>WNGB01034028.1_pt1 | contig 12734 bp, 10 predicted proteins | sample 5400681 | NCBI WGS metagenome assembly WNGB01 (sample SAMN13153367, study PRJNA577476) | soil metagenome | isolation source: 115 cm soil or saprolite under grassland replicate 2 | place: USA:California | collected 2016-06-15 | reverse complement strand
CGATCGCTCCGAGCGCACCTCCGACTGTTTTGTTTGGGCTGGTGTTGGGGACGAATTTTCGATGACCGAACAAGTGGCCGCAGATGTAAGCAAAGATGTCATTGAGCTCTACCGCGAAAATGATCAGCAAAAGGATCGGCCGGTAGTTCCAATCGTTGGCCATGTTGCCAAGATTGCCGAGCGCGCTTCCGAAGAGAGCGAAGCCGAGCACGCCCAGACCAACTCTCTGGATGTAGCCCCTTGGTTGGTCGGGAATCAACCCACCGATCGCAATCAATGCGACTGTTAATGGAAACAGCGCGACATAGAGTCGGTACCAATTATCCAGCGCGGCAAAAGTGATGAAGAGAATGCCGATTACCACGATGAGACTAATCGTTCGCTCCCGAAACAACCCTGTGATGCGGGCATATTCGCGATAACAAAGAAAGCTCAGCGTCACCACGGCGAGGATCGTCCAAAAAGCGCCGGCCAGAATGGGAATCAGGATGAACAGCGCCAGCCAAATCCAGGACCGGTAACGGTCCCAGAGTTCCTTTCTCTTATCGCTGGTGCTGTCGGCTGCGCGAGTGACAACAAAGATGAGCAGCGGTGCTAACAGGAATAGAATGAGAGCCGTCAGTGTAAGAACAAGAGTCACGCGATCGTCAAAGGCGTGACGAAATCCAAAGAGTCGTTCGCGCGTAATTTCGCTCATTTTAGGAGCCTGATGAAGTACTCAGCCATGTCGCGCGAGAACGCTTTGGGCTGGAACGCAAGACGCGAGCGACGAGCATGTCCACAGCGACCTGTAAGGAGCGAGCAACGCGGCATGGCTGAGTACTTCATCAGGCTCCTAGCGCATGTGTGATTCGTCCGACTCGGCGAATAACCGTGATTACGCAGCCCATGACGATCACGACAAGCCCCAAAGTCATCAGACCAATCTGCGAATCGTTGAACGTGACCATCTGCCAGGACGGTGGCGCGATTGCCGCGTAAACACAGATCAGCGTGATGACCAACATGCGATGTTGTTTTGCCATTGGTCCACAGAACTCATTAGGCGCGCCGGCGATTTTTCCTGCTGCGCGAACGTAAGCGGTGAAGATGGCCAGAATGGTTGCGATGTAACCGAGTGTAACATTTCCGCCCCACGCGAAGCCGGCTCCAATGAATACAGCAGCGTCCGAAATGCGATCGGGTACCTCGTTGTAGAGTTCACCGGTTTTCGACGTGCGACTGGAAGCGATGGCAACCATCCCATCGAGCATATTCGCAGTCAGGCGCAGTTGCGCGCCAAGGGCGGCGATGAGCCACAGGATTCGGTAATCAGCAATTGAAGTCACGCCGAGGGCGATGCCCCCGACAATGCATGCACACATACCTGCAATCGAAATTGCGTTCGGCGAAACATTCCGTGAAGCGAGCCAGGCCGTCGCGTCCTGCGCCCATTTTCGGTTGCGCGTTGCGATTGGGCGACGGTCAATTGCTTCAGTGGGTGCTTCCTGGATCACAGTTGCTGGCAACCGATAGCAGGTCGCCACGGTAATGGGCAGAAGAAAATCCAGCAGACGGTGACGCTTGCTTGATCCCAAGGAGGGGCGATCTCCAGATCGCCCCAGCGGCGGACTGGAGACCGCCGCTCCTTGAAAACTTGCAGACAAGATTGTCTGCATCACATAATGCCGAATGACTGCGCGCGAGCGGGTAAAACAATTGATTAAAGCTTGGCCAAAAGTTTACCCGGACGCGCATACCGAACTGGACTTTCGGAATCCGCTTCAACTACTCGTGGCGACGATCCTTTCAGCGCAGTGCACGGACAAGCGCGTCAATATGGTCACGCCCGCGTTGTTCAAGAAATATCGCACTGCGAAAGATTATGCGAACGCGCCGCAGGCTGAGTTCGAAAATGCCATTAAGTCGACCGGATTTTATCGCGCCAAGACAAAAAGCATTCGCGGTGCCATGAGAGTCATCGCAGATGAACATGGCGGAAAGGTCCCTGACACGATGGAGCAGTTACGTGCTTTGCCGGGCGTTGGGCGCAAGACCGCCAATGTCGTGCTGGGCAATGCGTTTGGAAAAAACGAAGGGATCGTGGTGGACACGCATGTGATCCGGCTGTCGCAGAGGCTTGGCCTAACGAAACACAAGGACGCAGAAAAGATCGAACTCGATTTGATGAAGCTTATTCCGCGCGAGCATTGGACCGACTGGAGTCACTGGCTCATCTGGCATGGCCGCCGACGCTGTTATGCGCGCAAGCCTGATTGCAGCAGATGCGAGGTTTTCCGGTTGTGTCCGAGCGGCAAAGTTTTCCTGCGAACAGGCCAGGCGCAGAAGCCGAACGATGATTGACGGCTTGGTTGTGCATACGATTCGCGCCATCAGCGGCGGTTTCGACCGTATTAAGATGAGACGGTAGCCGCTGTAGCCACGGCCCTGTGGGCCGTTTTCCTTGGTGTAAAAAGCAGCGCCGAGCCGAACCGGCCACAGGCCCGTGGCTACAACATTCGTTAAATCGCTCTAGATTAGATTTTCCTTCCGTTTTTGCTCGACTCAGCCCAAAGGATTTTCTAAGACTTGGCGCCCCCGAAGCTAAGATGAATGGAGGAATGAAGCGAAAAGGTTTTGCCATGATTGGCGCGCTGCTTTGCGCAATTGCGATCCAGGCAAGAGCGGCCACTATAACGGTGACCAACAGAGGCGACAGCGGCCCCGGCTCATTGCGTCAGGCGCTCGCGAACGCGAATAATGGCGACGGGATTAATTTCGCTGTAACCGGTACTATCACGCTGACCAGCGCCGGACTTTCGATTGCTAAGAACGTCACGATTTCAGGTCCTGGCGCCAACCAACTCGCAGTTGATGGCAACCAAGGGGACTTTGTGTTCGAAGTCGCTCCCCAGAGAACTGTCAGTATCTCCGGCCTGAGCATCAGGAACGCCCGGTTTGGGATTTCGAATAATCAGGGCACGGTATCGGTCAGTAATTGCATCTTAAGCGGCCACTCATTCACCGGGCTCTACAACCATGCCGGACAAGATCCTGGCGCGGGGGCTTCCATGACGGTCGCCAACAGCATCATCAGCAATAACTCCGGAACAGGCGCCTTCAATTTGGTCCCGTTCCCCAACGGCAGTGGTTGTGCCTGCATGACAATCAGACACAGCTTTGTCGGCAATAACGCCGCCGGCGGCATCTCCAATGCGGGAAGTGCTATCGGGCGTAACGCGCAAGCCAGCCTGACGGTCATCAATAGTAATGTCAGCTACAACGGCGGCGCCGGTATTAGTATGGACGCCACCGAAGGAATCGCGGACGCGACGATCGTCAGCACCATGGTGAGCGGTAATTCAGCAGGCGGTGTTTTCTCTGCCGCGGGGGGGGTGATTGGCTCTGCGGGAGTTACAATTATCAATAGCACCATTAGCGGCAATTTGTCCGGAGACAGAGGCGGCGGCGTCCTTGCGGGTGGTTTTACCAGTCTCAGCATTATGAATAGCACCATTAGCGGCAATTCAGCTGGAACGAGCGGGGGCGGCATCTATGGCAGTGCTTACTTTGGGGTCAGCATTGTGAACAGCACCATTAGCGGCAATTCAGCTGGAACAGGCGGCGGTATCTACAACGTCAACTACTCGATTCACGTTGCAAATAGCACGATAAGCGGCAACTCGGCAGGTTCTGGCGGGGGCATTTATAACCAGGGCCAATTTGAGATCTCCAACACAATCCTGAATGCCGGTGCATCGGGTGAAAACATTGTCAACAACAACGGCCTCTTCAACTCGCTTGGATATAATCTCAGCAGCGATGACGGCGGCGGTTATTTGAATGGCCCAGCCGATCAGATCAATACCGATCCGTTGCTTGGGCTATTGCAGGACAACGGCGGACCGACCCTTACGCACGCGCTGTTGCCCGGCAGCCCGGCCATAGACAAAGGCAACTCCAACGGCCTACATGTCGATCAACGCCATTTCCACCGCCCCTTTGATGTGCCCGGCATCCCTAACGCCACCGGCGGTGACGGGAGCGACATTGGCGCATTCGAATTCGGCTCCTTTCCCCTGCGAGGGGATTTTAACAGCGATGGTTTCACCGATTACCTGCTCTTTAATGTCGGCAATCGAGCGACAGCCATTTGGTATCTGCACGACAACACCTATATCAGCGCCAGCTACGGACCGACTCTTGCGACTGGATGGACAATAGCAGATGTCGCGGACTTCAATGGTGATGGCAACCCAGATTATGCGCTGTTCAACGCCAGCACGCGTCAAACGCAGATTTGGTACCTGAACAACAATCAGTGGATTTACACCAAAAACGGTCCGACGCTGCCCAGCGGTTGGCAATTAGTGGCGGTTGGTGATTTCAATGGGGATAGCAAGCCCGATTACGTCCTTTACAATGCTGGCACGCGTCAAACCGCCATCTGGTATCTGAACGACAATGTGCTTGTTAGCGGTGCGTACGGTCCAACCATTGCCAGCGGCTACGTGGTATCGGGCGTTGCTGATTTCAACAGCGACGGCAAGCCCGATTACCTCCTTTACAATGCTGGCACGCGTCAAACAGCAATCTGGTATCTGAACAACAATGTGCTTGTTAGTGGTGCGTACGGTCCAACTATTGCCAGCGGTTACGTGCTAGCGGGCGTTGCTGATTTCAACAGCGACGGCAAACCGGATTACGTCCTTTACAGTGCTGGCACACATCAAACGGCAATCTGGTACCTGAATAACAACGTTTATGTCAGTGCCGCCTATGGGCCAACTCTTCCGGTTGGCTGGTCCTTGGTCGCGCCCTGAGCAACCGGCATTTCATCGCTTGTTGGCACCGTCCAGTGCACCCGGTGGACCGCTTTTTGAATTGCGATAGCCGTCGGCTCCAGCCTTGAAAGCGGTATCGGTTCAGTCGAGACACAACCGCAACCGCCACCGCTCCCGACTCCAAGACCACCGTCAACTTCCTGTCCATGCCCGACTATGGCGCCGTGCTAAGGAAGCAAGTCCGCAGTGCGAGGTTCGGTTATGTCCCAGCGGGAAAGTTTTCCTGCGCACGGGCCAGGCGCAGAAAACGAACGCTGAATGACGGCTTGGTTGTGCATACGATTCGCGCCATCGGCGGCGGTTTCGAGCGTATTAAGATGAGACGGTAGCCGCTGTAGCCTGGCGGCGGTATCTATGACAGTGTTTTTTTTGATCAGGAGGCCAGCATTGTGAACAGCACCATTAGCGGCAATTCAGCTGGAACGAGCGGGAGCGGTATCTACAACGTCGGCTTGCCGCTGCACGCTGCAAATAGCACGATCAGCGGCAACTCGGCCGGGACCAGCGGCGGCGGAATCTTCAACTTTGCCGGGCTGGTGGAGATTGCTAATTGCACAGTCAGCGGTAACTCAGCAAGTTCCGGTGGGGGCATCTACAACTCAGCGGCGCAATTCGGAGCGGTACTCCAAACGGCAAATACGATCTTTAATGCCGGCGCATCGGGCGAAAACATCTTCAATGACGGCGGCACGGTCATCTCCGATGGATACAATCTTAGCAGCGATGATGGCGGCGGTTATTTGAATGGGCCTGGGGATCAGATCAATACCGATCCGATGCTTGGTCCCTTGCAGAACAACGGTGGACCAACGCTTACACATGCGCCGTTGCCTGGTAGCCCGGCGATCGACGCTGGCGATCCGTTCCACGACCAACGAGGCCCTTGCTACTATCGCGCATTCGGTCGTAGCCGTCGCATCGACATCGGTTCAGTCGAGACACAGCCCGAGCGACCGTGTCCGGCTCCCAGACCGCGGCCAACTCCGCCCTAAGCAAACAAGCGTTCGTTTCAACGAGATTCGGCTGATTCGACCTGGCGTGAACGCGTTCCGTCGTGTTCTGCTTTTTTTCGCAGTCGTTGAAACTGTTCTTCGAGTTTCTTTAAGTCCTCGTCGGAGAGATCTTCCAAATCGACAAGTTGATTTCGTGCGCCCTTAATCGCTCGGATCATCTCATCCAGTTTGAGATGCACTGCTTTGGCGTCCCGATTCTGGGTGTTCTGAATCAGAAATACCATCAGGAAGGTGATGATCGTGGTAGCAGTGTTGATAATCAGTTGCCACGTATCGGAGAAATGAAAGGTGGGACCGGTGAGGATCCAAACGAGGATGACGAACACCGCCCCGCCAAAGGCCCAGGCGCTGCCAAGCATGGCGGCAGAATGGCGCGCGAAAATTCGGAACGCATCACTGACAACGCAAAAGAAATCGCGTTCTCGCTCGTTTTTCTTAAGTTTCTCGGCCGTTTTGTTCACAGGGCTACCTTAACTTTCGCGCCCGAGTTCCCGATTGCGCGCACGAAACGTGCCGGTCGGTTTCTGTCTTTTACATGGCAGGATTGATTTTCCCAGTGAGTTAGGGAAAACTAGCTCCCGAATTCATGCAGCAGGGTCCCGCATTGTCAGGTCTGCAAACTGTCCCGCCTGCGCCGGTGAGCGCGCCCAGGCCGAAGTTGTGGATACTCGATTCATGGCGTGATCTCATTCTGTATGTTGGCACGCCGCTGTTGTTGCTGCCGGCCTTTGCATTAGCTCAGGCGCGCTGGAGTCCCCAGGATATTTATCTGTTCGTCGCGGCGTTTGGCGCAATGGGACATCACCTCCCCGGTATGATCCGCGCCTATGGCGATCGCGCTTTGTTCGAACGCTTCAAATGGCGATTCATTCTCGCGCCGCTGTTTCTTCTCGCGATCTTTTTTTTGGTGGGACCTGAAAGGAATCTTACTGGTCGTTTTCTTCTGGGGCGTCTGGCACGGCCTGATGCAAACCTATGGGTTCTGCCGCATCTACGATGCGAAAACAGGAACATTCGATGCTCTCACACGCCGGCTCGATTTTACGATGTGCGTTATCTGGTTCGCGACGGCGGTAGCGCTTTCACCATACCGGCTGAGCGATACGCTCGACACGTACTATATGTGTGGCGGGGCGTTTATTCCGCCATCAATAATTCATCACGGCCAACAGCTGATTCTTTTGGTGGCCATCGTCGTTTCGGTCCTTTTTATCCTGCACTTCGGACGGATGTGGATCATAGGGCACCGGCCCAACCCTGTGAAATTGGCTCTGCTTGTTACGAGCATCGCATTTTGGTGGTACTGCAATAATCTTGTCGCGAATATTATCGTAGGCATTGCGCTGTTCGAAGTTTTCCACGACGTGCAGTACCTCTCGCTGGTCTGGATCTACAATCGCAATCGCGTCGAGAAAGACAGCAACATCGGCGGATTCATGCGCTTCGTGTTCCGACGGAGCGGCTCGCTTATCGGACTTTATGTCGGCTTGGTTTTCGCCTACGGCTCAGTCGCTTATTTCAATGCGCACCTAGGAATAGAGAATATTAAACGCATCCTTACAGGGGTGGTCACGGCATCCACGTTGCTGCATTTTTATTACGATGGATTTATCTGGAAAGTTCGGGAGCGCTCCACGCGCCAATCGCTTGGGTTAAGTGGCGGCACGGCTGATGTATCGCTGGGCGGCATTCTCCCAGGCTGGGCCTGGCACGGCTTAAAATGGGCGACGATATTTGTACTTCCGTTAGGCGCGCTCTGGTTTTGGCAGACAAATCTTAATGTGCCGGAAATCCAACGGCGGGCATGGCTTGTCGCGGACGTGCCAGCCGGTGCGAAACAGCACTTTGATTACGGCGTCGCCCTGCAAAAAGAGAACCGTTGGGAAGAAGCGGAACAACAATATAAAATCGCCCTCCGTTTCCATCCTGCCGATGCGAAGTCGCATATGAACCTTGCTGTCGCTTTGATGGCACAAGCCAAATTTGATGAGGCCGCGCCTCACATGGAAGAGGCGTTGCGTCTTCAACCAAACGAAGGTGAGTTCCATTTGAGTTACGCCAATTTGCTCCAGCGACTCGGACGCGGAGACGAAGCCGGATCTCACTATGAAGCAGCCGCGCGTCTCCTGCCGGGTTCACCCGAGGCGCATTACAATTATGCGTTGATCCTTGCCTCATCGGGCAAAGGAAATGATGCCCTGAGGGAGTTGCAGAGGGCGGTTCAGCTGAAACCCGATCATGTGGATGCCCAACTCCAATTGGCCGACGCGCTATTTGCAAAAGGGAATCTTGACGAGGCCAAAATGCATTATACCGCGGCGCTTGGTGCGGATCCCAAGTTGGCAGTCGCTCACAATAGTTTAGGCAGGCTTTACCTGACTCAGGGTCAAATCTCTCAGGCCATTGTCCAATTCGGTGAAGCATTGCGCCTCAATCCCGATTACAAAGAGGCCAAAGAGAATCTGCGCATCGCCAAAGCAAGCGACGTTGAGCTTCTTCGGCAAACGCACAATTGATTTTTGGTTGGCCGCGCTCTTCACCTCAACCTGGATGACGCGTGGAACGGCCCGTTGGGTCTTCCTGTAATTGACGCGCGCGCCTGGGGACCGCAGCTTCGCTTCTCAGCGCCGCCACGTGTGGTCGCCGAGTTTTATCGCGAGCACGAGGCCAATCTCGCGGCACCATTTTTGCTCTATGGATCGGGCGACTTTCACTATTTGACTGCGCTGCGACTGCGTCGCATTGCTGGACCGATTATTCTCGTTTCATTTGATAATCATCCGGACTGGGATGTGCGTCCTCCGAAGTGGGGATGCGGCGGTTGGGTCAATCGCGCATTGGAGCTATCAAACGTCAAAAGAGTGAGTGTCTGGGGTTGCGGAAACTTTGAATGCTGGTGGCCCCACCAAATCTTCGGCAACCGTCGCGCCGAACGTGCCGGCGTTCTGGACGTTCACCCCTGGGCGGATGAGCACCCCTCGAAAGATCGACACCGCCGCGGCGCGATCTTGCGGGACAACTGGCGCGAACACTTTGACCAATTTTTGGAGACAGCCGGCGGAGAAAACGTTTACGTCACGATCGATCTTGACTGTGTTGATGCTAACGAGGCAGTGACGAATTGGGAGGCTGGACGCTTCACGATTGCAGACCTCGAATGGGCGCTCGGAAAATTGCGCGGCTCCTCTCAGATTATCGGAGGCGATATTTGTGGCGCCTATTCCCCGCCAAATTACGCGCGTTTCAAACAGCGTTTCGCCGCGGAATTCGATCATCCAAAGCTCGCGTTACCCAATCCAGACGAAATTCGAAGAATTAATTTCGCTGCGCTTGAAAAGCTTTGGCCGTTGCTGGGAGGCGCGTGAATTTTTCAGCGCCCTGACATTCTGTTGCTAGCTGAGCGAAACCAGCACGATCCCGATGCTGATCAACAACGCGCCTATCGCCAGGCGCATGTTCAGCTTTTCCTTCAAGACGACCGCTGCCATCAGCGTGATAAAGATCACGCTTAAACCTTGGAATGGGTAGAGATAACTCAGATCGAAGCGCTGCAGCAATCCGAGCGTGAGGAAAAACGAAATCGTCATCAAAATAATGCCGCTAGTAACCTTCGAGACAAACCGGACGTTCCGAAAACCGGTCGTTTTCGTAGCCTCCATCGCTCGCTTCAGGATGAGCTGAGCCGCGACGAAGCTTAACAGAGAAACAACAATGAAAAAAAAGGCGAGAAAACTCATATGAGACCGTTGAAATACTGGAATGGGCCGCGCGTAGAGTCAGAAGGGGCGGATGGCAAGGAGCGAGTGAGGCGCATCCCCGCAGCGGGCTGCAACGAACGAGCGACGCGGCCAGACGCCCCTTCTGGCTCGCGCCCGGAGGGTTGCGTCGCTTTTGGTGCTGGCCGGCGTTGCTCGCTTGGCCGAGATCGCTGCGGATATCGGTGCTGCGCTCGCGCCTTGGCCAGCGCCAAAAATCGACAGCAACGCGTTCCATTCCAGTATTTCAACGGTCTCATAAGCGTTCCTCGATTTGTGCAATTGGTTTTGCGACCAGCGCTAATCCGATAACGACCAGCGCAATCCCGCACCAGCGCAGCGTTGAAATCAATTCGCCTAGAAAAATCCAACAGCCAAGCGGAACGAGGATATCGACCACACGCGACAGAGGAAACGCGATGGTGATCGGAATATATCTCAGCACATAAAGCCAACTGATGAAGCTGGCGATGATGAGAAGAATCGCCCACCACACCAGCGGCGAAGCCAAACCGTTGATACCGGTCCAAGACCATGCGCTATCAGTGTTTGCCACCTCTGTTGCACCGCGCTTCAGAAGAAATTCGGACCCGAGCACGCACGCGACGCTGAGAGCAAGTTGCAGCCACGGGTTCGCGAAACCGGAAGGTCGATTTTGCATTTGTTTTTTTAACCGGGGATGATCTCGTCGCAACCGATTTTGCGTAGCGATAGGCTCTGTAGCCACCGGCCTACGGCCGGTCTTTCCCGGAAGCAGTTGCATTCATCGGAAGACAGCCCACAGGGCCGTGGCTACAGAAGCAAGCAACGTGCGGCTAGGCGTCTCAGAGCTGATCGGCGTTAGGAAACCGCTGCAAAACAGGATCGTGACGCGTCGGGCCGAGATATTTGATGATACGGCGGAAAATTGGATTGAGCAGCGGACTTGTGTGCATCACGTACAGATCCAGCGGCACAAGCTCGCAATCCAAATGCAGCTTCGGCTCGTAGTTGAGGGGGTTGCTGTAGTAATACTTCAAACCCTGATCCAGCGCCCAGGAGATGATGTCGCGCAACGTGTAAAAATAAAGATGCAGATCGAGCGCGACGCTGTAGTCCAGTCCAATGCATTCGTCGTAAATTTTGTCGTCGCAGACGAGGCAAAAACTGAATGCGATGACCTTGCCTAGCTGGCGCCAGATGAAAAAGCGCGCGTGTTCCGGCATCCGCTGTGCGATTGCGCGAAAATAGTCCTTCGTCAGTGTCTCGAATTTTAATGGCGAACGCTCGTGGACAGCGAGATATAAGGGGTAGATCTCATCAACAAGAGTCCCGATGTCGCTGATGACCTCCAGCTCGATCTTTGGCGCGCCCTCGGCTTTGCGGAACTTTCGCCGCAGATCTTTTCGGGTCGCCTTGCTGAGCGTGCGAAAATATTCGTCCCAGTTGGTGTAATGGAGCGGAAGCCGCGTCATCGGCATGCTGGGAATTCGTGCATAGCCATTCACGGGGAACGCTTCGAGCTCTGAGCGATAGGTCGCGGGAAAATCTTTTAGAACGACCAGGGAAGCTTTGTTGTGCCTTGCATAAGTCAAAAGGCTCGCCTGCAGCGTGTTTGCTACCCATGGTTCGTCTTTCGCGTCGCACGCGCCCAAGTCTCCGGTACCAGCAGCGCAGCCAACCATCAATACGCGCATCGTCAGAAAGCGCGGGAAAATTTTGCGAACGCGATCAACCATTGAACTAATTTTACCTGGCACGCCTTCGACAAGATTTTGCCGAACAAAGAACACGGGCTGGATTGCCCGCGCATTGCCAGAATCATCCTCGATCAGCAGATAATGGTGTTCGAAACCGCTCTCCAAAGTTTCTTCGACGATCTCGTAGTAACGATGGTCTTTGCACTTGTTATCAAACGCCCGTTTCCACGCGCCGGATGTCTGCAGCTCAGCCAGCGTTAGCACTTTTGCTGCGCCTTGCGGAAACAGAATCGCGTCGCCGGGCGGCATCGGGAAGGCAAGTCGTTGGATACAGAAGCGCTGCGACCCGGACCTAGGCCTCCGATCGCTCTGCTGTTTCCTTCTTTGTTACGCTTTCCACTTTAAGCGTGCCCCTGCGGATATGGAGATCGCGCTGCGGAAATGGTATCTCGATCTTGGCCTCATGAAATTTCTCAGCGATGGCAAAATTGAGATCGCTGCGATAACGGCTTGGGCGGGCGCTCATTTCACTGCTCCAGACCACCAGCTCGAAATCGATCGAGTTTTCACCAAATTTTTTAAGAAAGACGCCCGGGGGCGGTTCGTTTAACGTATTGGGATTCTCACTCCCAACGGCGAGCAGGAGATCGCGGACTTTGGCGATGTCACTGCCATAGGCGACGCCGATCGGGATCCGGAAGCGCACCCTCCGATCGGTGTAGGTCCAATTGGTCACGGGTGAATCGATGAATTTCGTGTTTGGCACGATCATCATGATGTTGTCGTTGGTGCGAATCACCGTGCTCCGCGCGCGAATTCGTTCCACTTGGCCGGCAATTCCTGCAACTTCGACGCGATCTCCGATGGTGATCGGTCGTTCCGCCAGAATAACCAGACCACTGATGAAATTGCTCGCGATGTTCTGCAGACCGAAGCCAACACCTACGCCGACCGCGCCCGCGAAGACCGTCAACGCTCCGAGATGGATTCCGGCATTATCCAAAACGATGACAATGCCGACGATTAGCACGATGTAACCGACGATTTGGGCAATGGCATGTTGCAGAGCCCGGTCGAGGCCGCTTTTGGCCAGGAACCGGTTAAAAAGGAACCGTTTCGTGCGGGATGAGAGCCAGAAAACCCCAATTAGCAGCGCGATCAGGAGAAAAATTTGAAACAGGCTCAGCGCCACTCCGGGCAGGGGCGCGTTCCAGTGAAGCGGCACTCCCGCTGCGTTGACCGCGCTGACGGTGAAGAAGACGAGCGCGCACAGACTTAGGATCGTCGTGACGATCGCAACAAAATTGGCGTCGATCTTGAACCGGCTGAAAAGACGGCGCACCAGGTCGCTCTGTAAGAATCGGGCGACAATGAGGCCGGCCGCGAATAGAGCGGCGAATGCGATCAATCCCAAAAACGTAACGTAATGTCCGCCTACCTGAAACAATGGCTTTTCCAACAGCG
>WNGB01017828.1_pt1 | contig 12734 bp, 6 predicted proteins | sample 5400681 | NCBI WGS metagenome assembly WNGB01 (sample SAMN13153367, study PRJNA577476) | soil metagenome | isolation source: 115 cm soil or saprolite under grassland replicate 2 | place: USA:California | collected 2016-06-15 | reverse complement strand
ATCAGCGCGCGCGGGAACCACCAGCCGCGGTTGTGGTACGCCGACCCGTCGGCCTCCAGCACGGCATGACCGTCCCGGACCATGGCCTCGGCGTCCGCGCGGACCTGCCCGGTGCGCTCGGGATCGGTCTTCTGCAGGGGGATCTGCCACAGGATGACCTTGATGCCACGCGCGTGCAGCTCGTCGATCATCGCCTTCGGGTCCGGCCAGACCCCGTCGGCCGGATAGCTGAAGTCACCCGCCACGTGCGCCGCGCCGTCCGCCGTCACGTCGTACACCGCGTCGCGGAAGATCGTGATGCCTTCCTCGTCGCTCCACGCCTCGACCACCACGACGCCGACCGGGATGTCCAGGTCGCGATGGCTGTCCATCCGTTCCAGCACGAGCTGCTGGGTGTTCCACTCGTTGCCGGAGGCCCACAACCGCAGCACCCACGGTGGCAGCTCCTCGGCCCGGCCCACCTCGTCGAGGAACGCGCTGAGCACCTTGCCGGGCCCGCCGTCGTACACGGCGATGTCCAGCGAGGGCGGGCCGCCCTCCAAATCGGCTTCCACCACGAGGCGGTCCGGCGCGCTCGCGCCGGCGTCGTACCAGGTCCGCCGGGAGGTGCGGACGTGGAAGCCCCAGCCGTTGCCGTCGGCACCGATCACGTGCGCGAACGGCATCGGCAGGTACGTCCGCCGGTGCCGGCCCTGGCCCTTGTACTGCTCGAACACCACGGCGTCGAGCGCGAGCCCGCGCTGGTCGACCGCGTCGTACCGCTCGCCGAAACCGACCACGTGGGCGCCGGCCGCCAGCCCGAACGCGAACCGCACCCGGTGCACCCCGGCGTCCGACACCAGCCACTCGACGCTGCCGTCGAGGAGCCGCTCACCCGTGACGGTCCCCACCGGCCGGCTGGTCCACTCCGCCGGCGCCATGGAGAACCACGGCGTCACCTCGTCGCCGCCGCGGAAGCGATAGCGGTACGACGACCCGGCGGCGAGTGGCGGGGTGGTGACCGACCAGGCGCCGGCACTGGCCAGCGCACCGGCCTGTGCCTCGCTGAGGTGTCCCTCGCCACCCGCGAGCGCGGCCGCGTCGGCGGCCGCACCCGCGGCGGGTGTCATGACCAGCTCGGAGACGACTCCGTCGGCCTCCCAGTCGCAGCGGACATCCGCGGCGTCCGGTGCGACCACGCCGAGACGCACGGTCTCGCCGGCCAGCGGCAGCACCGGCAGCCGCTGGTCCGGCGACGTCGCGTACGGGTGCTCGATGCCGTACGGCCGATGCGCGATCACCGGCACAACCCCAGCTCGTCGGCGAGGATCAGGTACATCCCGTGCGACCACAGCAGCGGTGTCGCCACCTCGCCCCAGCGGGCGACCCACTCGTCGCGGCTGCCGGGGTGGAGCAGGTGGTGAGGCACCTGCTCCGGCAGGTCGCCGTCCGGCGTCGCCTGCGCCGCGATCCAGCGCAGGTGCCGCAGCGCCCCGTCCCTGTCGCCGCGCGCGGCCAGGTTCCAGCCGAGCAGTGCCGACAGCAGCGGCCACTGCCCGCCGCCGTAGAACACGTCCGCACGGAAACGGTGCACGCCCCCGTCGACGTCCAGGTCCCGCGCCGCCGCGCGCAGCGTCGCGTCCGCGACAGCCCCGTCGACGAGCCCGAACGGCACCACGCACGACGGCAGCGAGCCGTCGACCGCGTGGCCGCCGAGCCACTTCACCAGGTGGCCGCCGGTGACGCCCTCGGCGGCGACCAGCTCCTCGATCCGGGACGCCACCTCCAGGCAGGCGTCCCGGCGCACCGCGTCCACGAACGGCGCGACCGCGAGCAGCCCGCCGCGGATCGCGCCGAGCGTGGAGGTGTGCCGGTGCTCGACGTGCTCCTCCCACCAGTCGTAGCAGGGCCGGTCCCAGAACGGCAGCAGGTAGTCGACCGCGACCTCGATCCCCGGCCGCCACCGGTCCACGTCGGCGCCGTGCCGGCCGGTGTGTGTCACCACCGCCCACAGCCACATGCCGTAGCCGTCGGTCTGGAAGTCCCACCAGGGGTCGGACCCGTCCGCGCCGTCGAAGGTGAACCGGGTCGGCAGCATCGCCTCGTTCGGCGGCTGCTCGCCGCGCAGTGCCGCCGCGGCCAGCGCGTCGACCTGCTCGCGCCGCCCTGACAGCACCCCGCTGACCCAGTCGTGGAACCGCTCGGCCGACGCGACGTCGCCGTACCGGGAGATGCCCTCGGCGGTGAAGGATCCGTCCCGCAGCCAGGCGTACCCGCGGTACGCCGAGAAGGTCGGCGCGGCGGGGTACGCCCCGCCCGGCTGCTGGTGGGTGGTGATGACCCGATGGCTGTGCCGGGCGAGCCCGGCCAGCACATCGGAGTCGGTGATCGAAGTCATCGGACTCATTTCTTGAGCAGGGCGTTGACCTTGGACTGGGCGTCCGCGAGTGCCTTCTCGACCGGCTTGCGGCCGGCCGCGGCCGAGGTCAGCTCGGCGGTGACGATGTCCTGCATCTCCTGCTGGCGCTCGATCACCGGCGGCAGCACGGTCGCCTCGAGGGACTCGAAGACGGCCTTGCGGTTCGCGGGCTTCTTCTGCTGCAGGTACGACGCCAGCTTGCTCTCGTCGGCCAGCGGCGGCAGCTCCCACGACGAGGCGAGCCGGGCCGTGGTGGTCGCGTCGGAGGAGGCGAGGAAGTCGATCCACTTCTGCGCGGCCTCCTTGTTCTTGCTGGCCGAGGAGACCACGAGGCCGTTGGTGAACATCGCCGACGCCTTGGTGGTGTCACCGGGCTCGACCGCGATGTCCCAGTCGAACTTCGCGTCGGCCAGGCCGGAGAACATCCACACGCCGCTGTGCCACATCGCGAGCTTGCCGGACTTGAACAGCTTGGAGTCGAAGTCGGGGGTGCCGGCGCCGTCGGCCTCGGTCGGCATCGTCTTGCCGGACTTGCCGATCAGCCACTTCGCGGCCCGCACGCCCTCCGGCGAGCTGAAGGTGGCCTGGGTGCGGTCGTCGGACAGGAACGTCCCGCCGGTCTGCGCCAGCGCCTTGTAGAACTCGTGGAACGTCACCGGCTGGAAGTCGCCCCACACCTTGCCCGCCTTGTTCGTGAGCTTCGCCGCCGCGGCCTGCTCGTCGGCCCAGGTCCAGCTGCTCGTCGGCGCGGCGATCCCGGCCTTGGCGAACAGCGACCTGTTGTAGAACAGCACCACGTTCGAGAACGACTCGGGCAGGCCGTACTGCTTGCCGCCGTCGTTGAATGCCTCGAGCAACGACTTCTTGTACGTCGCCGCGTCGACGCCGGCCAGCTCGGCGAGCGAGCCGTTCTTCGCGTAGCTGACGAAGTTCTCGTAGTTCAGCTCGAACGAGTCCGCCGCGGTGCCGCCGGCCACCGCCGTCTGCAGCTTGGTGAAGTAGTTGTCGTACGGCACCGTCTCCACCTGGACGGTGATGTCCGGGTTCGCGGCCTGGAACGCCTGCACGATCGCGGCCAGGTCCTTCTCGTGGCCGTCGTTGGCCGAGAATGTACCGGATGGCGGTCTTGCCCGCGGGCGCGTCGGCCTGTTTGGTGGCCGAGCCTTGCGAGCACGCGGCGAGCGCGAGCACCAGCACGCCGGTGAGGGCGGTCAGCTTGGCGAGTTTCACGGTGTTCCCTCTTTCACTTGATGCCGGTATGTGCGACACCGGCGATGATGTGGCGCTGCGCGAGCAGGTAGACCACGGCGATCGGCAGGATCGAGACGACGGATCCCGCCATCACGACGTCCCACTGGGTGGTGAACTGGCCCTGCAAGGTGGACAGGCCCAGCGGAAGGGTCATGAACTCCGGCGAGCGGATCACGACCAGTGGCCACAGGAAGCTGTTCCAGCTGCTCATGAAGGCGAAGACGGCGACGGTCGCGAGCGCCGGCCGGATCAGCGGCAGGATGATCGTGCCGAAGATCCGCAGGTGCCCGGCGCCGTCGATGGTGGCGGCCTCGTCCAGCTCCCGCGGCACGCCGGCGACCGCCTGGCGGAGCAGGAAGACCCCGAACGCGGACGCGATCGTCGGCGCCAGCAGCGCGAAGTACGTGTCCTGCAGGCTCAGCGTCTTCATCTCGATGAACAGCGGTACGACGAGGACCTGCAGCGGGACCATCAGTGTGGCGAGGTAGCAGCCGAACACGACGTTCTTCGCCGGGACGTGCAGCCGGGCGAAGGCGTACGCCGCCATCGACCCGGTCAGCAGCTGCAATGCGGTGGACGCGATCGCGATCACGAACGAGTTCAGCGCGATCCGCCACATCGGCATGGCGTCGAGCAGCTGCCGGTAGGCGTCGAGCGTCGGGTTGCGCACGAGCAGCGTCGGGCCCTCGGCCAGCGATCCCTCCGGCGTGATCGAGGTGATCACGGTCCACAGGAACGGGAAGAGCATGACGACCGCGCCGGCCAGCACCGCGGCGTACAGAGCGAGCCTACGCATAATGCACCCACCGTCGCTGGCCGCGGATCTGGACGGCGGTGATCACCAGGATCAGCGCGAACAGGATCCAGGACAGGGCCGACGCCTCACCGGCCCGGCCGTACCGGAACGTGAGGTCGTAGATCTGGCCGACCACCACCTGGCTGGCTCCGGACGGCCCGCCGTGCGTCATCACGAACACCTGGTCGAACACCTGGAAGCCGTTGATCAGCGAGATCACCACGACGAAGAACGTCGACGGCGACAGCAGCGGCAGGGTGACCCGCCAGAACCGCTGCCAGGCGCCGGCCCCGTCGACCTTCGCGGCCTCCAGCAGGTCGTCCGGGATCGACTGCAGCCCGGCCAGCATGATGACCATCACGAAACCGAGGTCCTTCCACGCCGACGAAAGGATCACCGACGGCAGCGCCCACGCCGGGTCGGTCCACCACCCCGGCTGCGGCAGGTGCAGCAGGCCGAGCAGCTCGTTGACCAGCCCGTTGGTCGGGTTGAGCAGCCACTTCCACACCAGCGCGACGACGACCCAGCTGGTCACCACCGGGAGGAAGTACGTCGCGCGCAGGAACGCCCGGCCCTTCAGCCTCTGGTTCAGGGCCAGCGCGAGGCCCAGCCCGCCGGCGTACACGATCGGGAGGTAACCGAGGACGTAGACCAGCGTGTGCAGCAGGACCTTGCCGGTCTGCGGGTCGGTCAGCAGGTTGCGGTAGTTGCCCAGCCCCGCCCACTTCATCGGCGAGATCAGGTTCCACTCGTGCAGGCTGACCCAGACCGACGACAGCATCGGTACGACGGTGAACGCCAGCAGCGGGACCGCGCTCGGCAGCAGGAAGAACAGTACCCAGCCGAGCTCGCGTCGTCGCCGCGGCCGTCGCGACGTACCCGCGACGCCCGCGGTGGTCCGGCGCCGCTGCGGCGGGGCGATCGTGGCGGTCATCGCGCGCTCCCGGTGTGCAGCCGGGCGCGGACCAGCCGGGCCTGCTCGCCGCCGTTGCCCGAGGCGTCGAACGGCGCCGCCAGCACGAGCGAGGCGGCGCCGCGCGCCCACTGGTCCTCCGACCACGGCTCGACCACGACCGGTAGACCGCGCCGGGCCGGCAGCAGGCAGCGCCGCAGCGCCGGTTCGAACCCGGGTTCCCAGTACTCCCAGGCGTCCACGCCCTCGCCCATCAGCACGACGACCTCGGGGTCGAGCGTGTGCACGATGCCGGCCAGCGCACGGCCGAGCATCGCGCCGGCCTCGCGGTACACGTCGCGCGCCACCTCGTCGCCGGACCGTGCCGCGCGCAGCAGCCCGGCCAGGGTGCCGCGCCGGCCGATCACGCCGTGGTCGCGAGCGGTGCGGACCAGGCCCGCGTCGCCGATGTGCGCCTCCAGGCAGCCGCGCGCCCCGCAGCCGCAGCGCGGCCCGCCGTCGGTGACCGGCACGTGGCCGATCTCGCCGGCACCGCCGGACGCGCCGCGGTAGATCGCGCCGTCGACGACGATCCCGCAGCCGATGCCGCGCCCGATCGTCACCACGAGGTACGACGAGTGCTCGCGGCCGATCCCGTACAGCCGCTCGGCGGCGGCCAGGGTGTTGACGTCGTTGTCCACCAGCACCGGCGCACCGAGGATCTCCCGCAGTACCCGTCCGACCGGGGCGCGCTCCCAGCCCAGCGTCGGGGCGTCGACCATGCCGGAGGCCTGGGTGTCGACCGCCCCGGGCACACCGACGCCCACCCCGAACAACTGCCCGTCGAGGTCGTCCGCCTGCGCCTGGAGGAGGGTGCCGAGGGCGCGGATCGCGTCCGGCGCGTCCGGGTCGAAGGGTTCGGAGACTGCGTCACGTACCGTGCCGTCCAGCTCGACGGTGACGATCGCCACGTGGTCGGCGGTGACCTTCGCGCCGAGCGCGACACCGCCGCGCCCGACCAGGCCAAGTAGCCGGGCCGGGCGGCCGACGTTCGACGGCACCGAGTCGAGCTCCTCGACCACGCCGCGGGTGATCAGCTCCTTGGTGACCTGGGTGACGGTGGCCTGGCTGACGCCGAGCGCCCGGGCGATCTCGACGCGCGAGGTCGGACCGCGGGTGCCGAGGAGCCCGACGACCCCGGACGGCACGAGATCGCCTCGCGGAGTCGGGTTCTGCACGGTGCGATCCTTTACTTCGGGAGTAAATTTAATGGCAAAGTAAGCGGTGTGGAGTGGCTTGTCAAGACCTCGCGGCCATACCGATTTCCGTTGCCTGCAAGGGATTGACGGCACGCCGATTCGGCTGGAGAGTGTCTCGCCATGACGCTGACCTCCCAGGTGCCCCGCCGCCGCCGGGCCCTCGTCGCCATGGTCGTGCTGGCCGCGACCACCGTGTTCCTCCACCCGCAGAGCGCCTGGGCCGGCACCCTCACCGGGGTGTTCCACGGGCCCTTCGGCAACGACGAGCTGTATGCCGCGACCCCGACCGAGCGGGCGCCGCGCGACCCGATGGCCGGTCAGGCCGTCGAACTGCACGCCGCCACCTGGCCCGTCTCGCCCGGCCAGACCGTGTGGATCACCTGGACCAAGAACGGCGTACCGCAGACGCCGATCGGCGCCGGCTGGGACTACAACAGCGGCAACAACACGTACTGGAAGATCGCGATGGGCAGCTTCGCCCGCGGTGACCAGATCAGCTACACCGTGAACGCCGACGTCGACGGCGCGAACCAGAAGAGCATCGGCCCGTTCTCGTTCGCGGTCACGTCGTGGAGCGGGCCGTCGAACGTGACCGGGTTCGTGAACAACGGGACATCGGTCGACGTGACGACCGGGGACACCGCCGGCAGCTTCACGCCCAAGGTGCGGTTCACCTTCCCGGCCGCGGACCGGTTCCACGTGCAGATCGCGCCGAACGGCAGCGGGCTGAACATCACCGGCTCGGTCACGCCGACCGTGACCGACAGTGCCGGAACGCTCACGCTGGCCACGTCGAAGTTGCAGGTCAAGATCCAGAAGACGCCGTACCGGGTGTCGGTCTATCAGGCCGACGGGACGACGCTGATCGCCCGGCAGTACGACCCGGCGACCTTCCGCAACGCCGGCTGGGCCAGTGACGGGTCGAGCACCGTGACGAAGATCGAGGACCACTGGCAGACGCCCGCGGGTGAGCGTTTCGAGGGTCTCGGCGAGCGGTACGACTACCTCGACCAGCGCGGCCGGGACGTGCACAACTACGTCTACAACCAGTACCAGGACCAGGGTGCCAACCACCGCACCTACCTGTCGGTGCCGTTCTACACCAACTCGGCCGGGTACGGCGTCTACGTCCCGAGCACGCGGTACTCGATCTTCAACCTGGGTACGTACCTGAGCGACCTGGCCGGCTTCACCGTCGACACCGGCGGCGCGCTCGGCTCGGCGATGGACTACTACTTCTTCACCGGCAGCCGTGCCGAGATCCTGGACGCGTACACCGCGACCACGGCGCGGCCCGAGCTGCCGCCGAAGTGGGCGTTCGGCCTGTGGGGATCGGCGAACGAGTGGAACACCCAGGCCGAGGTCACCGCGGAGCTGGCGAACATGACCAGCAACGACATCCCGCACACCGCGATGGTGCTCGAGCAGTGGAGCGACGAGGCGACCTTCTACCTGTGGCACGGCGCGACCTACACGCCGGTGCCGGGCAGCCAGGCCCTGACGTACGCCGACCTGACGTTCCCCACGGGTGGCGAGTGGACCGACCCGAAGGCGATGGTCACCGCGGCGCACAACCAGGGCGTCAAGGTCGTGCTGTGGCAGATCCCGGTGCTCAAGCAGAACTTCGACACGAACCCGCCGAGCGCGCCCCAGCAGCACGTCAACGACCGCGACTATGCCGTTGCCCAGGGCTACGTTCTCGGTGACGGCGCCGGCGGACCGTACCGGGTGCCGAGCGGGCAGTGGTTCGGCGACAGCACGGTGCCGGACTTCACCCGGTCCGACGCGACGAGCTGGTGGATGAGCAAGCGCGCGTACCTGTTCGACGACGTCGGCGTCGACGGCTTGAAGACCGACGGCAGCGAGTCGGTGTTCGGCCGCGCCGTGACCGCGGGTGACGGCCGGAAGGGTGACGAGCTGCACAACGCCTACCCGAACGAGTACACCCGCGCCTACAAGGACTTCGTCCAGACGAAGAAGGGCGGTGCGGGCGCACTGTTCAGCCGGGCCGGGACGTCGGGTGCGCAGGCGAACTCGATCTTCTGGGCCGGCGACCAGTCCTCGACGTTCGGGGCGTTCCAGGAGGCGGTGCGGGCCGGGATCAGCGCCGGTCAGTCCGGGATCCCGTTCTGGGCCTGGGACCTGGCCGGGTTCACCGGTTCGTTCCCGAGCAGCGAGCTGTACCTGCGGGCTGCCGCACAGGCGACCTTCTCGCCGATCATGCAGTACCACTCGGAGAAGTCGAACCCGAGCCCGTCGGAGGCGCGCACGCCGTGGAACGTCCAGGCCCGCACCGGCGACACCAGCGTGGTCCCGACCTTCCGCAAGTTCGCCGACACCAGGATGAACCTGATCCCGTACCTGTACACCGTGGCGCGCAACAGCTCGCTCACCGGGCTGCCGATGATGCAGGCGATGAGCATTGCCTACGGCAACGATCCGACGGCCGCGGCGCAGGACCAGCAGTACATGTTCGGCCGGCAGCTGCTGGTGGCACCCATCACCGCGCAGGGCGCGACGAGCAAGAACGTGTACCTCCCGGCAGGTCGACGGCGTCACCGTGGGAACGCTGTCGCTACCGAGCCTGGCGAACTGGGATACCTGGGGCACGGCGACCCTGACAACCTCGCTGACAGCCGGGAAACGCACGGTCAGAGTCGCCTACAGCAGCGGCGCGATCAACCTCGACAACATCACGGTGGCCCGGCCATGAAGCGCATAGCGGCGGTTCTGCTCCTCGTCGTACCGATCCTCGTCGCGGCTCCGCAGGTCGCGCACGCCGTGGTGCAGCGCGTGCAGTTCAATGCCGGAGGCAACTACCTGGTGGTCGAGTTCCTCGACGACGACCTGGTGCACTTCGAGCTGGCCGCCGGCACCGGTCCGGGCACCGGGTCGCCGCTGTTGACGACGCACCAGGTGGCGAAGACGGACTACCCGGGCCCGAGCAGCCTGACGGTCAACGGCGGCACACTGACCACGCCCGGGCTGAAGGTCGTCGTCGACACCACCACGCTGTGCGCCTCGGTCACCGACACGACCCGCAATCCCGAGCTGCTCCTCACGACCACGTGCCCGCGGAACCTGAGCCAGGCGTGGAAGGGACTGTCTTTCACCAAGTCCTCGATGCAGAACGCCTACGGCCTGGGCGAGCAGTTCTTCACGGGCGGCAGCTCCGACGGCGACTGGGTCGGCCGGACCCGCACGCCGGGCGGCAGCTACGGCAACGCGATGGTGTACGACACCGACAACGGGCCGGTCGGCAACGCGCAGATCCCGGTCCTGTTCGCCGTCGGCGCCTCGAACGCCGACTACGGCCTGTTCGTCGACCAGGTCTACAAGCAGCAGTGGGACCTCACCGGTGACCCGTGGACGATGGACACCTGGGGTGACCAGCTGCGCTGGTACGTGATGTCCGGACCGGACCTGCCCGACCTGCGCAAGGACTACCTGGAGCTGACCGGGCGGTCGCCGGTGCCGCCGAAGAAGGCGTTCGGCCTGTGGGACTCCGAGTACGGCTACGACAGCTGGACCGAGATCGACAACACCCTGGCCGGGCTGCGGGCGGCCAAGTTCCCCGTCGACGGGTTCATGCTCGACGTGAACTGGTTCGGCGGCGTCACGGCGGGTTCCGACAACACCCGCATGGGCACGCTCGAGTGGGACACGACGAACTTCCCGAACCCGGCGACCAAGCTGGCGTCGTACAAGAACACCGAAGGCGTCGGCGTGATGAGCATCGAGGAGTCGTACGTCGGCAAGAACCTGCCCGAGCACACCGACATGGCCAACAGCGGGTACCTGGTCCGGGCCGGGTGCTCGACCTGCGCGCCGGTGTACCTGACCGGCAACGACTGGTGGGGCCGCGGCGGCATGATCGACTGGACCCAGGTGCTGGCCGGCTCGCACTGGCACAGCACCCAGCGGCAGCCGCTGATCGACGCCGGCGTGATGGGCCACTGGCTCGACCTCGGCGAGCCGGAGATGTACGACAGCACCGACTGGACCGCAGGGCTGCTGACGGGCAAGCACGCGCACGCCGACTACCACAACCTCTACAACCTCGAGTGGGCCTCGAGCATCGCCAGGGGGTACGCCGACAGCGGCGTCACGCAACGGCCGTTCATGCTGGCCAGGTCCGGGGCCGGCGGTATCCAGCGCACCGGTGCGGCGATCTGGTCCGGTGACATCGGCTCGAAGCTCACCGCCCTGGCGCAGCAGCAGAACGCGCAGCTGCACATGTCGATGTCCGGGATCGACTACTACGGCTCCGACATCGGCGGCTTCCGGCGCGAGATGCTGAACAGCGACCTGAACGAGCTGTACACGCAGTGGTGCGCGAACTCGGCCTGGTTCGACGTGCCGGTGCGACCACACACCGAGAACCTGTGCAACTGCGCGGAGACGTCGCCGGACGCGATCGGCGACGTGCCGAGCAACCTGGCGAACCTGCGGCAGCGCTACGAGCTCACGCCGTACTACTACTCGCTCGCGCACAAGGCGTACACCGACGGTGAGCCGCTCGTCCCGCCGCTGGTGTACCAGTACCAGAACGACCCGAACGTGCGCGAGATGGGACACGAGAAGGTGATCGGCAAGGACCTGCTGGTCGGAATCGTCGCCGGCGCCGGACAGCGCCAGCGCGACGTGTACCTGCCGGCCGGCACCTGGTGGGACTACCGCACGAACTCCAGGACCGTGAGCACCGGCCAGTGGCTGAGCAACGTGCCGCTGTGGCGCAACGGGAAGTTCCAGCTTCCGGTGTACGCGCGGGGCGGCGCGATCCTGCCGAAGATGTACGTCGACGACAAGACCATGAACGTGTTCGGCAAGCGCACCGACCAGACGACGCGGGACGAGCTGATGGTCCGCGTGTACGCCGACCCGGCCGCGTCGAGCTTCACCCTGGCCGAGGACGACGGCACCAGCACGGGCTACCAGACCGGCGCGAAGCGGACCACCGCGATCAGCCAGCAGCAGACCGGTTCGACCGCGTCGGTGACGATCGCGGCCTCGTCGGGCACGTACGCCGGCGCGCCGTCCAGCCGGGCGAACGTGGTCGAGCTCGTCAGCGACACCCAGGCGTCGGCGGTGACACTGAACGGGTCGGCGCTGACCCAGTACCCGACCAGGGCGGCCTTCGACGCCGCCTCCAGCGGCTGGTACAACGCCGGCGGCAACCTGGTCGTCGCGAAGTCCGGATCGTTGTCGACGGCAACGGCCAAGACGTTCGGCTTCACGACCGGGCAGGCGCCGGTGTCGGCGACCTTCAGCTGCGCCAACGGGACCACCGTCAGCGGGCAGTCCGTGTACGCCGTGGGCAGCGTGCCCCAGCTCGGCGAGTGGTCGGTGGCCAGCGCGGTGAAGCTGGAACCGACCAGCTACCCGACCTGGACCGGCACGGTCTCCGGCCTGCCGCCGAACACGACCGTCGAGTGGAAGTGCGTCAAGCGGCAGGAGGCCGGCTACCCCGACACCGCGGACGCCTGGCAACCCGGGGCCAACACGACCTTCAGCACACCGGCGACCGGCTCGGCCGGCACTACCTCGGGCACCTTGTGATGGTCTGATCGCACCCGGTAGTTGTCGTTGGCAACGATACCGTCGAGGCACGAGACGGAGTGCCGTCCCGTGACGCAGAATCACCCCGAAAACGCTGTGTGTGAACGATTTCGGAGGGTTTCGGCCAATCTCGGCGAATGGCGTGGTTCGCGCTTGACGGCCCCGACTCCGAGCGATCACGCTGATCGACGCGCGACTGTCTTCGGGGGCACGGTGACGGTTCCGATGTTGGGAGGGTGAGCGAAGTGAACCACGTACGGCAATTCCTGCGCGCACGGGCCGCGACACTGACGGCGGGCACCGGAGCCGCCGTCCTGGTGCTCGGCGGCGTCTCACTGGCGCTGGCCCCGTCAGCGATGGCTGACGGCACGGTGATCCAGGGCAACCCGACCTGCTCGCAGCTGATCCCGAACTCGACGCAGATCAAGGTCGAGCCGGTCGTGTCCGGCACCTTCACCGACGGCACTCTCACGGTGGTGCTGGTGGTCCGGACGCTGGCCGTGGACGACCCGAACCACGCCGGCAACCAGACCGGCAGCAAGGTGATCGACTTCACCGCGACCGGCAGGTCTGTGCTGG
>WNGB01010619.1_pt1 | contig 12734 bp, 12 predicted proteins | sample 5400681 | NCBI WGS metagenome assembly WNGB01 (sample SAMN13153367, study PRJNA577476) | soil metagenome | isolation source: 115 cm soil or saprolite under grassland replicate 2 | place: USA:California | collected 2016-06-15 | reverse complement strand
CGAGTTTCCGTTCCAACGGGCGTCCTCGAGCGCGCCGCGCATCGCCGCCTCCGCCCCCCGCCCTTCCTCATGCGGTGCGGTCGGATGATGCGCATCGCATGTCGCGCCGTATCCGCAGAGCTCCGCGATCGGCTTCGCTCCGCGGGCGATCGCGTCGTCCCACCTCTCGAGCACGAGGTACGCGGCGCCTTCACCCAGAGTGATGCCTTTGCGCTGCGCTGAAAACGGCGCGCATGGCTGCGAATCGACCGCCTGAAGGACGTTGAAGCCGCTGTATGTCAGCCGGCAAAGCGCGTCGCTGCCGCCGGCAATCGCTACGTCCGCGTGGCGAGATCGGAGGTAATCCGCTGCGATTCCGATCGCCGCACCGGCGGATGCACACGCGGTGGCATTCGAAATCACTCCGCCGCCGGCATGGAACGCTCGCGCAACCGCATCGCTCGGAGCGGACGTCGGCTGCTGCAGGACGCGCGATGACGGTGCGCGCCCACGCATCAGACGCCGGAAAAAGAACTCTTCGCCTTCGAGAAGTCCTCCGGTCGATGTGCCCGAGGAGACGATGGCGCGCTCGAGTGGGACGCCGCCGGCCTCCGCAATCGCCTCGGCGGCAGCGACCAATGCCAGTTTGTCGCTGCGCGACATTCGCTTGGCTTCGCGCCTGGAGATCGGCAGCATCGATTCGACCTCCCCTTCGACCTCTGCGGCGATATCGGTCGGAAATGTCTCGCCGGGAAATCGCGTCAGCTTGCCGATTCCGGCGCGTGACTCCTCGATCGCCTTCCACACCTCGGCTTTGTTCCGGCCGATCGAGCAGATGATTCCCGCACCAGTGACGGCGATACGAATGTTGGGATCAGGTTTGCGCAAGATAGAAACGGCCCCGCGCGCATTGTAGACCGCCGATCGAGCCAGTTCCCCTGAAGCGATACGTGCCGCCGAATTCCGTTTCGAGCCTGACCGTGAGCGTGACAACATCTCCCGGTTCAATCGGGCGATCGATTTCACATTCGTCGATGCCGGTCAGAAACCCATGCGCCTCTCGAAATACCAACCCTCCCGCCAGCTGCGCCATCGCCTCGGCCAGCATCATGTGCGGCGAGAGCGGGTCATTCGCCGTGCAGAGGAACGTTCCCTCGATCGTCTTGTCGTCGATCTTGCGACCGGTGGAAGCCGCGCGGAAGGGGATCTGATGAGGGAGCTGCGATAGCCAGTTCATAGTGAATCAGGACTGAGGACTGAGGACTGAGGACTGAGCCCACCCAGTCCTCGGTCCTTAGTCCTAATTGACTCGGTACTTCATCAGGCCTGCGGCTGTTGCTCGGCGATGCGCTGCTCGACGAAATCGGCGAGCGCGGAGATGGAGCGGAAGTTGTCGCGCGCGGAGCCCTCGTTTTTCACGCGGATACCGAATTCACTCTCCAGCATCACCACGATCTCCAGCGCGTCGATGGAATCGAGTCCGAGACCGCCGGCGAAGAGCGGCTCGTCATCCTCGATGTCTTCGACAGTCATATCCTCGAATTTCAGTCTTTCGATCAAGAGCTCTTTCAGCTTTCGTTTTAGATCTGTCATTTCGTAGTCCTGAGTCCTGAGTCCTGAGTGCTGAGACCCTTCCACCGTTCAGGACTCAGAACTCAGGACTCAGGACTAGTTTCATTTTCACACAGAAGCAGCAGTGGGCAAGCGCTCCCATGCGATTCGCGGCGCGATCACACCCGAGTGTCGCTGAATCCGAATGAGGGTGAAGAAGAGCTCGAGCCGGATTCGGTCGGCGATGCTCTTGTTGAAGATGTTCCCCGCGAGGACGCCCACGATGGCTTTCAGCAATCCGAATTTGTCCTGCGGCTGCATGAACACCTCGAGGAATTCGCGGCGATAGAAATTCGAGATGAAGCGGAAATAGCGATGGAGCGCGCCATTGACCGACCGCTCGTACTTTCGCAGCAGGCGCATGCTCCCGCTCCGCAGTCGATGCTCGATCGCTTTGGCCGCAACGTCAGCACCTTTCATGGCCATGAAGACGCCGGTGGAAAAAATCGGATCGATGAATCCGGCGGCATCTCCCACCAGCGCGTAATTCGGGCCGACCATTCGCTTCATCGCGTACGAGAAGTCTTTGCGCGAGTAGATCGGTGTCACGCGTTCAGCGTTGTTCATCCGCTCGGCCATGTAGGGCGTCTCGCAGATCGTCCGCTCGAGGAGCGCTTCGGGTTGCAGTCCACATTTGACGAAGTGATCGCGATCGACGACCAGGCCAACGCTCATCAGCTCGGCGGTGATCGGGATCAGCCAGAACCACGAGTCGCGAAGCACGACGATGATCGTGTTTCCCGCGTTTCGCCCCTCCGGCCGCGGCACGTTGCGAAAGTGCGCGAAGAACGCGACCTTCTTCAGCGATTCGATTTCGGATTTTCCGCCATGGCGTTGGCCGACGATCGATCCGTGTCCGCTCGCGTCGATGACAAATCGCGCCTCGAGAGTTTCTCCGCCTGCCAACTCCACGGTGGCACGCTCCGCATCATCGAGACGCACCGCTGTGACGGCGGTCTCTTCTCGAACCTCGACGCCCTGAGCGGCGGCATTGCGCAGCAGGAGCAGATCGAAATCGGCGCGCTTCACCTGAAACGTGCGGTGGTACTGCTCCGGCAGATTGCGATCGAAGCGAAAGATGTAGCTGACCTCGCCGTCCCCGGTCACGAATTCCGCGCCATATTTCGGAAAAAACTCGCCGCCTTCCAGCTTCGGAATGACGCCCAGGCGATCGAGGAGATCGTTGTTGTACGGGAGAAGCGACTCGCCGATTTGGAATCGCGGGAAGCGCTCGCGTTCGACCAGCAGCACGTCGAAGCCGCGTTGGACCAGCAGTGTGGCCGCAGTCGATCCCGCGGGGCCGCCCCCGATGACGATCACATCACGCATGAATGGCCCCATGCTATTCTCGAAATGGTCTGATGTTCCAGAAGTTCGTCTCCCTGGCTGCGGCGGCGCCCGGCCGGCCCGCAATCATCGAAGCCACGACCGGCCGTGTCGTGTTGCGCGCGGAGCTTCTCGCGCGCGCCGAGGAGTTGGCTGCGGACGTGCGGCCGAATCATCTCGTCGCCGTTCAGCTTCCGAACTCCGGCGAATTCGTTGCGCTCATCCTCGCCATCCTGAAACAGCGCGGGATCGCCGTGCTGATCGATCGCGACGCAGCGGAAGCCGAAGTTGCGCGAATCCGAGCGCACTTTGGTGAGCGGCCGCCATTGCCGCCCGAAACGCGAGTCATCAAGTTGACCTCCGGATCAACCGGCAAACCAAAAGGGATCCTCACCACAGAGGAAAACCTGCTCGCTGATTGCGCACAGATCTGCACATCGATGGACATCCGCGCCGATGACGTGAACTTCGGCGCGATTCCCCTGTCGCATTCGTACGGCTTCTCCAATCTGGTGATGCCGTTGATCGTCCAGGGAACTCCGATCGTCATCTCGAACGATTACCTGCCGCAGACGATCATCGACGCATGCAATCGGTATCGATGCACTGTCCTGCCGGGCATTCCGATGATGTTCGATCATCTTGCAGCAACGGAGCGCGGCCGCTTTTCGACGGTGCGAACCTTCATCTCCGCCGGCGCGCCTCTGCCGCCGTCCACATCGCGCAAATTTCGCGAGCGTTTCGGCGCGCCGATTCATTCATTCTACGGTTGCAGTGAGTGCGGCGGCATTACGTACGATCGGGCGGGCGCGGGGGCGGAGCGCGGAACCGTCGGCAGGGCGATGGATGACGTCACGATTCTCGTGCGCCACTCGCGCCTCGTGGTCCGCAGCAACTCCGTTGCCCTCGGCTACTGGCAGGACTCGTTCGCGCCGTTCGCAAACGGCGAATTCGTCACTGACGATCTTGCGGAAGTGCGTGACGGTGAAGTCGTGCTCACCGGCCGCGCCAGTGATCTGATCAATGTCGCGGGAAAGAAAATCAATCCGCGCGAAATCGAGGCCATCATTCTGCAGATCGAGGGCGTGAGGCAGGTGAAAGTCTACGGCGAGGCGGCCGGCGCGCGAGGCGAGGTCGTGGCGGCGGCGGTGGTCGCCAGCCCTGATGTCACTCGCGAGCAGGTGCGCGCGTTCTGCCGGGAACGCCTTTCGCTTCACAAGGTCCCGCGCATCGTGAAGCTGATCGAAAGAATTCCGGTCGACGAGCGAGGCAAGATCCTTCGCTCTGCGCTCGCAGAGCTCTAAGTTTTTCGATGAAACCGATTTTCTTCGAATCGCCGGACGCGTTTCGCGAATGTCTGGAGAACAATCACGAGAAGGCAGCGGAGCTGCTCGTCGGCTTCTACAAGAAGGCATCCGGCAAGCCGTCAATGACCTGGCCCGAGTCGGTGGATCAGGCGCTCTGCTTCGGGTGGATCGATGGCTTGCGCAAGAGAATCGATGACATCCGCTACAGCATTCGTTTCACACCTCGGAAGCCCGGCAGCATCTGGAGCGCAGTGAATATCCGCCGCGCGACCGAGCTGGCAAAGCTCGGTCTCATGACTCCCGCGGGGCTCCGCGCGTTTGAAAAGCGCACGGAGGATCAATCGCGAATCTACTCCTACGAAAATGCGCCGCGCACCTTCCCGCCTGCATTCGAGAAGAAGTTCCGCGCGGTGAAAAAGGCCTGGCAGTACTTCAACGGTCAGCCGCCCTCTTACCGGCGCGTCGCGATTCACTGGATCCTGAGCGCGAAGAGAGAAGAGACGCGAGAGCGTCGGCTTTCGATCCTGATCGACGACTCCGCAAAAGGACGGCGTCTCGCTGAATACGAGCTGAAGCCCAGAAAAGATTGACGTTCGGATGGAATCGACGATTCATCATCTGCTCGCCGCATGGATGCAGTTCGTCCTCGACTGGGGATACATCGGCGTGTTCGCGATGATGCTGTTCGAGAGCACCGCCGTTCCGATTCCGGCCGAGGTGGTGATTCCGCCGGCGGCGTATTGGGCGTCGCAGGGCAGGTTCAACATCGCTGCGATCGTCATCGTTGCTACAGCGGGATCGTGGGCTGGCTCCGCTCTGAGCTACTGGATCGCGTGGAAGCTCGGACGGCCGCTGGTTGAACGGTACGGCCGCTACGTGCTCCTGTCACACAAAAAGATCGAGGCGGCCGACCATTGGTTCGACGCATACGGCGCGGGAGGGATCTTCGTCGCCCGTCTCCTGCCTGGAATCCGGCATCTGATCTCCATTCCCGCGGGTCTGTTCAACATGAACTTCCGCATGTTCTCGATCATGACGATCCTCGGCGCGGGTCTGTTCAACGGCGCTCTCGCCTGGTTCGGCATCAAAGTCCTCGGCGATCAGCCGGCGCTGCTGCGCGATCCATCGGCCTTGATCGCAGTGCTGAAGACGAAGTCGCACTGGCTGATCGGATTCGCGGTGGTCATCGGCGCGCTGTATGCGCTGATGATGTGGATGCAGCAAAGGGCGAAGCGCGCATCCGCTTAACCGACTTGCCGGATCAGGTTGAGAATCGGCCCGAACCACGCTTCGCGCCACCAGATGTTCAGCACCAGCGCCACGATCACCTCGGCCGCCAGAACAGAGACAGCAAACTTCGGATTCGTTTCCACGCGGCGCACCGACACGATCGCCAGCGCGGCAAAGACAATCGGAACGACGATCCACCAGCGACAGGTCGCCAGGAAGAGCGTCACACCCGGTCCGGTCGACGCTCCGATTCCGTGCAGCAATTGCTCGAGCACCGCACCGCTTCGCCACGCGGTGGCCGCCAAATAAACCTGCCACAGGATTACGCCACTATGAGCGATCGCGGTTTGCCAACGGAGTGCATTCATGAGGAGGGCGAAGAATCGTCGCGCCTGAGCAGCGCCTCTCCCAATTCGCGAGAGCGTCGCGTCGCTGCTTCGACGGCGTTCATCAGAGTGGTGCGCACGCCTCCGTGTTCCAGCGTATGAAGTCCGGTGATCGCCGTTCCGCCGGGCGAAGTGACCATATCCTTCAACCGGCCGTGATGCTCGTTCGTTTCGATGAGCAGTTTTGCGGAGCCGAGAAGTGTCTGCGCCGCGAGCAACTGCGCAGTGCGGCGCGACAGTCCGACTTTCACTCCCGCATCGCTGAGAGCTTCGAGAATCAGAAACACGTACGCGGGTCCGGATCCTGAGAGTCCAGTGACTGCGTCGAGCAGCGACTCTTCCAGGATGACCGTCACCCCAACGGCATCGAAGATGCGCTTCGCGTCCTCGAGGTCTGATTCGCTCGCGTGCTCTCCGCGTGCAATCGCGGTCGCCCCGGCATCCACGAGAGCGGGCGTGTTCGGCATCGCGCGAACGACGCGCGCGCCCGGGCGTAGTTTCGGCTGAATCGCCGCCACTGGAACCCCGGCGGCGATGGAGATCACCAGCGACTCGGCACTGACCGCCTCTCCGATTTCCGCGAGCACGCGAGTGAGGATTTGCGGCTTCACAGAGAGGACGACAATGGATTGTCGCGCTGCCGCGCAGTTGTCGTGCGTCGCGTGAATCCCGTACTTTTCGATGAGCTCACGCCTCCGCTCCTCACGCGGTGCAGACGCGGTGATCTCCTTCGGTTTGAATACTTCTCCGCGCAGCAATCCCCGAATCATGGCCTCGGCCATGTTTCCGGCGCCGACGAAGCCGATCGATCTGTTCGCCATCTACGTCTCTTTGTAGATCCAGCCGCCGAGGATCGCGCCGAAGACCATTGGCACGAATTCGAGCGCGATCCACTTCCAATACACGGACTTCGGATAGAAGGGAAAGGGCATGTTCGCGAAATTCGGAACTGCCTCGACGGCGAGCCAGCCGACGACGCCGGCGAAAATCGCCGTCGACGCGCCAGGACCAAATCGCGCGCGTGCCGTGACGTATAGAAGCATCACCACGAGTGCTTTGCCGAGATCGAAAGCGGCGAAGTACGCGAACGACGTCGGGTCTTCGCGCACCACTTTTCCCGCTCCGGTGATCGCCGCCTTGTGATCTTCGCCGAGGACCTTGCCGTGGATCATGCCGTCGGCGATGAAGTAGAAAACCGCGATAACGATGATGCTGACGATCAGGCGCCCGTAGTTGATGTTGCTCATGCGCAGAGTCACGTCAGCGCTTCCTTGGGCCGTTGTGCTTCTCGAGCGTTTTGAGCCTTTTCTCGTGATTCGTGAGATTTTCGGCGATGACATCCCGAAGCTCGCGAGTCACGTTGGCGAGCGATACCACTTCGGTGGCCAGTCGTAATTCGCCATCGGCCTGAGCCCGTGCAAGCGCGTTCAGGCTTTCACTCATCTCCGAAAAACCTTTGCTAACGCGCCGTTCGAGAAAGTCAACACGGCCTTCGAGTGAAGTCAGGCGCGCGTTTGTCTGATCCAGGCGCGCGTTCGTCTGATCCAGACGCACGTTCGTTTGCTTTGCCTCGTCGCGGATTTCCCTCAGCACGCCGAGGATCTCGTCACCGTTCATACCCGAGATATTACGCCGCCGCGCCGTGGCACTTCTTGTACTTTTTCCCTGATCCGCATGGGCAGGGATCGTTGCGGCCGACCTTGGCCTCTTTTCGTTTCACTGTCTGCGGCTCCTGCTGGCCGCTCGAGAAGTACATCGGCTGCTGTTTCGGCTTCGGCGGCGCCATGCGCTGCACGCGCGGCGCTTGCTGCTGCTGTTCGTGCTCGACGACGATTTCCATCTTCCAGAGGTATTTGACGACGCGGTCCTGAACGCGCTCCATCATTTCCTGGAAGAGGTCGAATGACTCCTTCTTGTACTCGACGAGCGGATCGCGCTGACCATAACCGCGCAGCCCGATCCCTTCTTTGAGGTGATCGATATTCAGCAGGTGGTCCTTCCACTGCTGATCGATGACCTGCAGCAGCAGATACTTCTCGTGCAGCCGCATCATCTCCGGACCGACCGCGGCTTCTTTTTCCTCGTAGCGTTTGTTGACCGCGTCGATGAGCGTCTGCTTGACGATCTCGGGAGCCATCGTCGCCAGATCGACTCCGGCGGATTTCAGATCGACGCCGAAATAGTCGAAGAGCTCCGCGTTCAGCTCCGTCTCATTCGGATGTTCGCGGGCATCCTCGGGCACATGCGTATCGACCAGAAACTCGACGATGTCCGCCGCCGCGTTGATGATGTACTCCTTCCCTTCACGCCCGTCGAGAATGCTGCGGCGCAGCGTGTAGATCGACTCACGCTGCTTGTTCATTACGTCGTCGTACTCGAGGAGATGCTTGCGCGCGTCGAAGTTGCGCGCCTCGACCTGTTTCTGGGCGCGCTCGATGGAGCGCGTGACCATGCGGTGCTCGATCGGCACTCCCTCTTCCATGCCCAGGCGTTCCATCCAGCCCATGAGGCGATCGCCGCCAAAAATGCGCATGAGGTCATCTTCGAGCGACAGATAAAACCGCGAAGCACCGGGATCACCCTGGCGTCCCGAGCGGCCGCGGAGCTGATTGTCGATGCGTCGCGACTCGTGGCGCTCCGTGCCCACGATGTGCAGCCCGCCGAGGCGGACCACCTCCTCGTGATCGCGCTGCCACTGCTCGCGAACCTCCTCTTCGATCCGCTTTTTCTCTGCCGGATCGGTGATCTCGCGCGTCTTCTGCGCGGTCAGAAATTCGGGATTGCCGCCCAAGAGAATGTCGGTGCCGCGGCCGGCCATGTTCGTAGCGATGGTCACCGCCCCTATGTGACCGGCCTGCGCGACGATCTCCGCTTCACGCTCGTGATACTTCGCGTTGAGGACGACGTGCGCGATGCCGGTGCGCTTCAGCATCGTCGACAGCAGCTCCGACTTCTCAATGGAGATCGTGCCCACCAGCGCTGGTTGTCCCTTGTCGTGCAGCTCCTGGATCTGCTCGACGATGGCATCGAACTTCTCACGTTCCGTTCGATAGACGAGATCGGCCTTGTCGATACGGATCATCTCCTTGTTCGGCGGGATGACCACGACCTCCAGGTTGTAGATTTTGTCGAATTCGGCTGCTTCGGTGTCCGCGGTGCCGGTCATGCCGGCGAGCTTCTCGTACATGCGGAAGAGGTTCTGAAAGGTGATCGTCGCCAGCGTCTGGTTTTCCGCTTCGATCTTGACGCCCTCTTTCGCTTCGACCGCCTGATGCAGTCCATCGGACCAACGACGCCCGGGCATCAAACGTCCGGTGAACTCATCGACGATGAGCACTTCGCCGTCTTTGAGCATGTATTCGACGTCGCGTTTGTACAGCGTGTGCGCGCGCAATGCCTGATTCACGGCGTGCAGCCAGTCCATGTTCGCCGGGTCGTACAGCTCGATCCCGCCTAACAGCTTCTCCGCATGCAGCACACCTTCTTCGGTGAGCACCGCAGTGTGCTGCTTCTCGTCGACCTGGTAGTCCTTCTCTTTCACCAGCCGCGGAATGATGCGATCGGCCGCGTAGTATTTGTCGACGCGCTCCTCGGATGGACCGCTGATGATCAGCGGCGTTCGCGCCTCGTCGATCAGGATGGAATCGACCTCGTCGACGATCGCGTAGACCGGATCGCGCTGCACCATCGCCTCGAGATCGAATTTCATGTTGTCGCGCAGGTAGTCGAATCCGAACTCGTTGTTCGTTCCGTACGTGACGTCACAGCGGTACGCTTCCTGCCGCTCTCGATCGCCGTGCGGGTTCTGAATCACACCGACAGTGAGGCCGAGAAACTTGTAAACGCGACCCATCCATTCGGAGTCGCGGCGCGCGAGGTAATCGTTCACGGTGACGACGTGCACGCCGCGCCCGGTGAGCGCGTTCAGATACACCGGCAACGTGGCCACCAGCGTCTTTCCTTCGCCGGTTTTCATCTCGGAGATCTTGCCGTTGTGCAGCACGATGCCGCCCATGAGCTGCACGTCGAAGTGACGCATGTTCAGCGTGCGCTTCGCCGCTTCGCGGCAGACGGCGAACGCTTCCGGGAGAAGATCGTTGAGCGCCTCCTGTAGATCGGCCTGCGCGCCTTTCACCGCCGCGTCATCGCGCGGAACTTCCTTTTTCCTGGCGTCGAGCGCCTCGACGACGGGGCGCATCCGCTCGCGAAACTCGACGGTCTTCCCGCGCAGTTGCTCGTCGGACATCTTCGAGATCTCTGGCTCGAGCGAGTTGATTTGTTGAACGGCCGGAAGCATGCGCTTGACGTCGCGCTCGTGCTTCGAGCCGAAAATGGCAGTCAATACTTTGTCGATCATCATTTCTCCTTTGCGTGACTCAGCCGCGTGAAAAACTCAGCAGCTGAACGCAGGAGCGCGGGGAGAAGCGGCGCCGGTGAGGGGAACTTCGTTCGCCGTTCGCCGTTGGCCGTTGGCCGTGAAAAATGCCTTCGGCCAACGGCCAACAGCCAACGGCCAACCTCGAGTGGTGAGCGTCGCCCGATCGGAAGACGCTCTGCTCTCGGCAACGACACTGGTCGCCGCCGATTGCGGCACGGGCGCCGCTGAAATGGCACCGAGCGCGAGTGCAAGTACGAGGTAAAGGTTCATCGACCTGTCAATCCTATCGCGACAGCGCGCTCAATCGATTCATGGTCATCCACGTCTGATGCCCGAGAAACACCACGAGAAAGAAGTACGTCACCGCGATCGCCGCGCGCTGGGAGATCGGCACGTCGTAAAAGATCTTGTTGTCCTTCTCGCGCTGAATCGACGCATAAACCTGAAAGGCGACGAGCAGCAGCACGATCAGCATCAGCGGGTTCGGCTGTTTCGCGACTTTGTAGATCAGCACGCCGCCGCCGAAGACCCACATCCATTTCGTCACCGCAGCCGAGATGCGGCCGCCGTCGAGCATTCCGATCGGCAGTAGATTGATCAGATTTACGGCGAATCCCGCGGCGGCGATCGCCAGGTACAACGGCGCGTTAGTCCATTTGTAGATCTGCAGCGGGACGAGAGAGGCAAACGTGCCGGCGATCGGCCCGGCGAGGCCGATCTGCGCGTCGTCATACGCCGATCGCGGCTGATCTTTCAGCGTCACCGCACCGCCGATGAACGGGATGAACACCATCATGCCCGCGCGCAATCCCTTTGCACGAATGACCACCGCGTGCCCGATCTCGTGGACCAGAACGATCAGCGCGAATCCGATGACCAGCGGCAGCGGTGCCTTCATCGCGTACGCGGCGATGCTGAGCGCCATCGACGCTCCGGCCACCGCGAACTGTGTTAGGCCGAATCCTTCGAACGGATTCACGGCCAGGCCGCGCATGTAATCGAACACCACGAAGGCGATCGCCTTCACCATTCCGGCGACGATCACAACGGCCGCGAAAAGACGCGCGAACAATCCGCGCCTGCGGTTCACTTCGTGCGTTTCGGTTGTCGATTCCATGGGACGGGCAGGAGGTAGAACGCTCGTAACTTCTTTAAATTCCGAACGATGAACGATGAGCGATGCGCGTGTCATCCTGAGCCGCAGAGACGGCGAAGGATCTCAAGATACGAACTCCATAGCATTTTGAGATCCTTCGCTGCGCTCAGGATGACACGCGCATCGTTCATCGTTCATCGCTCACCGTTCATCGTTTAGGATGCCTCCGTGTCGGTCGACGACCTTCGCCAACAGCTCCGCGAACGAGGCTATCTGTCGCATGGCATCGAGCGGTGGTTCGCGCTCGACCCGTGGAGCTCGCGGATGTTCTGGGTCGAGCTGATCATCGTCGCGGCGAAGGGCGCCTTGCTGATCGGCGCGTTCGCGATGCTGCCGCTCGTGGCCATCATGCTCTTTCGCAATCATCCGCTGACCGGATGGGAAACGCTGCTGATGGCCGTCGCGTACGGCGGCACCGCATTCGCCGCCGGTTTCCTGCTGCTGATCGTCCTCGCGCTGATTCTGAAACTCCGCCCCGCTCTCGCCCTCGACACTCCGCGCGCTCTCCTCGGCATCTCCTTCGCCGTGAGCGCGCTGCTGACCGCATCGATCGCCATCTGGTGGTCACAATTCGGCAGTGCGCCGTCGCTTCCGGAGCTGCTCGCCGGCTTGATCCTCACGGTCACGTTTTTTCTGATCGCGACCGTGGTGATCTCGGCCGCTCTGCTTTCGTTCTCCATTTATGAACTGAAGCGCGTTCCGGCGATTCACCAGCGCTCGCGCGGAGCGCCGATGTCCATCGCCGCGGCGATTCTGACTGCCCTTCTGTTCCTTCCCGCGTATGCAGCGCAGGAGCGGCGCGCGCCCGAATCGCCGATTCAGGTGGTCACATCGCCGACGGCGCACCGCATTGCTTTCATCGCCGTCGACGGACTCACGTACGAGCTCGCGCGATCTGTGGAGGGCAGCGGCCCTCCGCTGTCCGGACAGCCGAGGGCGGCTGTCCTACCGATTCCTGCGATGTCGGAAAAGTCGACGACCGAACGGTGGGCGTCGATCGGCATCGGAGTTCCGTCGCGGCTTCATGGTGTCCGTGCAGTTGAAGGCGTTCGATTTCGCGGCGGCCGACATCTCGTGCAGTCGCTCTCGAACGCCGATCTGGTCCTGCATGACATCGCGCCGCCGATCGGACTGGCCCATCGCGAGCCGCTGCCGCCGACCGTGCGGCGCCGCGATTTCGTTTGGGAAATCTTCGCCGCGCGCGGCGTGCCGTCGCTCTCGGTCAACTGGTGGACGACCGACGATCTTCGCAGCGGCGCGCTCGAGTCGATCGGCCAGGCGTCGATCTTCGCGGCCGCGGCAAACAATCCCGTGGAGCTCGACAGTGGCGCGTCGAAGCGCGCGCTCGCGGCGATCGATCG
>WNGB01024789.1_pt1 | contig 12735 bp, 10 predicted proteins | sample 5400681 | NCBI WGS metagenome assembly WNGB01 (sample SAMN13153367, study PRJNA577476) | soil metagenome | isolation source: 115 cm soil or saprolite under grassland replicate 2 | place: USA:California | collected 2016-06-15 | reverse complement strand
CGCGTAGTCGTAGGCGTTCGAGGCGAGCGCGCTGCTGCCTCGATTGAACAATGTGTCGGCGCGCAGGAGCGCATCGCGCATCGCTTTGGCAAGGGTGGCCGATCCCTGCTCGCGATTGCCTGCCGCGATTTGAGCGGTGCCGAGGTTGAATGCGCGCTGCGGAGAGGGAGCGATGGCATTCGCGTCTCCAAATGCCTTCACCGACTGATCATATTTTTTCTGTGCGAATGCTTTCACGCCACGCGCATTCGCGGCGTGCGAGTTCGTATCGCGCCAGAGTTGGGTGAGATTCCAGATCAGCATCAGCGCGGCGATCATTCCGCACCTCGATTGACGAACGATCCGAACAGCAGCGCGATCATCGCCAGCGCGAGTGGCCACTGAAATCGCTCGATCGGCACCTTCACATTTTTTTCTCGAGCCTTGACGTTCGGCGCGGCAGCGATGGAGTCGAGATCGTGCTCGCCGAATGGATTCGCGTAAAAGCGTCCGCTGGTGGCCCGCGCGACGCGCTCCAGCACCTCGGGATGGGCGTACGTATGCACGATGTCCCCGTTGTCATCGCGCAGATCGGCGCCGTCCGCTCGCGGAATCGTGCTGCCGCTGCTCGAACCGATGAGGATCGTGGAGACCACAATTCCTTTGTCGCGGATGCGACGCAGCGATTCATCGAGGCGCGAACCCTGATCCTCGCCGTCGCTGATCACAACGATGTCGCCTTTCAGGTTCGGATCGGAGTCGAGGAGTCGCGACGCGTTGATGAGAGCGGTGCCGAGGTCCGTGCCGGGGTCGGCGACTTCGCCGGTCTGCATCGAATCGATCAGCTCCGACACGGCATCGTCATCGCTGGTGAGCGGACAGATCACCTCGGCCCTCGACTCGAAGACCACGAGCGCAACGCGCCCTGGATCCGCGTCGACGATGCGTTTGGCGATCGCTTTCGCCGCATCCAGTCGCGAAGCGCCGACGTCGCGAGCGCCCATACTGTCGGAAACGTCGACGGCGATCACCCGATTGCTCTCGCGCTCTTCAATCGGCATGACTTTGAATCCCGCCCGCGGACCGGCGAGCGCGACGGCTCCGGCGAGCAGGGACAATGCGATGACATACGGCCGCAGAACACGCGCAGGATTGGCCACGCCGCGCAGCGACTCGGAGATGAAACGTCTCGCCAGGCGCAGGCGATGACGTTCGCGCGCGATGAGAAACGCGAGCCCGACCGGCGCGAGAAGCGCCAGGACGAGCAGCGGCATCGAGCGAAATGTCAGGCCGAGATTTTCTGCCATAACGTCTCTCCAGACAGCAGCGCAAGCGCGAGCGCGCCTAACGCCGCAGCAAGTGGTGAGGTGTACAGCTCGTCGATCCGCTCGCTCTTCGGCGCAGTCAGACGCGTTTTTTCCAAGCTGTCGATGCGATTGAGAATGTGACTCATCGCCCGCGCATCCGTGGCCCGGAAGTACTCGCCGCCCGTGGTATGCGCAATTGCGGAGAGCGTCTCTTCATCGAGATCGGCGCGAATGAGCTGATACGAGGTGATCACTTCGCCCGTGAGTGGATCCTCCCGCTTCACCGGAATCGGTACCGCCCCTCTGCTGCCTACTCCAATCGTGTAGATTTTGATTCCATATTTTGATGCAATATTTGCCGCGGTCATCGGCTCGATCGAGCCGGCGTTGTTCACGCCGTCGGTGACCAGAATGATGATGCGGCTGCGCGTTTTCGAGGTGCGCAGGCGGTTGACTGAGGTGGCGATGGCGTGGCCGATCGCCGTGCCGTCGCCGTTTTCGCCGACTTGCGCCTTGTCGAGGATGGCCTGCGCGATATCGCGGTCGTACGTGATCGGCACGCGTGTCGCCGCACGCACGCCGAAGGTGACGATGCCGATGCGATCATCCTGACGGCGTGAGATGAAGTCGCCGATCAGGTCCTTCGCCACTGCGAATCGATTGCGAGGACGAAAATCTTCCGCGCCCATGCTGCCCGAGGCGTCGAGGGCGACGACGATGTCGATGCCGTAGCGGTCGTTCGTCGCCAGCCGGGTGATGCGCTGCGGACGCGCGAGCGCGAGAATCATCAGCAGCGCGGCCGCGCATTCGAGCACGAACGGCAGTCCTGCGAATCGCGCGCGAAAGGGCAGCTTCGGCGAGACGAGCGACATCGAGGACACCGTGAATGCGCCGAAATGACGGCGGCGGTCGCGGATGAGCAGGGCGATGCGCGCGATGACCAGCAACGCGGCGAGAAGCCAGAGAGGGGAGGCGATATGGGTCGTCACGCCGCCACCTCCTCCCGCTCCTCCGGAAGCAGTTCCAGCGCTCGCCGCTTCATCGCCCCAAAATCGCCCGGCCGCGCGCCCCACGGCGAGAATTTTTCCAAATCTCCCTGACGCAGAATCTCGGCGATCAATGTAGCGCCGCGGCCCTCCGCGGCGGCCGCCGAGGGCGGCGGCCCCACAGGAAGTCTCGCGAGAACTTCGATCGTGGTCATCGCGGCCCCTCATCCGCCGCTTCGCGGCACCTTCTCCCCGCTTCGCGGGGCGAAGGAACTCGTCGCGACGCCCCTTTCCCCGAGCCAGCGGAGAGAGGGTGGTCCTGAGCAGAGCGAAGGACCGGGTGAAGGGCGCGCCTCACGCCGCCACCTCCTCCCGCTCTTCCGGAAGCAGCTCCAGCGCTCGCCGCTTCATCTCCCCAAAATCGCCCGGCCGCGCGCCCCACGGCGAGAATTTTTCCAAATCTCCCTGACGAAGAATCTCGGCGATCAATGTAGCGCCGCGGCCCTCCGCGGCGGCCGCCGAGGGCGGCGGCCCCACACTGAGTCTCGCGAGCACCTCGGTTGTCGTGAGCGTCGTCGCCTGGATGTATTCGCGCACTGCGTCCGCCAGCGGTGACCACGTTCTCGCCTTTCTCACGGCGGTGCGAAAACGATCGGCCGGAGGCGAGACCGGCTCGGAAATCTCTTCGCGTTTCTCGAGCATCACCACGGCACTCCACGCGCCGATCGCGAGCAGCGCCGCAATCCCAATCAGCACGAACGGCAGCTTTGGATACGCCTCGGCAATCGGAGGCTTCAGCGGCGCAGGCGCGAGGTTGTCGCGCGGCTCGAGCACCGAATGCACCGGCACGACCATGTTTCGAAAGAGCACGTCACCGACGCGTCCGCTGATCGTGAATGGCTTCGGCTCGAATGTCCGAATGACCACGCGCGATCCACGTTGCGAGACGATCTCGTAGTCCGTCGATCGATCGACGGTCACCGGCTGCTGAAAATCGATCGTGATCCGATCGCCGACGGTCGGCGCGGGTGGGCGGAAGGTGGCGGTGACCAGGAGAAGGAGTGGGATCATGACATCCGCTGCACGCGCTGATGAAAAAATCGCAGCAGCTCTCGATCGTATGGCATCGCAGTGGACAGGGTGACGGCATCGACTCCCGCCGTGCGCCAGCGCCGCGCGATCTGCTGCTGCCGCTGCACGGCGCGCCGGGCCACGTCGGCGCCGGCGAGATCGATGAGGCGCATGCGGCCGTTCTCGGAATCGGCGATCCGCGCCAGCGCGCCCGGCGGAAATCGCTCTTCGCGCGGATCGGTGACGCAAATGGCGATGAGATCGTGCCGCCGGTTCAGCCGCTTCATCGCTTTCTCGAAGTTCAGATTGAGGTAATCGGAAATCATCAGCACCACGGCGCGCTTGGAGCTCACTCGTTCGAGAAACAGCGAAGCGCGGTCGAAATCGGCCGTGCCACCGCAGGCATGCATCGCGGCGTCGACGGATGCATGGACGATGACTTCCGCGTGCGCGCGTCCGCGTCGCGGCGGAAGAAACCGCCGCACGCCTTCGGAAAAGAGCAACAAGCCGACGCGATCGGAATTCTCGACCGCTGAAAATGCGAACACCGCCGCGAGCTCGGCCGCGATGTCGCATTTGCGCCAGTCGACGGAACCGAACGCCATCGAGGCGGAGACGTCGAGCGCCACGATCACCGTGAGATCGCGTTCCTCGATGAATTCCTTGACGTGCGGCGCGCCCGTCCGCGCGGTCACGTTCCAGTCGATGGTGCGGATGTCGTCGCCGGGCTGATACTCGCGCACCTGCGAGAATTCGATGCCCCGGCCGTGAAACGCGGAGTGATAATCGCCGGCGAATCCGGCGCGAATCAGACGCGCGGAGACGATCTCCAGATCGCGGACGCGTCGCGCGACCGGCGTCTGAAACTGCGGTTCTTTTCGGCGAAAAAGTCTCACGGGACGGGAACGGCGCCGAGGACCTGGTCCACGATGCGGTCGGCGGTCATGTTTTCCGCGGCGGCCTCGTAGCTGAGCACCAGCCGGTGGCGCAGCACGTCATGCGCGACCGCCTTCACGTCCTCCGGAATGACATACGCGCGGCCCTGGAGGAACGCATGGCCTTTCGCCACGTGCGCCAGCCCGAGCGTAGCGCGAGGCGATGCGCCGAACGAGATGTACGGCGCGAGCGCGTTCAGGCGGAAATCCGATGGACGTCGCGTCGCGGTGACGATCTGCACAATGTAGCGGCCGATTTTATCGTCGACGTGCACCGACGCGGAGAGATGCGCGATCTCACGCACTTCGCTCAGCGGCAGCACGCGGCGTACCCCTGGCAACTCCGCGGTCGGGTCGAGATAGAGCGACAAGATCCGCAGCTCTTCGTCCGCGCTCGGGTAATCGACCTTCAACTTCATCACGAATCGATCGACCTGCGCTTCGGGCAGCGCGTACGTCCCTTCGTGCTCGATCGGATTTTGCGTGGCGATGACCACGAACGGCTCCGGCAGCGCATACGTCGTATCGCCGATCGTCACTTGCCGCTCCTGCATCGCCTCGAGCAACGCGCTTTGCACTTTGGCCGGCGCGCGGTTGATCTCATCGCCAAGGATCAGATTGGCGAAAATGGGCCCGAGACGAGCGTTGAACGTGCGGCCGGCGGGGTCGAAAATCATGGTGCCGGTGATGTCGGCGGGCAGCAGGTCCGGCGTGAACTGGATGCGCTTGAACGTGCCGTCGATTGCCGAAGCAACCGTTTTCACGAGCAGCGTTTTCGCCAGACCTGGCAAACCCTCGACGAGCACGTGTCCGCGGATGAGCAGGGCGATGATCAGGCGGTCGATGATCGTCTGCTGACCGACGACCACTCGCCCCACCTCGGCGCGCAGCCGGTCGATGGTTTCGTGCGCCAGGGCAATCTGGTTTGTTACTGTAGTTTGATCCATTGCGTTCAGTTCCTTCAGTTTATCCTGAGGGAGCGAAGCGACCGAAGGATCTCCGGTGCGTCAGCGACCAGCATGCCACGAACCCTCGACTCGCGCCGGCTGATTCCTCCGCAACCGCGCCGCGGTCGAGAAAATTGTCGCGGCGATCGAGCCCCAGCCCGGCGAAGTGATCGTGGAGATCGGCCCCGGCGAAGGCGTCCTCACCGAGAAGCTGGTCACCCTCGGCCACGAGATCATGGCCATCGAAATCGATCCGGAGCTCGCGCAGCGGCTGCGGCAAAGGTTCGGTGACATCATCGTCAACGCCGACGCCCTCGCCGCCCTCCTCCCCGCCCGCCCGTTTCGCGCCGTGGGCAATCTGCCCTACAACGTCGGCACCCCGATTCTGCGGCGGGTGATCGGCGATCCGAATTTTCGCCGCGCGGTGTTCATGCTGCAGAAGGAGGTTGCCGATCGGCTGGTGGCGAAGCCGGGAAGCGAGCAGTACGGATATCTCACGCTTTACCGGCAGCTCTTCGCGACGGCACGCATTCTGATGACCCTCGAGCCGGGGTCATTTCATCCGCGGCCGAAGGTCCGCAGCGCGGTCGTGGTGCTCGATCCCGATCGAAAACCTTACGCATCAGAAGAGCTTCTCAACCTCATCAGCGCAGCCTTTCAAATGCGGCGCAAGAAACTCGTCAACAACTTGACTCGTTACGGAAGCCGGGAGGCAGTCACGGAAATCCTGCGGCGCGCGGATGTGGACCCGAATGCACGCGCCGAAGACTTGCCGCTCGAGGCGTTTGTTAGAATAGCGGCCCACTTCAGGAGGCCCGTTTGACATCTCGATCGCTCACCTTCGCTCTCGCTCTGCTCATGGCGATCCCAGCCGTCGCCCAGAATCAGTGCAATCTCGGCATGACCATCAATTGCGCGAACGGCACCTGCACTGCCGTGACGACGAACAACGGCTCGAACATGTGCACCGGCGAGTACATCGTGGCCATTTTCATCAATGACGAACAGGACCGCGGCACGGTGACGAACTTCACGACCAACCTCGGACTGAGCGGCAAAGAATGCTTCGATTCCTCAACCTTGCCGATCGGCAGCGGTTTCGCAGGCTGCATCGGCGACGCGTCACTCGGGCCGGGAAACTCGTTCACCATGAGCGGTCAGGTGGATCTCGGCGGCGCCCCTGCGTCGGAAATCGTCGCCGTCACCGCCGTCCTCGATCCGGTGACGGAAGATCAAATCGGACTTGCTTACGCCTTCAACAACGCGCCGACCGTGACGCCCAGCTGCACGCCGCAGGCGAGCGTGCCATCGGCGACACAATCCGGAACCGCGTACAACGTGACGTGGACACCGGTGATCGAAGCGAACGCGTCATACGTCGTGGAGGAGTCGACGACGCTTGACTTCAGTTCGAGCACCCCTTCCCAACCGACGACGACTCTTTCTGCGACCTTCCAGCACAGTGTGAGCACGAGTACCGCGTACTTCTACCGTGTCCATGCCACAACCTGCAGCGGCACGCCGGGACCGAACTCGTCGACAGTCGGCATCGTCGTGCAGCCTGTTCCAACGGTGACCGGAAGACAGGGCGACGTTGTCACGCCCTTTGGCAGCAACACGCCAGTGAGCATGAAAGTGTTCATCCCATCGCCAACCGGAAAGCAGGCGCTCGACGTCGGCTTCACCGCGACGACGGACAAGCCGTACCTGACCGTGACGCCATCCTCAGGAACGATTCCGCCGGGCGGCACGACCGTCACCGTGACTGCGAATCCGACGAACCTGCCTCCAGGCGCGAACACCGGAACACTCACGGTGACAGCGAATGGCGCGACGGTTGCCACCAAGTCGGTCTCCGTCAGCCTCGTGACTCCGGTGACACCCGGCGGAAAGTCGCTGCCGCCGCAGAACACGTTGATCATTCCCGCAGTGGCGCACGCGCCGGGCGCGCTGGGGCCGTTCCAATCCGACGTCCGGCTGACAAACGGGAGCACAGCGCAAACGGCGTATCAGGTCACATTCACTCCGACGCGCACCAACGCGACGCAGAGCAGCAAGACAACGACCGTCAACGTTGATCCCGCACAGACAATCGCGCTCAACGACGTTCTCAAAGACTTTTTCGGCGTTGGCGCAACCGACAACCCGGCCGACGCGGGACAAGGGACGCTCGAGATCCGACCGCTCAACAGCTCGTCGCCGCTCAATTACGCGGCGAGTCGCACGTTCACATTCAACGCGAACGGAACGTTCGGCCAGTTCATCGCCGCGATCCCGTTCTCGACCTTCGCAACGAAAGCGGCAATTGCACCAGTGCCCGGCCTTCCGCCACCAACAGGCACTCCGACGCTCAGCTTGCAGCAGGTCGCGCAGTCGACGAAGTTCCGAACGAATTTGGGCGTGGTCGAAGGATCGGGAACGGCTGCCAGCGGCAACATCAAACTATTTGACGCCAGCGGCACTCTGCTGAAAACGGTGCCGTACAGTTTGCAGCCCGGCGAACATCAGCAGAACAGCTTCGCCGGCTGGGGTCTGCCGAGCGTCGACGACGGGCGCGTCGAAGTCACCGTGGAATCATCAACGGGCGCAGTGACGGCGTACGCCTCGGTGCTCGACAACATCACCAACGATCCGCTCGAAGTGACGCCGGTGCAAGTTTCGCAGGTAAGCGCGAACCGCTACGTGCTGCCAGGAATGGCGGCGCTCGGCGGAGTCAACAACTTCCATTCCGATGTTCGCGTCTACAACGGCGGCAGCACGGCCGTGACGGCCACCCCGACGTTTTACCCGCAGGGCAATGGCACGCCGGTTTCGGCGACGCCGCTCAGCATTGGAGCGGGAGAAGTGAAATCGTTCGATGACATCGTGGCCACACTCTTCAACTCGAATGGGCTCGGCGGCTCGGTGGTCTTCACGACGAATTCTTCATCTTCACTCGTCGCCACCGGCCGCACGTACACGATCGATCCGAACAACGGCACCTTCGGACAATTCATCCCGGGCGTGATTCCGTCGCAGGGGATCGCGCTCAGCGATCGTCCGTTGCAAATTCTGCAGCTCGAAGAATCAACGAACTTCCGCTCAAACCTCGGACTCGCTGAATTGACCGGAAATGGAGCGACCGTTCACATCACCGCGTACATTCCGGACTCGAAGACCACCGCAGCCGTCGATGTTCCGCTTTCAGGAAATCAGTTCCTGCAGCTCGGACGCGTGCTTGCGAGCATGTATCCCGGACAGGACGTCTACAACGCGCGCATCACCGTGCAGGTGACCGGGGGCACGGGCCGCGTCGCCGCTTACGGATCCGTCATCGATAACGCGAGCCGCGATCCGACGTACGTGCCCGCGGAATGAAATTCGCCGCCCTTCTCCCCGCGACGCGGGGAGAAGGTGCCCCTGAGCGAAGCGAAGGGGCGGATGAGGGGTTTCTACCGCTGACGATTGCGCTCGATCGCGGCGCGAATGATCTCCTCAACCAGTAGAGTATCTCGAATCAGCAGAACGTTCGGAATTCTTATCAGTTCGATGCCGAGCTGCTCCAATTCGAACGTTCGTTCGTTGTCGTACTGAGCCGTCCAGGCGGTTTGATGATGTTGCCCATCAACTTCAATCGCAAGCTTCAGTCCCGGAGAATAGAAATCCAGAATGTATCGGGAAATCGGATACTGTCGTCTGAACTTGTACCGGCAAAAACGACGGTCACGCAACCTACTCCACAGCCGGCGTTCGGCGACAGTGCTCATCCTCCTCATGTCTTTGGCGTAGGAACGTAATCGTGCTCGAACATGAACCATGATGACTAACTTAGCTGAAAGCTGAATGTCTACGCTTCGTGGAGAAGCCCCTCACCCGGCCTCCGGCCACCCTCTCCCCGCGAGCGGGGAGAGGGACGTCGCTGGTAGCCGAAGGGCGTAGATTTGTGAAGCCGATGAACGCCATGCCGGAAGCGGCTCCCCCACCCGCCACCCGCCACCCGCCACCCGCCGGGCGGGTGGTGGAATACACCTGCCCCATGGACCCGGAGATCGTCCGCGACGCTCCAGGTTTCTGTCCCATCTGCGGCATGGCGCTCGAGCCGCGCAATCCCACGCTCGACGACGTTCCGAATCCTGAACTGATCGACATGCGCCGGCGATTCATCGTCAGCGCGATCCTCACCGCGCCGATTCTCATCGGCGGCATGCTCCAGATCCTCCCGCCATGGATTCAGCTGATTCTCGCCACGCCGGTGGTGCTCTGGGGCGGCTGGCCATTTTTCGTTCGCGGCTGGATTTCGATCATGACCTGGCATCTCAACATGTTCACCCTCATCGCGATGGGCACCTCGGCGGCATACGTGTACAGCATCGTGGCGACGTTCATCGGCGGTCCGGTTTACTTCGAAGCCGCCGCCGTCATCACGACTCTCGTCCTCCTCGGGCAGGTCCTCGAGCTGCGGGCTCGCGAGCAGACGTCGACCGCGATCAAATCTCTGCTTCGTCTGACGCCGAAAACGGCGCGCGTGATCTTGATCGATGACGAAGTCGACGTGCCCATCGAGCAGATCCGGCCGGGATTTCAGATTCGTGTGCGTCCCGGCGAGCGCATCGCGGCCGACGGCGAAGTCCTCGAGGGCACCACATCGATCGACGAGTCGATGATCACCGGCGAGCCGATGCCGGTGGAGAAAACGATCGGCGACAAAGTCACCGCCGGAACGGTAAACACGACCGGCGCGGTGGTGATCGAGGCACAGCGCGTCGGAAGTGAGACTCTCCTCGCGCAGATCGTCCGTATGGTCGCCGATGCGCAGCGCAGTCGCGCCCCGATTCAAAAGCTTGCGGACGTCGTCGCCGGCTGGTTTGTGCCGATCGTCGTCGCGATCGCGCTCATCACCTTCGGCGCATGGATTCACTTTGGAGTGGCCCACGCACTGGTGAACGCGGTGGCGGTCCTGATCATCGCCTGCCCATGCGCAATCGGACTGGCGACGCCGATGTCAGTGATGGTGGCAACCGGTAAAGGGGCGACCGCAGGAATCCTGATCAAAAACGCAGAAGCGCTGGAGCTGATGTCTCACGTCGACACAATTGCCTTGGACAAGACCGGCACGCTGACCGAGGGGAAACCAAGAGTGACGGCGATCGAAGGCGATGAGCGCGTCGTTCTCGCGATGGCAGCCGCGGTGGAGCGCGCGAGCGAGCACCCTCTCGCTGCGGCGATCGTCGCCGCGGCGCAGGAACGCGGAATCGAGATCGGTACCGCGACTGACGTGAAGATCCTGCCGGGTCAGGGAGTACGCGGAGTCGTCGATGGACACCAGGTGGAAGTCGGACGCAGCGGCGTGATCGTCGACGGCAGAAACATCGGGCGCATCACTTTTGCCGATCCGATCAAATCGACAACTCCCGATGCCATTCGCGCGCTGCACGCGAAAGGTCTGGCCGTGGCGATGATCACCGGCGACGCCCGCACGACAGCGGAATTGGTCGCGAAGCAGCTCGGCATCGATCGTGTCGAGGCGGAAGTTCTGCCGGCGGACAAAGCAGCCGTCGTGCAAAAGCTGCAGCAGGAAGGTCACCGCGTGGCGATGGCTGGAGACGGTATCAACGACGCGCCGGCGCTCGCGCGCGCGGATGTCGGCATCGCCATGGGCACGGGCACGGATGTAGCGATCGAGAGCGCCGGCATCACTCTCGTCAAAGGCGATCTGCGCGGCATCGTGCGCGCGAGAAACCTCAGCGACGCCATGATGCGCAACATCAAACAGAACCTCTTCTTCGCCTTCATCTACAACATCCTAGGCGTCCCCATCGCGGCGGGCGTGCTCTATCCGTTTTTCGGACTGCTCCTCAGCCCGATGATCGCCAGCGCAGCGATGACGTTCAGCTCGGTCACCGTGATCGCAAACGCGCTGCGACTGCGGCAGGTGCGGCTTTGAGGCCGACTCCAAACAATCTGGCACAGACACTCTCTTGTCTGTGTCCGCAGAGGCAGGAGTCCTGTGCCGCAAGACCGCCTGAGGGACGATGGACGCCGGTTCCACCGGCAGTAGAAGTCCTCGGCGATATCGCGACGAGATGATAGCGTCGAAACCGACGTGGAATTGACGCAGGGCCGCAGCACTCGAGAGAACCGTCGCAGAATGAGGAGCCAGTCACCGAGAGCGATGATTCGTGTTCTCATGACTTTATAGTACAAAGTGCATGCCACGGCCAAGAGCAACTCACCGTCGAACTATTCGTAATGTCTATTGATGCGAGATCGAAGTCTTGGCGGCCCGGAGTGGTTGATCGTCATCGGCGCGTGCATTTTCATTGTGATGCTGGCTGTTTCAGCCGCTTGGGAAGCGGACATCTGGTGGCTTCATTTTTTCCAGGCCTGGATGTACATCGCCACGATCATCTTCAGTCTTCGCCACAGCCGGTGGGGACATTTCGTCGGAATCTCGGCAGCAGGACTGTGGGCGTATGCGAATCTCTTCGTCACCACGTTTTTTGTGAGCGGGCTTCATGAGCTTTGGCAGTGGCTGGGGACGGGTCGTCTTGCGCGGCCCGATCAGGCCTTTGCGGTGCCGGCGTGGTTCTCGAACGTCCTGGTTGTGATCGGATGTGCATGGGCGTACTCGCGGCTGCGCGCAAAATCGCCGGCTGATGCCGGCAGGTTCTTACTCTCCTTCGCGGTGACCACGGGGTTTTTCGCGCTGGATATGGCGCTGTTCCAGCCGCGGTATCTCGGCATCTTTCCTCGCCTCCTTCACCCACATCTGCCGAGTTTCACGTCGTGAACGGCAGCCGATAGCGCAGCGGCTTGCCGTCACGGACGCCGCTCGCGCTGTAATTCTGCTCGACAAAGAGAAAGTCGCCGAACGCGTCGCAGAGAATCACCGTCGACGATCTCGTGCCGTAGCTGGGCGAGGTGACAAAGATCTCGCGTTCGATGGGACCGCCGCGCCGAGTCGAGAGAAAGCCCAGCAGATCATCCGCAAGATCCTCCGCTCGATCGTAACGGTCGATCGCCTCGGCGAGAAAATCGCGCGCGACATCAACTTTTTCCCACTTCGAGCCGGGCGGAGCGTTGCTGATCGCGAAGAAGCCGTCGATCGTCCCGATCACTCCAGAATTCGAGCAGTGCACCACGTGGCCATCGCCGACGATGAGATAAAAGCCGGCGTATTCGTTTCCAGCGATCGATTCCGCGTACACCATCGGCGATTCATCGCCGCGAACGAAATCGGCGACCAGCAAACCTCGCGACGGCCCACCCTCCCCCCGCCCGATTCCGCGCACGTTCGTAATCGCGGCGAATCGTCCGCCCTGCCGCGCCGCGAGCCAGCTCCCACCCGCCTGCAGGTCGCGACCGCCGACGATGCGCGGATCGTCGTCCCACACATGGGCTGGGCGGGTGGGGCGGGCGTAGAGCTCGTCGCGATTTGCGGCGATCACCAGCGGCCACTTCGTCGAAGCGTTGTGCGCGATTGCAATGAGACACATGGTTACTCGGTTGCTGGGTTACTCGGTTGCTCGGT
>WNGB01011053.1_pt1 | contig 12737 bp, 7 predicted proteins | sample 5400681 | NCBI WGS metagenome assembly WNGB01 (sample SAMN13153367, study PRJNA577476) | soil metagenome | isolation source: 115 cm soil or saprolite under grassland replicate 2 | place: USA:California | collected 2016-06-15 | reverse complement strand
CGCATCTGTTCTGATAGCCGGCATAGAGGTCGCTTCCACCGGGGAGTCGATAGAAACCTCACTCAGGAGAATTTGGCGCGAGCGCCAACGCGGAGGCGCAGCTCCCCTGCTCCTGATTGCTGACGATGCCGCATCCAGTTCGGTCTTGACATTGGGTGTTACGGATGCAGACGGGCCGGTGCGCCCCGTTGATGCGAATGCTCTCGCGCAACTGCTTCGAAGGGTATCTACCCAGACTCGACTGGAAGCTACTCGCGAGCTCTCCGCAGAACTGGACCGCCTCAATCAGGCCGGGATTCCGGGGTTGAAGCTCCGCGACCTGCTCACGGAGAGGGCGGTCGCTGCGATCCCTCGCTCCGCCGATTGGCGGGCGGTATTGGCCGGCTTTCGGTATCAGCTTGAGCGCCGACCGATACGCGGATACTTGCTTCGTTATGACGGACGACCGGTTGCCGTCGTACACCCAAAAGCGGACCCCGCCGACTTTTCGCGGTTGGGACCAGACGGTCGACCGCCCGAGGGCCTACTCGCGAACGACTCTGCCGAGGAGGGCGTGCGCTTCGCGATGCTGGCGAGCGGTGGCCGCATTCGACTCTTTGATGCGGGCGCACCTGCGGGCTCCACGTCGCGCTACCTCGACCTAGACAACGCATATTTGCAGGATAAGGACCGCCCGCTGCTTGCCGTTCTCGGCCCGCAGTACCTCCACGAAGGCGGCTTCGAGGTTTTACGCGCGGAGGCGGAAGCTTTTGGGGCGGCGCTGCGGCGACGGCTCGACGAAACCATTCGCGACAGTGTCTTCCCAGCCCTGGGACACGCGCTCGCGGGATGGGCGGAAAAGCAAGGTTTAGACCTCTCCTCGGAAGATACGCTTGCTGAACTGGAGCGAGCAACGCTCACTCTACTGTTCCGCCTCCTTTTCCTCCTCTATGCTGAGAGCTCGAATTACCTGCCGCGAGACAACCGTTCCTACAGCCATGCGTCCCTCTCATCCCTAGTAAGCGAAGCGGTCGAGACACGAGACCGATTGGGTCTGAGGTCAACATCACTCTGGGACCGGTATGTGTTGCTCGTAAGGGCCATGCGTACAGGAAATCCCGCTTGGGGTGTACCTGCATATAACGGAGCACTGTTTGCCCCAGACGGATTTGATGGGGCTGACACGCTGGAGCAAATGTCGCTTCCCGACCCCGACTTTGCGACCGTTCTCATCGGCCTCGGACGCGATCGGGAGTCGAATGCCGGCATTGACTACTCCAGCCTGGAGATTGGTCACCTCGGGCACATTTACGAAGCCTTGCTGTCGCTTCGACTGGTCCGTACTGCTACGCCGCTCAGATACAACCGACAAACCGACGCCTTTCAGGCCGTTGAGCCTGGCGAGGAGGCTGAGTACCGGCCAGGTGATTTGGTGTGGATGACTAATGAGGGTGGCCGCAAGGGTGGAGGCGTGTATTACACGCCTGCACCATTGGTGCGCCACCTCGTTCGGGAAACGGTGGTCCCTACGTTCAAGCGTCACCTCAGCGATGTTCGCTCGGTAGTTGAGGGAAATCCAGAGCTGGCTGCACAACGTCTGTTCGATTTCGCAGTGATTGATCCCGCCTGCGGCAGCGCGCATTTCTTGGTCGAAGTCCTCAACGAACTCGCCGACATGACCGTGACCTTCCTTGGCGCCACACCGCTGCCAGCGATCGCGGACGCCGTCGGACGACTCCGCGCAGCGAGCTCCCCCGGCATTCCCATTGATGACGTGACACTAATCAGGCGCCTCGTCCTCAAGCGCTGCGTCTTTGGGGTAGATGCCAGCCAAATGCGGACTGAGGTCGCGAAAGTCTCTCTGTGGCTCGCTTCGTTTGTACCAGGACTCAGTCTGGCTTACCTCGGCGCGAACGTGCGGATTGGCAACTCACTCATCGGCGTCGCCCGAAGTGCCTATGTAGTTTCACCGGGCGCACCACTACTCACCCATCCTCTCACTGGTGCGATCGACAGTGCGGCTACGGCTGCCGCGCGGGTCGCAGCCATAGAGGACCGGACTCCGGATGAGGTGGCTGCAAGTGAGGAGGCTGCAGCCGAGGCGCGCACTGCATCGGCAGCTCTGGAGCGACTATTCAATCTCTGGACGGCTGAGGGGTTCGGAGTCGGAGGCGCTCGTCACGAGGTAGAGCTTCACGGCACTGATTTGCTCGCCGGCCGAGAATCGAAGCTGCAATCGCAGGCTGATGCTGCGGCACGCGACCATACCTTCCTACACTAGCCAATCGCATTTCCTCTCGTGTTTGCGCGTGAAAGGCCCGGTTTCGACGTCGTGGTGGGCAACCCGCCCTGGAACGAAGTTTACCGTGGAGACGCTAGCGTTCTACGCGCTATTCTCGCCTGGGCTTCGAGGACTGCCGGAGCCCGCACGAACGGAAGCAATTGCGCGCCTACTGTCCAGCCGCCCTGAGCTGACCGAGAGGCTGGAAGCTGCTAAAGAGGCAGCCGAGCGCGAGCGTCACTACTTCTCGGCCGGGGACTATCCGTCGATGCCCGGCGATCCGGATCTGTAAGTACTTTTGCGTGCGGTACCGCGTGTTGCTGCGGGAAAGTGGCATGCTTGGTGTCGTCCTTCCGCGCAGTGCTTTTCTAACTGACGGTTCGGCTGGATTCCGCAAATGGCTCTTTGAAGAGATGACGTTTGACCGAGTTGATTTTCTCGTCAACCGGCGATTGTGGATTTTCGATACCCACCCACAATACACGGTGGCGCTGCTGGCTGCATCCAGCGAGCCTCCGGCCGCCAATCATCACTTTCGGATCGGTGGGATTGCCACCTCCGCTGCAGAGTGGCAAGTTCAAGCTGAGCAGGACGGGATTGAACTGTCGGAGACGGCTCTTGGCCCCCGGCGAATTGTGCCACTGCTGCGCAGCGACGAGGAAGCCGAAATGCTCACGCGTCTCCGCTCATATGCGGATCCACGGCCAGTCTGCGCCCGCGTGCTACCTGGAACTCGTGGGGCGCAGCGTCATCGCGCCGTGGCGCGATCCCGATCCTGACGCCGACCCCTACCCACATTGAGCGATTCCACGTCCCGCCGCCTGGCGTCCAGCTAGGTTCGCTTGCCGAGGCACTGGCTTACCGGGTCGTCCGACCCAGCGACAAGACGTACTGGCACTCGGATCGATGAGGCTCGGCCCCGAGAGTCGTTCATAGTTAAGCAACGGCTCGCAGGAAGTCCGCGAGCGTACGACACGAGACAGCGGAGGACAGCATGACGACCACTCCCAGCAACGCGAGTAGCAATATTTCGGGCAAGCCGCCCATCGTCGACCGGGCCACGTGGCAGGCGGCGCGCGACGACCTGCTAGTCCGCGAGAAAGCGCACACCCGTGAGGGCGACGCGATCGCCGCGGCGCGGCGGCGACTGCCGATGGTCGAGATCGATGGCACCGCCGAGGTCACCGGCGCGAATGGCCCGGTCCCGTTCCTCGACCTGTTCCAGGGTCGCGACGAACTCGTCGTGTACCACTCCATGTGGTACGACGGTGCGCCGCCCCAGGGGCAGTGCGAGGGCTGCACCTTCAACCTCTGGCACATGCGGGACGCCGTCTACCTCAACGCGCGGGGCGTCTCGTTCGCGGTGCTGACCTCGGGCCAGTGGGACGAGGTGGCTCGCTATGTCGAGTTCATGGGCTACGCCCAGCCGTGGTACTCGGTGCGGGGTGTCGAAGCGTCTATCGCGACAGAAGAGGGTCACATCGTCTGCTACCTGCGCGACGGCGACCGCGTCTTCCTGACGTACTCCACGACGAGCCGCGGCAACGAGCCGGCGGATACGTCGCTCGGCCTGCTCGACATGACGCCATACGGCCGCCGCGAGGCGTGGGAGGACAACCCTGAGGGCTGGCCGGCGGCTCCGGACGCAGGCTCGCCGGCCGGTGGGCACGGCGCGCCGATCTGCTGGTACTGGCGCACGGACGCCGACGGCGTGGCCACCTGGGGTCCGACCAGCCGGCCTACGCCGCAATGGACCCGCCCCAGCGCGAGCCCCGTGCAAACCCTCGGCCGGCAGGACGACCACCACTGACCCGGGGTTCCGTCGGGCAAGAACTTGGCCCCGCCACACAGCGCCAGGTTTCGACGGTCGAGCCCTTCCATATCAGGAGCGCGCAGTGAGCCTGCGACGGAGCCGCGACTGGCGGCGGGGGCCGCAGGTTTATCCACGCCCACTCGGAGCCGCATGAGCTAGGAACGTGGGCAATACTGACCCGTTGTGAGGAAAATTGTTCTGCAATTGAATATGTCTCTCGACGGCTACTTCGAGGACCCGGCCGCGAACTCGATTGGCACAGGGTCGATGAAGAGCTGCATCAGCACTTCAACGACGTGCTCGCGCCGATGAGCGTCTTCATCGGTGGGCGCGTCAACTACGAGCTCATGGCCAGCTATTGGCCGCACGCGGATGAGGACCCGTCGGCCACCGTACAGGAGCGCGAGTTCGCGCGCATCTGGCGAGACATGCCCAAGCTCGTCTACTCGCGGACGCTGCAGTACGCGGAGTGGAACGCCACCATCGTGCGCGAGGTCGTACCGGAGGACATCCAGCGGCTGAAGCAGCAGCCGGGCGGCGACATGGCCGTCGGCGGCGCCAACCTCGCCGCGACCTTTGCTCGCTACGGGCTGATCGACGAATACCGCATCTACGTGCAGCCGGTGGTGCTCGGCGCGGGCCACCCGCTGTTCCCACCGTCCGAGAAGCGGCTACCGCTCAGGCTCATCGACACGCACCGCTTCGGCAATGGCGTCGTCCTGCTGGCCTACACCACGGGCTAGCCAGGGCCACTAACGGGGCGACGGCGTCGGCAACCCTGTTTGCGCTGGCGCCTCTTACGCTTCTGTCCAGGCGGATTCCGCATCGAGGGAACGACTGAGTTGTGCAGAGGCGCTGAGCGGCGTTGGTCCGGGCGGGGCGGACTCGAACCCCCATCATAACCGTTAGAAGCGGCCGACTCTCCCATTGAGCTACACCCGGAAAGGGCTGCGTGGGCAGGGCTCGAACCTGCACGAACCTGTTTCAAGGACAGGCGAGCTACCGATTACTCGACCACGCATCGGGAGCCTGGAGGCGGGCTCGAACCGCCGACCTTCGCATTACGAGGGCGATGCTCTGGCCAACTGAGCTACCCAGGCCTACTCTCGGAGCCGAGAGCCAGATTCGAATTGGCGCCTGCGAGATACGACGTCGCTGCTCTTCCTCACGAGCTACCTCGGCGTGGACTGGAAGGCGGGCCACGATCCCGCACCGCTGGCTTGGAAGGCCAGCACGCTGCCTGCTTACGCCACTCCCAGTTGCTTACGGTCCGGGCGGCACGACTCGAACGTGCATGAGCTTGAGAAAGCCCGACCGCTCTTGAGGCGGTTGCGGCTACCGATTTCGCCACGCCCGGAGGTTCTGGTGAACTGGAGCCGTCGGCGCGAGTCGAACGCGCGGCCTCTCACGTACCAGGTGAGCGCTCTTGCCTGTGCTGAGCTACGACGACTTGGAAAAAGAGTGCCGGCGGCAGGATTCGAACCTGCAGCGCGCCGAAGCGCGTGACGTTCTGGGCGTGGTGCATCTACCATTTCGGCACGCCGGCAATGGGTCGCCCGTGTCGGATTCCAACCGACGGTCTCCTGGATGAAGGCCAGGCATGTTGGAGCGCTACACCAACGGGCGATGGAGACTAGTCGGGCTCCACATTGATTAGTCCGGGTGCGGATAGAGGTGGCGGAGCTTGTGGCGGGCCTGGGCAGTGGTGAAGTGCCACTTGACGGTCGCCCGCTCGCGGTTGCGCCGCGTCTCCCAGGCGGTCACCTCCCGCCAGCGTGGCCAGATCGGGGATACGGCGGCGTCGAGCGCTTGAGGACCGTGCCTCGCACGCGAGCGATGTTCGGAACTCTGCGAAGATTGGGCCAGTGGGATGGGAGGCGCTCGGGCGGTGGGGTGAAGACGTCGCTCGCATCGAACCGCTCGCTGGCGGAGTCGCCAATGACGTGTGGAGCGTGCGCGTCAACGGGCACCTCGCGGTCGGTCGCCTCGGTGCCAGGAGCGACGCTGATCTGGCGTGGGAGACCGAGCTCCTCCAACACCTCGACCGTGCAGGTCTGACCGTGCCGGTGCCGATCCCGACGACGGACGGTCGGGTGTTCGCCGACGGTCTGGTGGTGATGAGCTTCGTGGAGGGCGGACCGCCCGAGACGGAGGCCGACTGGCGTCGCGTGGCCGACACGCTCCGCCAGCTGCATCGGTTGACGCAGGGGTGGCCGCAGCGCCCAGGCTGGCGATCGTCGACCGACCTCCTGCACGCCGAGACCGGGACGAAGATCGACCTCGGCGCGATGCCGCCTGAGGGTGTTGCTCGATGCCGAGCAGCGTGGGCGCGGCTCATCGGACGTCGGACATGCGTCGTCCACGGCAACCCCAACAACCCCGGCAACATCCGCATGACCGCGAATCGGGTCGCGCTGATCGACTGGGACGAGTCGCACGTCGACGTCCCCGACCTCGACCTGGTGCTGCCTCACAACGCCGCCGGCCTCGATGACGGCACGCACGAAATCGCCGCGCAAGCGTCGGCCGCATGGGAAGCCGCCGTCTGCTGGGACGACGAGTATGCAGTCAAGCGGCTTGCCGAAGTTCGACCGGTCTGAGCAGCGGCGGCCAATCGAGAGACCGCACTTAGTGCCGCATCTTTGGCTACTCGGCGTGGCGACCGCCCAACCCGAATGCCGTGATTACGGACGATGGCCGAGATGCGGCATGTCCTCGCCAGCATCGAGCCACCGGGCCGCGTCGTGTGTCGGATACTGGCCGCGACGTGATTGAGGCACCCGCGCTTGCCCACGCCCTCGCCGACACCTCGCGTTCAAACGACCGACGGCGACCTCCATCTCAAGTGCTACGACGGCCGATCAGATGTCCCGGTCCCCGCCGTGCGCCGCAACGTCTCTGGGGATGCGCTGCTCCTCGCTCCGCTGACGCTGGACCTGTCGTGCACGCGCGCCTGGCCGATCACGGCGCGCTACATGGACAGAGGCGCCTACCAGCCCCGCTGGGACCGCTTCATCAGCGAGCCGAGCAGCTGGTGGGAAGAGCACGTCGATGAGCTAACGGAACGTTTTGGTGAGCCTGTGTCGCCCCGCACGGTGACGCTTCCCCCGGGCTCGCTACCCTGCGGTATAGGGAAATCTGTGTGCAGTGTGCGAGCGGTCTCTTCTCGTATAGGGTAAACGGACAAACGCGGACGAGATGAGGAGGAGCGCGTGACCAACGGTGGGCTCTCGTCGAGAGGGTTGGCCCGCATGCGAGACGTGCTCGGGCGGTTCGTCGACTCCGGCTTCGCCCCGGGTGCGGTCGCCGTCGTCGCCCGCCACGGCGATTTTCACGTCGAGACCGTGGGCACTCTCGCCTTCGAGGGGGCGGGCTCGAGGACGCCGATAGCAGCCGACACGATCTGCCGCCTCGGCTCGATGACGAAGCCGGTCGTCGCCGCCTGCGCGATGACGCTCGTCGAGGACTGCACGCTCCGCCTCGACGACCCCGTCGACCCGCTCCTCCCGGAGCTGGCGGACATGACCGTGCTCGTCGATCCGAACGGGCCACTGGAAGACACCGTCCCGGCGAAACGCCCGATAACGCTGCGGCATCTGCTCACCTATACCCTTGGCACCGGCATGACCGTCGGCGCCGCGTCGGGGACGGCCCCGATCTCCGACGCGCTGGGTGCGCTCTTGCCCGACAACGGCACGCAGTACTGGGGCGGCAAGCCGCCGCCGACACCGGACGAGTGGATCCGCGGGCTCGGGTCGCTTCCGCTGGTCTACCAGCCGGGTGAGCGCTGGATGTACGACACCGCCGCCAACGTGACGGGCATGCTCATCGCCCGCGCGACCGGCGTGTCCCTCGGGGATGCCGTACGCGAGCGGATCTGCGAGCCGCTCGGGATGAAGGACACCGCCTTCAGCGCGGGCGGCGAGAGCCTAAGTCGGCTGGCGACCGCGTACGTACGCGACGACGCCACCGGCAAGGTCGTCGTCGAGGACGGCCCCGACGGGCGCTGGAGCCGGCCGCCGGCGTTCGAATCAGGTGGCGGCGGCCTCGTCTCGACCGCCGCTGATTTGCTCGCCTTCTCCTCGGCCCTGCTCGCCGGCGGTACCCACCGCGGCGAGCGCGTGCTCTCGCGACCCTCGGTGACGCTGATGACGAGCGACCACCTGACGCCGGCGCAGAAGGCGGTTTCCGGGTTCTGGCCGGGCTACTTCGAGGACATCGGCTGGGGTTTTGGGATGGCGGTCCGCACCCGGCGCACGCACCTGGGGCCCTCGGTCGGGAGCTACGGATGGAACGGCAAGTACGGCACCGCCTGGTACAACGACCCTGCCGAGGACATGACGACGATCCTCATGATCCAGCGGGCGAACGAGCCACCTTGGCTCCCGATCTACCTCGACTTCTGGACCTCCGTCTACCAGGCGATAGACGACTGACTGCGACGCCCGAGACCGCTGCCCCACAATGCCGCCGGTCTCGATGACGGCGCGCACGACATCGCCGCGCAAGCGTCAGCCGCATGGGAAGCCGCCGTCTGCTGGGACGACGAGTACGCAGTCAAGCGGCTTGCCGAAGTTCGAGCGGTCTGAGCAGCGGCGGCGCGCTGTAGCTCGCCGGGACGCACACGCATCGAGAGTCAGGAGTACCCGCGAGATCAGCGTGGTCACCGACTAGTGCCCCCGCCAGGACTTGAACCTGGAACCGCACGGGTAAGAGCCGTTTGCTTTAGCCAATTGAGCTACGGAGGCAATCTACGAAAGCGGTCGGTGACGGAGGAATCGGACCTCCATTGCTCGGACCGAGCGCCCGTTTTACAGACGGGCCGCGGGACCACCCGCATGTCACCGAAGCTGAGAAAGAGTGCCGACGGAGAGACTCGAACTCCCAGTTGAGGCGTGGCCTCGGCAAGCTCTCGACCTGCTGCGTCTTCCGCTTCCGCCACGTCGGCAAGTTGAGTGACCTGTGCCGGAGTCGAACCGGCGTTGTGCCTGATTGAGGGTCAGGTGCCATAACCAGCTAGGCGAACAGGCCAGGAAGCGATGCGTGCGGGATTCGAACCCGCGGCCCTCAGCGTGACAAGCTGACGCTCTGCCTCTGAGCTAACGCACCGGAGAACGGTCCTGGCGAGGACAATGCCCCGCCAGGAGTCAATCACTCACGGTCACCCGCGACGCCGTTCAACTCCGGACCGACGTGCTTCGGGAAACCGATGTAAATACGCGCATTCGCCACCTGCGCCAGCTCGCGCAGCGTCTCCAGCTCGCGCAGCCGCAGCAGTGCTGGGTTGCCGGTGAAGATCTGCGCGACCTGCTCGCGCTGGCGTGCGGCCTCAACCTCGGCCGCGGTGCGGATGCGCTCGGCCTCCGCGTCGGCCTCGGCGGCGAGGCGCCGGCGCTCCACCTCGGCAACAGCCTCAAGGCGTCGTGCCTCCGCGTTCGCGGCGGCCTCGATGCGCTGCGTCTCCGCCTTGGTGCGCGCCTCGACGAGCTGCGCTTCGCTGAGGCGCTCGGTCGCGAGCACGCGGTTCATGATGTCCTGGAGGTTGCCAGGGAAGATCAGATCCTTCACGTCGGCGCGCAGGATGGCAACACCGTAGCCGGCCGCCACTGCGAGGACCTCGTTGAGAATGTCCTCCGACAGCCGCGTGCGGTTGGTGAGGATATCCTCGAGCGTCATGCTCGCCAGCGAGCGACGTGCCGCGAGCTGCACGTCCGAGTACAGGCGGTCCTCGTACTCGGCAACGTTCTGCAGCGCCGCGGCCGGATCCGTGACGCGGAACTGGACGATGATGCTCACGCGAATGGCGACCTTGTCGGAGGTCAGGATCTCCTGACCCTTGATGGTCAGCTCGCGCTCGCGCACGTCGACCAGCACCGCTTCGATGCGCGGTCGGCGGCCGCCAAGCAGCTTTGCGCGGCCCGGAATGACGTGGCGACCGGCGTCGAGCGTGCGAACCAGCACGCCGTCCTCGTACCAGAGACCGCGGTGCGTGTTCTTGATGATGACCTCGCGCTTCGCGAGGCGGTTCTCGTTGGTAATGACGTTTGCCATGGCTTGCTGATTCACCTCCTTTGCAAGCGTTTTCGTCTGTCTTTGAGATAGAAAGGTGGCCCTGGAGTCGAGCCCATGTGGAGGACGACCACCTCAGCAAAGGCCTTGCTGAGCCGCGAGTCGAACGCGGCAGTTAACCGTCGAAGGGTCTGCTCCTTGCGCGACCAGGGCCACCGGACCGATAGGCGGGATTCGAACCCGCGACCTCCGCCATGGCAAGACGGCGCTCCAGGCCCACTGAGCTACTACCGGTTGAGAAGTACCTCGAGCTGGAGTCGAACCAGCGACCACTCGCGTATCAGACGAGCGCTCTCGCCACTGAGCTATCGAGGTAGGCGGGGGTGATCAGGCGGGTTTGAACCGCCGCTAACAGGATCACAATCTGTCGTGCTGCCGACTACACCATGATCACCATGTGTGTGGAGTGCGCGATCGGAGTCGAACCGATGAATTCAACGCTTTGCAGGCGTGAGCCTTGGCCGCTTGGCTACGCGCACATGTGAGGCAAGGGCTGCCTGGGATGGACTCGAACCACCACCAGCCTGACTCAGAATCAGGAGGCCTACCGGTTAGCCGACCAGGCAGAGAGTCGGCGAGGAAGGATTCGAACCTTCGACCACGCGGTCCCAAGCCGCGTGCGCTGACCAGGCTGCGCTACTCGCCGAACATGGTGGCCGCGTTGGCCACCGGAACGGCTCGCGCGATGCCGCGCAAGCGAGATGAGGCGTCCTCGGAATCGAAACACGATGACGGGTCGCCGAGGACGAGCGACGCGGATTCGGACGTTGCGCTTGACCAACATCACCTCCTTTCTGTCGGTGACGGGAGTGTGAGTCGAACACACGCCACGCTGCGTATGAGCAGGCGAAGCCGAAGCTCTGCGCGACAGCCGCTCTGGCCACTGAGCTATCCCGTCGTAAGTGCGCCCACGAGGAGTCGAACCTCGCGCCTCCGGCATCGCAGGCCGGTGCTCTGTCCTGCTGAGCTATGGACGCATGACCATGAAGATGGAAGCCCCGACAGGGATCGAACCTGCTGCCTCCTGGGTCGAAACCAGGTACTCTATCCAGATGAGCTACGGGGCCATGGCTTGGTTGGCCTGGACGGGGTCGAACCGGTCGATCTCCCCGATGTCGGCGGGGTGCTCTGCCGCTGAGCTACAGGCCAATGAAAGAGGCGGCTGCCGCGCCAGGATTCGAACCTGGACCAACCGAGGTAACAGCTCGGCGCGCTACCGTCTTACACCACGCGGCAGTGGAGGAGAGAAAGGGATTCGAACCCCTGCGTCAGTCGCTCAGCGCTGACCTACCTGGGTAGCAACCAGGCCCTTCAGCCATCCTTGGGTACCTCTCCGTAGAGGAGGAGAGCGAGTCGAACGCTCATGCCGGCTCGTCGTCGGCTTCCGTTTTCGAGACGGTGGCCCTTGCCAATGCGCGATCCCTCCATGTGTGTGCGATGCGGGGTTGGTCCAGACGGGATCGAACCGCCGACTTCCTCGATGTGGGCGAGGCGCTCTTACCAACTGAGCTATGGATCAATGACCGCGGCACGGGTCATGCCGTGCCGCGGCGGAGGTGCGCGCTCGACCACCAGGCCCTCCGGAGCCAGGTGATCGCCACTGCACGGATTGCTCGCGTGGAAGGTATGGGAAAACTCCGACGTTTGTCCCGGTTTTGGAGACCGGCGCTCTGGCCGCTGAGCTACGCGCGTGTGGCCGGCGAGATCGGGATCGAACCGATGGCCTCCTGTGCTTCAGACAGGCGCTCTACGCATGGCTGAGCTACTCGCCGTACTGATGTGCTGAGTGGACCTGGCCGGTCTCGAACCGACCGCCTCCGCATTGCAAGTGCGGTGCTCTCCCGAACTGAGCTACAGGCCCAGGGTCCCGCCGCCATCGCTGGCCGGCGGGTATTCAATTACGCTCGAACAGGCGTCAACTCGTCCGAGCGTCCGATGCGGACCGCATCCATACGAACGTCACTCCATCTCCCCGCGCGAGAAAAGAAAAGGGCCCGCATCGGGGCCCAGCAGATCGAGTCGAACGAATCCAGTCCGTATCTCAGGAGCTCCATCGCTGCGAACAACGTCGGAGCCAGCGTCCCACCGCTGCATGCTGGGCATGAGGAGATGGAGGTGCGGGTCGATTGTGGCTACGCTGACCCGCCCTGCGTCTCTGCACTACTCTGTCGTTGTTCAAGAGCGGAGCACCCGACTGGTGCTCGGCACTGGGCGAAGGAATCGAACCTTCGCGTGTCCCCTGGATCCCAGTAGAAATGTCGATGCGATTGGTCGGAATACTCACGGCATCCGTGGCGCTGTCGATCGTCGGCAGCGCTTTTTGCAGTTGGACCTCGAGGCGCGGGCGCGTACGGGACAACTTCGAATCCAACACGAGACACCATGATTCGCGGCCGAAGGGCATGGCTCCGCTTCGCCGACCGCGATACCTATGCAATTGGGCTAGCGAGTGGAGGTTCATGGGTTCCTCGGTGAAATGAGACGAAAAAGCGCCCACGACGAATACACGTCGGGACGCCTGACGCATTTATAGCATCAAGTCCTGAAGGGCGCAAGGCCTCCGCGCGAAATTGGTCGAAGGCGCCGGGCCGCCAG
>WNGB01044162.1_pt1 | contig 12738 bp, 13 predicted proteins | sample 5400681 | NCBI WGS metagenome assembly WNGB01 (sample SAMN13153367, study PRJNA577476) | soil metagenome | isolation source: 115 cm soil or saprolite under grassland replicate 2 | place: USA:California | collected 2016-06-15 | reverse complement strand
CACTCCGGGGAAATCCTCCAGAATCAAGTGCCCCTCGCTGACCAGGCAGAGCACGCAGAGGCGCAACGTCTCTTCCGGCGCGTGTAGGACGCGGGCGAGGTTGTCGATCAGTCCGCGGACCGTCTCTGCGGCCGCGGCCATCTCGACTCGTTCGCTACGGGGCTCGCTCACGCAACAGCTCCTCCGCAGTGTCTACGATCGCCGCGGCGATCCGGTCTTTCGGAGCCTTCGCAACCCGCCGCTCGCCTGACGCGGTCACGAGCACGACTTCGTTCTGCTCGGCGTCGAAGCCGATGTCCTCGCGCGACACGTCGTTGTAGACGACGAGGTCGACACCCTTGCGCGTCAGCTTCTCGCGCGCGCGTGTGAGACCATCCGGCCCGCTCTCGGCGGCGAAGCCGACGAGCACCTGCCCGTTCGCTCGCCGCTCGGCGAGGGAGTGCAGGACGTCGGCGGTCGGCTCGAGCTCGAGCCGCCAGGCCTGGTCGTCTTTCGGACGCTTCGCGGCGATGCGCTCGGCCGGCCGGTAGTCGGCGACCGCCGCAGCCATCAGAACGACGTCCGCGCCGGCGTGTGCGAGCGCTGCCTCGAACAGCGACGCCGCCGTCGGCGTCTCGACGATCTCGACGCCAGTAGGCACGGGGACGGCGAGGTTCGCAGCGAGCAGGGTGACGTCGGCACCGCGCTTGCGACTCTCCTCGGCGAGAGCGACGCCCATCCGCCCGGAGGAACGGTTGCCGAGGAAGCGCACCGCATCGAGCGGCTCTCTCGTGCCGCCCGCGCTGACGAGCACGCTCCGGCCTGCAAGCGAGTCGGTCTCGCCGAGCAGCCCGCGACAGCGCGCGAAGATCAGTTCGGGCTCGGCCATGCGGCCCAGTCCCCACTCGCCTTCCGCTGTCTCACCCTCGTCCGGTCCGACCAGCACGGCGCCGCGGGCGCGTACTGCTTCGACGTTCGCCTGCGTGGCCGGGTGTGCCCACATGCGCGGGTTCATCGCCGGCGCCAGCAAAACGGGCCCGCGGTGCGCGAGCGCGGCCTCGGCGACGAGGTTGTCGGCCAGGCCGTTTGCGAGCTTCGCGAGGGTGTTGGCCGTCAGCGGCGCGACGACGAGCAGGTCGGCGCGCGTGAGGTGGACGTAGAGGTCGTCCGCGGGCGACCGCCGTGCGAGTGCAAAGAAGGTCTCAGCCCGGACGAACCGCTCGGCCCCGGGCGTGACGAGCGGGACGACCTCGTGCCCCGCCTTGACCAGCAGCCGCACGAGCTCGCAGGCCTTGTAGGCGGCAATCCCACCGGTCACCCCGACAAGAACCCGAGCCATGCCGGCAATTCTGCCTTGCAAACGTCCGACCCGCCCAACGCCCAAGGCCGGAGGCTAAGGCAGGCGAAGCCGCCTTAGCCGCAGGCGGACTGATGCGAGGCGGCGACGCGAAGCATCGCCGCGCCGCACGGGAAGAGACACACGCCCAGTGACCTAAGAGCGCGCGAGCTCCGCTCGCGCGCGTTCCCCGCGAAGCGGCGTCCCCACTTCGAGCGAAAGCGCAGCGTTCGCTCGATCGACTACTTCGGGTACTTGTACTTCAATTTGCCCTCTGAGACTTCCTCGAGGGCCATGGTGAGATAGTTCTTGGAGCGCGACTCCACCAGGGGCGGAGGCGCGTTTTCGAAGCCGATGCCCTCTCCCAGCTGGTGGTGGTAGTCGTTGATCTGCCGGGCTCGCTTGGCCGCGACGATCACGAGCGCGTAGCGGGAATCGACGTTGTCGAGCAGCTCATCGATGCGGGGATGGATCATGGGCGGCTCATGGTACCTGCGGTCTGCAACTCCCGGCGAGCGATCGCCGTGAGCTCGTCCGCCGCCCGCTCGACGTCGTCGTTGACGATCACGTAGTCGAATCGGTCCTTCTGCTGTTGCTGCCTGCGCGCGAGGTCGAGCCGTTCCTGGATCTCGCCCGAGCTCTCGGTCGCCCGCTCGCGCAGCCTCCGCTCGAGCTCCTCGAAGGTCGGCGCGTCGACGAAGATCGTGACGGCCCCGGGGATCGTCTCCTGCACGCGGATCGCGCCGTCCGTCTCGAGATCGAGCAACGGCACCTTTCCGTTGCCCTGGATCCGGTCGATCTCCGAGCGGAGCGTTCCCGACCGTGCACCCCACGGCAGTTCCACGTACTCGAGGAACTCGTCCTGCTCGACGAGCCCGTCGAACTCGCGATCGCTGAGGAAGTAGTACTCCCGCCCGTGTTCCTCCGACGGCCGCCGCTCCCGCGTCGTCGCAGAGACGGCGAGCTCGAACACGTCGGGCATCCGTTCCAGGAGGATCTTCTCGAGTGTCCCTTTGCCGGCACCCGACGTGCCGGTGACCACGACGACCAGCGGCTTCTTACCTGTTGAAGAGGCCAATCAGCTCGGTGCGCTGGCGGTCGGAGAGTCCTCCCACCGTCTTCGACTGGCTGATCCGGCACATGTTCAGGAAGCGCGCCGCCTTCACCCGCCCGAACTTCGGCACAGCCATCAGCATGTCGAAGACCTTTGCGGTCGAGACGTACTCGGGAGGGTTACTCAGGATCTGTTCGATCTGGACGCGTCCGTCTTTGAGGTCCTTCTTCAACTTGGCTCGACGGACACGGATGTCGTTCGCCCGCTTCAACGCTTCCATCCGCTGATCGAGCGAGCGGATCGGCGCCTCGGCCTGGGTCTTGGACGACACCATGAGCGCAGGAGTCTAACAACCGACACTCGCCGGTCAAGCGTCTACGTTTTACCGGTCTAAGCAGGCATTTTGACGGCTACGTTGTCCTTAGCGACAACGCCTCTTCATGAGCCGCTGCGTATGCACCTTCGTATGTATTCCATCCACGTTCTTTCGCGGCCGCATGCAGTTCGACGCGGATGCGCGCGGGCGCATCCGGATCGGCGAAGAGAATCGTTCCGAGTGCGACGTGCTGTGCACCCGCGGCGACGAACTCGAGCGCATCCAACCCGCTCTGAATTCCGCCCATTCCGACGATCGGAAGTCCGGTCGCGCGGTAACAGGTTGCGACCGCTGCGAGGGCGATCGGCTTCAGCGCGGGCCCTGACAACCCGCCCTGACCGGGCCCGAGCACGGGCCGAAGCGTGTGCGCATCGAGCTTGAGGCCCCGGATCGTGTTGACGACTGAGAGACCGTCGGCCCCCGAAGCCTGAGCCGCCCGCGCGACTTCGGCGATGTCGGGAACGGCCGGTGAGAGCTTCGCCCAGAGCTGTTTGCGAGTCGCCAGCCGCGCCGCCCCGACGATCTCCGCCGCGCTTTCGACGGGCGCTTCGACGTTGGGACACGAGACGTTGAGCTCGAGCGCGCTCACGGCGGCGTGGTCGTCGAGGCGCGAGCAGAGCTCCGCGTAGTCGTCCGTCTCGAAGCCGCCGACCGAGACCCAGATCGGAACGCCGAGCTTTTCGAGCTGCGGCAGGTTGCGCGTCAGGAAGCGGTCGATGCCGGGGTTCGCGAGGCCGATCGAGTTCAACATCCCGACGTCGGTCTCGGCGATCCGCACGGGGCTGTTGCCGTCCCGCGGCAGCGGCGTCACCGTCTTGGTCACGAAGGCATCGAGGCTGCGCGCGACGCCGGGCGCCGTCAGCGCGTCGAGGCAGCCCGACGCGTTAAGCAGCACGGAGCACCGGTCCTTCGACGCACAGCCGCTTGAGCTCGCCGCTTATCTCGACGGCGCACCCGTAGCACGCGCCGTAGCCGCATGCCATCGGGGCCTCCCACGCCAGCTGGGCCGCCGGGGCCACGGCGCGGACCGCCTCGAGCATCGGCTCGGGGCCGCAGGCGAGCACATTCATCCCGGCCGGGATCAGCTCGGTGACGAACGTCGGCTCGACGCAGACCTGGGCATTCGGCACGAGTGCGGCCGCCTCCGCGTGCAGCTCGGAGCGGAATCCCAGCACGGCCGGCGGCGTGCCGAGCGCCTGCGAGAGGTACGGCAGCGGCGCTATCCCGATTCCGCCTCCGACGAGCAGCGGCCGCTCGACCTCGACGTCGAAGCCGTTGCCGAGCGGGCCGAGCACGTGGAGCGCGTCTCCGGCCTCGAGCGCGCAGAGCGCTCGCGTACCCGGTCCGATGGCGTCGATCAGAAACCCGAGCTCGCCGCGCGGGGCGAGACAGAGGCTCATCGGGCGCGGGAGCAGACGGCCGGGTGCCTCCAGCATGAAGAACTGCCCGGGCGCACCGGGATCGAGGCCGCCGCGCCGGACACGCAGGAGCGTGTAGGGCCCGACGCTCTCGTTCGCGACGACGCTAAGCCGCTCGCGTCTCATGCTCGATCCGTTCCTGGAGCGACACCGACTCCTCGCTGCGGGCATTCGCAATCGCGTGGACGGCGGCCGCGGCGCCGGAGAGCGTCGTGATGCATGGCACGCGTGCGACGAGCGCGGCCTCTCGAATCAGGTAGCCGTCGGTGCGTGCGCCGGAGCCGTGCGGCGTATTCACGACGAGGTTGCAGCGGCCGCGACGGATCAGGTCGACCACGCTCGGTCCCCCGCCCTCCTCCGTCACCTTGCGCACGCGCTCAACGGCCAGCCCGGCGGCGGCGAGCGTGTCGGCGGTGCCCGCCGTGGCGAGCAGCTTGAAGCCGAGCTCGGCCAGAGTCGCGGCAACGCCAATGACTGCGGGCTTGTCGGGATCCCGCACGGAGAGGAACGCGGTGCCGTTCGTCGGCAGCGGTCGTCCGGCGGCGCGCTCGGCTTTGGCGAACGCCGGGGAAGCGCGCGAACGGCAGCACCGCCGCCTTCACGGAGACATGTCTCAGGGTCAGACCCTCGGACAGGCCCAGGTCGGCGATGCGTGCACCGGCCATGACCCGGCACGCGGCCTGCACGAGGTTGACGCCCGTCGCCTTCGACGCGAACGGGACCGTGCGCGAGGCACGCGGGTTCGCCTCCAGGACGTAGAGCTCCCCGTCGGCGAGCGCCAGCTGGACGTTGATCAGGCCGACCACGCCGAGTGCGCGTGCGAGGGTCCGGACCACGCCGCGGATCTCGGCGTCCTCGTCCTCGGTGAGCGACGGCGCCGGCAGCACGCAGGCCGAGTCGCCCGAGTGGACGCCGGCCTCCTCCACGTGCTGCATCACGGCGCCGACATAGGTCTCGTCGCCGTCGGAGACCGCGTCCACGTCGATCTCGATCGCGCTCTCCAGGAAGCGGTCGATCAGAACCGGCCGCTCGATCCGCCCGAGGTCGTCGGGCGAGTAGCAGACGCGCATCGCACGGCCCCCGAGCACGTACGAGGGGCGGATGAGCACAGGGAAGCCGATCCGCTCCGCGATCGTGCGCGCCTCGGCCGTGTCGCGCGCGATCCCCCACTCCGGGCACCGGACACCGAGGTGGTCGAGGAGCGCACCGAACCGCTCGCGGTCCTCGGCCACGTCGACCGCGTCGAAGGGCGTGCCCATGATCCGGTAGCCCGCTGCTTCCACACCGCGGGCGAGCTTCAGCGGTGTTTGCCCGCCGAACTGGATCGCAACAGCGTCCGGGCGCTCGCGGTCGCAGACGGCGAGCACCTCCTCGAGTCGCAACGGCTCGAAGTAGAGCCGGTCGGAGGTGTCATAGTCCGTCGACACCGTCTCCGGGTTGCAGTTGATCATCACGGCCTCGTAGCCCAGCGCGCGGAAGCTCTGAGCGGCATGAACGCAGCAGTAGTCGAACTCGATGCCCTGTCCGATCCGGTTCGGCCCCGAACCGAGGATGACCACACGCGGCTTCGTCCAGTCAAGCGGAGCCTCGTCGGCCTCGCCGTAGGTGGAGTAGTAGTAGGTCGACGCTGCCTCGACCTCGCCGGCACAGGAGTCGACGCGTCGGTACGAGGGGCGCACGCCACAGCTCCGGCGTTTGGCACGCACAACCTCTTCGGGACCGATGTCTCCGTCGGCGAGCCCCGCTCGTTTGTAGCGCAGGAAGTCGTCGGCAACCGCGGCGTCGAGGTCGAGCCAACCCGGCTCACGGGCAAGCTCGGCGTGAAACCAGGGATGCGCGCTCGCCGGCAGCTGCCAGCGCCCCTCGCCTTCGAGCTCGCGCGAGCGCTCCGCTTTCCGGTACGCCTCGATGAAGGTCCGGCCGATCCCCATCGCCTCGCCGACCGACTTCATCTGCGTCCCGAGCGTCGTGTCGGCGCCGGGGAACTTCTCGAACGCAAAGCGTGGGAACTTGACGACGACGTAGTCGAGCGTCGGCTCGAAGCTGGCCGGAGTCGTGCCGGTGAGGTCGTTCGGGATCTCGTCGAGCGTGTAGCCGACGGCGAGCTTCGCCGCGACCTTGGCGATCGGATAGCCGGTCGCCTTCGACGCGAGCGCCGACGAGCGCGACACGCGCGGGTTCATCTCGATCACGCGCAGCTCGCCGGAGTCGCGTTCGCGTGCGAACTGGATGTTCGAGCCGCCGCACTCGACCCCGACCGCACGGATCACCGCAGCGGCCGCGTCGCGGAGCTCCTGGTACGCATGGTCGGAGAGCGTCATCTGCGGCGCGACCGTGACGGAGTCGCCCGTGTGCACCCCCATTGGGTCGATGTTCTCGATCGAGCAGACGATCACGACATTGTCCTTCCGATCGCGCACGACCTCGAGCTCGAACTCGTCCCAGCCGCGCACCGACTCCTCGACGAGCACCTGGCCGATCGGGCTCTCCGCGAGCCCGCGCTCTACCTGACGATGGAGCTGGTCGAGCGTCTCGACGAATCCGCCGCCGTGACCGCCGAGAGTGAAGGCCGGCCGGATCACTGCCGGCAGCGAGATGCCGCCTAGCTCGTCGACGCCGGTGACGATGCGTGAGCTCGGAACCTTCAGGCCGACGCTGCGCACCGCCTCGCGAAACTCCTCGCGGTCCTCTGCCCGCCGGATCACTTCGAGCGGCGCACCGATCAGCTCGACCTCGAGCTCCTCCAACACGTGAGCCTCCGCGAGCTCGCGCGCCAGGTTGAGCGCGGTCTGGCCGCCCATCGTCGGCAGCAGCGCGTCGGGGCGCTCGCGCGCGAGCACGTCCGCCACGCCTTCGAGATCGAGCGGCTCGAGGTACGTCCGGTCGGCGAAGCCGGGGTCGGTCATGATCGTCGCCGGGTTCGAGTTGACGACGATCGTGCGGAAGCCGTCCTCGCGCAGGACCTTCAGCGCCTGGCAGCCGGCGTAGTCGAACTCGCAGGCCTGGCCGATCACGATCGGGCCGGAGCCGATCAGGCAGATCGATTCGAGATCATGCCGCCTCGGCATACGTCACCTCCTCGACCCAGCGCTCGAGCAGCGGCCAGGCGTCGTGGGGCCCGGGCCCTGCCTCGGGGTGGAATTGCACCGAGCGGGCGTGCTCGAGCGGGAAGTCCAGTCCCTCCACCGTCCCGTCGTAGAGCGAGACGTGCGTCGCCTCGCGCGCTTCCCACGGCGCGACCGCGAAGCCGTGGTTCTGGCTCGTCACGAGCACGCGGCCCGTCGCGCGCTCGAGCACCGGGTGGTTGGCGCCGCGGTGGCCGAACGGCAGCTTGAACGTCTCATGACCTGCTGCGAGGGCGAGGAGCTGATGCCCGAGGCAGATGCCGAGGATGGGCACGCGTCCGAACAGCTGACGGACGACGGCGATCTCGTCGGCGAGCGGCTCGGGATCGCCCGGCCCGTTCGACAGCAGGACGCCGTCGAAGCGCGACAGCTCGTCGCAGGTCGCGTCGTGCGGAAACACCGTCACGGCGGCACCCGCCCCGGCCCGGCTTCACGCAGCTTGAGCACGAGCGAGCGCGTGTCGACTCCCGTCAGCGCGACGATCCCCCGCTCGTGCAGCCAGTCGGTCCAGGCCGGCCCGCGGGCCTCGCGCATGAGCACTGCGCGCGCATGGGATCTCGACGATTCCGAGCGACCTTCGGCGACGCCGTAGTTGCCGACCATCGGCGCCGTGAAACAGACGAGCTGCTCCGCGAAGCTCGGATCGGTGACGATCTCCTGGTAGCCGGTCATCGCGGTGGTGAACACCGCCTCGCCGACCGCGAATCCCTCCGCCCCGACCGACTCCCCACGGAAGACGGTGCCGTCCTCGAGCGCGAGGAAGCCGCTCATGCTGCGAACACCAGCCGCCCGTCCGCGATCGTGGCGCGGACCGCGCCCTTCACCGTCTGACCGAGCAGCCACGAGTTGATCGACCGGGACCTGAAGGTCTCCTCCGTGATCCGGTAGCTCGCCTTGAGATCGAGCAGGACGAGGTTCGCCGGCTTGCCGACGGCGATCCTCGGCTCGTCCAGACCGTAGGCTCGCGCCGGGCCCGCGGACATCCTTTCCAGCACGGTCTCGAGCGGGACGAGACGCGGCTCGACCAGATGTGTGTAGAGCGCCGCGAACGCCGTCTCCAGTCCGGTGACGCCGAACGGCGCCGCCTCGAAGGGCACCTCTTTCTCGTGGCGCGCGTGCGGCGCATGGTCGGTCGCGATCGCCGTGATCGTCCCGTCCTTCAGGGCCTCCACCAGCGCGGTGCGGTCGGACGTGGAGCGGAGCGGTGGGTTCATCTTCAGGTTCGTGTCGAGCGAGCGGACGGCCTCGTCGGTGAGGCAGAGGTGGTGCGGCGTCACTTCCGCGGTTGCCGCGACGCCTTCTGCCCGCGCACGCCGCAGCGCCTGCACCGACTCCCACGCGGAGAGGTGGAGCAGGTGCAGCGGCTGCCGCTCGTAGGCGGCGAGCGCCAGGTCGCGCTCGACCATGAGGCTCTCGGCGACGGACGGGTAGCCGGTGAAGCCGAGCTCGGCCGAGACCTCGCCCTCGTGCATCTGGCCGTCGCGCGACAGCGTCGTCTCCTCGCAGTGGAGTGCGATCCGCCGGCCCGTGATCGAGCCGTACTGGAGCGCGCGGCGCATCAGTCCCGGCGACGAGACGGGCACACCGTCATCGCTGAAGCCGGCTGCCCCCGTCGCCGCGAGCTCGGCCATCTCCGTCAGCTCGGCGCCCTGCTGCGCCTTCGTGATCGCGGCGAGGAAGCCGACCGGGATCTCGGCCTGCGCCCGCGCGGTCTCGATCAGGGACCCGAGCGTGGCCGCCGAGTCGACGACCGGATCCGTGTTCGGCATCGCGAGGATCGCGCAGTACCCGCCCGCGGCCGCAGCGGCGGTGCCGCTGGCGACGGTCTCCTCGTCCTCGCGGCCGGGTGTCCGGAGATGTACGTGCGGATCGACGAACGCCGGCGCGAGCACGAGCCCTTCACCTTCCACGACGCGATGCGAGTTCGTGTCCAGCTCCGTTCCGAGCGCCGCGATCACGCCGTCGTCGACGCGCACGTCGAGGATCGCGTCCACACCTTCGACCGGGTCGACCACGCGTGCGCCGCGGACGACGATGTTCTCCTTCGCTGCGTTCCTGGCGAACAGCATCACGCCACCTCCAGCACCGACTCGGTCTTGATCTCGACCGGGCCACCGGTGAGCAGGTCGTAGAGCACGGCCATGCGTGTCACGAGGCCGGCGCGCACCTGCGTCTCGATCAAAGCATCGGCGTGGTCGGCGACACGCGGATCGATCTCGACGCCGCGATTCATCGGGCCCGGATGCATCACCTTCTGGCCCGGGCGTAGCCGCTCGGGCGTCACGCCCCAGCGCGCCGCGTACTCGCGCAGCGAGGGCACGTAGTTCGCGCCCTCTTGCATGCGCTCGCGCTGCATTCGCAGCACGTAGACGATGTCGGCCGCCCCGATCGCGGCGATGTCCGTTGTGGTCTCGCAGCCCATCGCCCCGATCCCGCGCGGAAGCAGCGCCGGCGGCCCCACGAGCGTGACGTGCGCACCCATCAGGCCCAGTGCCTGGATCAGCGAGCGCGCGACGCGCGAGTGGAGCACGTCGCCGACGATCGCGACGTGGAGGCCGTCGATCCGGCCGAGCTGCTCGCGGATCGTGTAGAGGTCGAGCAGCGCCTGCGTCGGATGCTGGTGCTTCCCGTCTCCCGCATTGACGACATGCGCCTCCGTGACGCGCGCGACCAGCTGCGGCGCGCCGATCTGCGGGTGACGGATGACGATCACATCCGGGTCGTAGGCGCCGAGCGTGATCGCCGTGTCCTTGAGCGACTCGCCCTTGTCGACGGAGGAGCCGCTCGACTTGATCGACATCGTGTCGGCCGAGAGCCGCTTCGCGGCGAGCTCGAAGCTCGAGGACGTCCGGGTCGACGACTCGTAGAAGACGTTGATCACGAGCCGCCCTTTGAGCGTCGGCAGCTTCTTCACTTCCCGCTCGAGGCTCCGTTCGAACGTGCGCGCGGTCGCGAGCAGTCGTTCCACGTCGTCGCGCGTGACGTCCTTGATCGAGATGAAGTGCCGCTTCGGCGGCGGCGCGGGCGGCCGCAGGTCCTCCCGCATGACGCGAATCTCAGCCATCGTGGCTCCCCTCCTCCGGCGCTGGAACGAGCAGAACTTGGTCGACCTCGTCCACCTCGACGAGCTGCACCTGGATGCGCTCGTCGCGTGAAGTCGGAAGGTTCTTGCCGACGTAGTCGGGACGGATCGGCAACTCGCGATGGCCTCGGTCGACGAGTACGGCGAGCTGGATCCGCTCCGGCCGCCCGTAGTCGAACAGCGCCTCGATCGCCGCGCGGATCGTGCGCCCCGTGTAGAGAACATCGTCGACGAGGACGACCGTCTTCCCCTCGAGCGGGAAGTCGAGCGTCGTCGAGCGGACGACCGGCTGCGGGTGGCGCGGCGCATCGCCGCCGCGCACCTGGACGTCGTCGCGATAGAAGGTGATGTCGACGGCGCCGAGTGCGGGCGCGTCGCCGGCGCGCTCCTCGACCAGGCGGCGCAGGCGCTGCGCCAGTGGAACGCCGCGTGTCTGGATCCCGACCAGCGCGACACGCGCCAGGTCCGGGTTCCCCTCGATGATCTCGTGCGCGATACGGGAGAGCGTCCGGCGCAGGCCTTCCGCGTCCAGCAGGACCCTCTCCGCCGCAGTCGGCGCAGGCACGTTCATTCGACTCCTTTCCGGCCTCACTGGACCGGGTTAAAGGGGTTCGGTCGCGCGGGACTTTACTGGAGCCGCCGGACGGCGGTCAGCCGCTCACGATCACGTCCAGGACATTCGCCTTGAACAAGACCCTGTGCCGCAGACGGGCCGTGCGGGAAGAGCGGATCTCGAGGGCGGCAGTCTGACGGATGAGCAGGGCAGTCCGCGCCGTCAAGGCGGCCTCGCCGCAGATTCTTCCGCGGACGAGCCGCGACGTTCCGGTCTGCAGCGAGACCCTCCGCAGACCCTCATGGCTGTAGAAGCAAGAGCTGATCACTACCAGGCCGCTCCGGTCGCGGGTGAACCGGAAGCTCATTACGTGGTCATGCTCAATACCGCTGTGCAGGCGGCGCAGGACGTTGCCGTTTCTGCCGTACTGAACGAGCGACTCGCCACCCGTGGTTGCGATCCAGCCCACGCCGTATGGCTCGATCATTCCGTGTGCCTCGTCCAGGCGGTTCTGCGTGTGACCCGCGAGGTCGAAAACGTCGGCGCCGCTCGTGCACAGCTGTGTGGCGTCTGGGTAGCAGCCGCCGTGGTAGCCCAGCGCAACTCCCGTCGTGTCCGCAGAGCCCCAGTAGATCCACCACATGCGGCCGTCAGCCGGCCGGAGCTCGCTGGTCCGGATCTTCACGCCGTTTGCGGCGTCGAGCACGGTGACGACGGCCGATTGCTCGTGCAGGTGATGAGCGGCGTCGACCTCGCGGCCCCAGCGCCCGCCGTACGCGTACAAAACGTCGGCGGTGAAGACGATGCCGCGATAGCGAATTCCGGCCTCGAGGGGCCAACGCGCGAGAAACGAGGCCGTCCGCCGGTCGAGCACGGCGACAGAATCCGAGCCGTCGCCACTCGAGACGAGCACGAAGATGCGCGTGTCACTCGCGGCGAGCATCCGCCCCGACTCGAGGCGGCCCCGAGGCCTGGGGCCGACTCGTCGGCGTGCCACCACCTTGCCGCCGGGGAGCGTGATCTGTGCAACGCGGTTGTCCGCGAGCAGCGCAAAGGCGCGCTCCTGTCGCGCCACAGGTGACGGCTGGAGCGCCAGCACGCTGGCGAGAAGCGATGCGAGGACCCCCACGTCGGGACCCTAGTGTCCGTGCCGAAACAACGCCGCCCACTGCCTGGCATCGAGGTCCCGGGCCTCCGCATGGCGGTCGAAGCCGAGCTCGGCCTCGAGGCGTTTCAGCACTCCCCAGGAGATCACCGCGCGCGGCCCCTCCCTGTACGCGCGCGCGAGGAAGGCGGCGTAGCCACGCCGGTCGCGCGGGTGGACGAGGGGCTCGGCGCGCCGGACGATGCGCAGAATCCCGGCGTCGACGGCCGGCGGGGGCGCGAACACACAGCGCGGCAATCTCCGCGTCAGCGAGAGCTCGAACCACGCCCGCCAGTACGTGCTCAGCTGGGTGGAGGGCCAGACCGCCGATCGCTTCACGGCCAATCCCCACTCGACGATCACGTCCGCGGTCTCGAGCTCGAAGCGGGGATCGAGCAGCCGCCGCAGGATCGCGGTCGAGCCGTCGAACGGCAGGTTCGCCACCACCTTGAACGGACCGCGGGGCAACGCGACGCGGAGGGCGTCGCCTTCGACGACGTCCGGAAAGCGGCGGCGCAGGCCGGCGGCCAGCTCCGGGTCGATCTCGACCGCGACGGCGCGTGCGCCCGCACGCACGAGCGCGCCGGTCAGTCCACCCCCACCGGCGCCGAGGTCGAGGACGAGGTCGTCGCGCCGGATTCCGGCAGCGCGAACCACCTCCGCTGCAAGCT
>WNGB01025423.1_pt1 | contig 12738 bp, 7 predicted proteins | sample 5400681 | NCBI WGS metagenome assembly WNGB01 (sample SAMN13153367, study PRJNA577476) | soil metagenome | isolation source: 115 cm soil or saprolite under grassland replicate 2 | place: USA:California | collected 2016-06-15 | reverse complement strand
TTCAACCAATGACCCGCGCGCAGCAGGGACAGATGGACGACAATCCGCTCAGCGCCGGACAGGATCAAAAGAAAGCGCTCAAGTTCGGCGAAGCGATCTATCAGGCCATCGGCTTCGGCAACACATTCATGGTCGTGACCGAAGCCGGCAACGTAATCATCGACACTTCAATGCCATTCAACGCCGCGCGACATAAACAATTGCTGCAAGCCGAGAACGCAGGCCCGGTCAAATATATCATCTTGACGCATGCTCACGGCGATCACACCGGCGGCGTTCCGGCATGGAAGCAACCCGACACGCAGATCATCGCGCAGAAAAATCACGTGGAGTTTCGGCATTACCAGACGCGACTCAGCGGCTTCTTCGCCCGCCGCAACGCCGCGCAATTCTCGATGCGTATCCCCGATCCCGGGCCGTGGCCGGGAAATTACGGCTCGAAGATCGAGCCGACGATACTGTTTGACGACAAATACGAGTTCGAACTCGGCGGAGTTAAATTTGAGGTCTTCAGTACGCCGGGCGAGACGCCGGATCACGCGACGGTCTGGGTTCCGAAATACAAGGCGGCCTTCATCGGCGACAACTTCTACATGTCGTTCCCCAACATCTACACGCTGCGCGGGACACAACCCCGATGGGCGCTCGATTACGTCAACTCGCTCAACAAAGTCCTGGCGCTCAAACCCGAAATCGTCCTGCCTAGCCACGGAGCGCCTATCATCGGCAATGCAGAGATCGTCAAGCAACTCACGCGCTACCGCGACGCGATCCAGTACGTTCACGACGAGACGGTCAAAGGCATGAACGCCGGCAAGGACGTGTGGACGTTGATGAACGAGATCAAGCTGCCGCCCGAGCTGAACATCGGCGCCAGCTACGGCAAATTGAGCTGGTCGGTGCGAGGCATTTACGAAGGCTACGTCGGATGGTTCGACCTCAACCCGGCGACGATGTATGAAAAGCCGGCCTCATCGGTCTATCCCGACGTCGTCAAACTCGCGGGCGGCCCGGACGCCGTGGCCAGGCTCGCGATGGAACGCGCGCAGGCCGGGCAGGCCGTCGAGGCGCTGCATCTGAGCGACATGGCGCTCGCGGCCGATGCGAATCACAAACTGTCGCTCGAAGCAAAACTCAAGGCTCTGGAGACGCTGCGTTCGCGCTGCCGCAACAGCAATGAACGCGGCTGGCTGGAGTTCAGTATCAGTCAGGTCAAAAGCAAACTTGGCGTAAAACCGTAAATGGGAGGCTCACAAGGATCGATAATTGATAATCTAACGTGAGTTCGACGTAAAAGCAGAACGTTGAAACATCAGAATTCACCACTTCATCAGACGGGAAATCACTGTGACCTCATCTGGATCATCCGGAAAGATAACTGGCAAATCTTTCGTGCGAACTGTTCTTTCACCAACTCGCCGAGCCATCACTTTTACCGGGCACCCGCAGGCGCTGTAAACTAAAGTCACTTCACGTTCTGCGCCATCAGGCCAAACATCGCGCACGAGTTGTGTGGAATTTTTCAGGTAGATATTCAATACAGAATCGCCACTGCGCTCACCATCGAGCACATAATTGCCGTTTGCGCCGTTGGCAAGATAGATCATCAAATTTTTCTGTTTTGCCGGAGGCTCTCCGGGATTGCCGATGCGAGCCTGCCAGAGCAACTTACCAGTGCGCTTGAATCGCAGATAGCCCATCCCGGGCTTTTCGCTACTCACGAGCATCGAGATCTGTAACAGTTTGTCATCAGGAGTCGGCTCGCCGGAGACATCGAGTATCGAAAAAGTCCGCCCAACGCCGTCGTCTGGCGCATAGCTGCGTTCGATCTCTTGAATGGCTTCGGCAATGGTTGGCGCACGGCCTCCGAAATCCAGTTCGGCAGTAACCCTTACGGCCTGCGCTATCTTCATTCGTGCCAATTCCGGTTGAGCAGAAGAGGGAGTTTGCGCGCCCACGGGCGCCGATCTACTCTCCATCGCTGCATTTTTCTGTGCGCCGTTCTTCCAGCTCTGACCATAGAAGAAAATTACCGCTGCGGCCGACAGCATCAACACGATAGCTGCGGGCGCCAGCCATTTACGCCCTTCCACTGATCGAACAGGCTGCGTTGTTTTGCTTGCCGTCTGATGTTTGTTCTTCTTTGCCATAGGTTTCCATACATTAGAGCGGATTGCGATTGCATGTACGGGAAAGTGGCGTGATCTCCGGTACGGTACGGGGAGCGTCAGCGACCTGAGCATCGATCAATAGGCCTTCTGATCGATGTTCAGGTCGCTGACGCTCCCCGTACAGTACCGCTTGAGTCCCGTAAACGCATTTGCAAACCGCTATAGTACAACTCAGCTTCTCAGGTCTGAACATCAGAGCGAGGGCGCTCCCTCAACGCGCCTATGGTCTCGGAACCGCTCGCTCGCAAGAGCGTCTTATTACAGGGACAAGCTCCACCTACGACGCGTCAGCGTTTAGGTGGAGCAGTTGACTCAGTCGCGACCGCTTCCTCCACAGCGGCGCGCAATTGAGATGGGTCAACTGCCCGCGATGAAAGATTGAAAGTACAGGGGCCGCAGCGCTGCAGCCCCTGAGTTGGACAGGATGCCGACAGCGCTGGCCCCTGCAGGTTTTAAGGTGGCGCGCGATCGCCTCGAAGGGTGGCTTCGACAGCGACCACGCGCGATTCATTAGCGAGAGTCACTCCCACCACCACCGACTATCATGCTGGAGCCACAGCCAACTTCTGAAGCTATGGGATCCAGGTTCTGCTTCGCTATCCAATGGGTGGCGGGCGATTCAAGCGCCAGCTATCTTGCCGGTCTGGATAAGTTGACCAGGCGTCGGCGCCTGCCGAAGTCGAAGCTGCGGTTAATCGCATCCAGAGCCGCGGTAAGGTCGGAGATGGCCGCGTCGCCCGTTTGATGTCCTGCCAGCGCGGAATTCGCCAGTTTCAGGAGATCAGGGACAGTGGCATTGGGCCCTAACGCGCTCAATACCGAGGCCGGAATCACGAACTGCATACGAGCGCTGCTCGGATCGAGTTCATCGTCGCCGGTGCCCAGTATACCGTCGAGCCCAGGCGACGCCCTCTGCGACCAGACCGTCGATGTGAGCAGTAAACTGCCGAGCGCGAAATCAACATCAGATCGCTGGTCGGGCGCCAGGTTGATCGTCCGTGCCGGCCTGAGTCGCTGCTGATACGCATCGGCTCGAAGGTTCAGCGCTAGCGAGATCGTCTGACCCAATAGCAAACTCCTCCACGTCCCATTTTCTTGAAGCTCTAACGATGGAGACGTTTGACATGTGGCCGGGTCGAGCGTCTTGTCACCGAAATCTTCCAGCGCATTCGTAGATCCATCCACTGGCAGCCTCGATAGGAGACACGAGGCGCTGGACCTGGCGCTACTGCCTCCGGGGATCGTAAGTGAGCGTGCGCCAAGTTCACCGACAACCAGATCACCCGAGCTTAGCAACTTCTCGATAAGCTCTTGCATGCCTTGAGCAATGGCGCCGGGCGGAGGGAGGGGCGGAGGAATGCCATATGTGATGGTCTGCGTACAACTGGCCGTATTGCCACAGGCATCGGTCGCCGTGTAGGTGCGTACGATCCTGCCACCACAAGCCGGGCCACAAGGGCCAGGGGAGTTCACATCTGTACTGGAGATTGTCACACTGCCACAGGTATCGCTGGCGATACCGCTGGTGACTGGAGGGGGCACATCGGCCAAGCATTGCACAGTGACGCCGGGCGGACAGGTGATCGTTGGCGGCGTGGTGTCCACCACCGTGATGGTCTGACTGACAGTCGTCGACATGTTGCCGCAAGCATCAGTCGCCCTCCACGTCTTTGTTCTGGTGAAGGTACCCGGACAATTACCCGGCGTGGTTACATCCGAGACCTCAATGACCGCCGGATTCGGATCGCAGGCGTCGGTGGCCGTCGGTGGCGTGAAGACCGGCGTGGCCGGACACTCGATGGTCGTGTTGGCGCCCGGTTGGCCGATCAGCGGCGGTGTGGTGTCCACCACCGTGATGGTCTGACTGCACGACACAGAATTGCCGCAATCGTCAGTCGCCGTAGTCGTACGCGTCCTGCTGAAAGTCCCTGGGCAGGAACCCGGTGTCGTCACATCATTGACAGTGATGGTCAGATTCGGATCGCAATTGTCCGAGAATGTCGGGGTCCCGAATACTGGCGTTGCCGGGCACTGGATCGTCGCATTCGATGGACAGAAGGTCACCGTCGGCGGCGTGGTGTCAGCAACGTTCACCGTCTTGGAGCAGGTAACTGTTGTAACGCCAGTACACCCGCTACACGTTACGTTGTCGGTTATCGTGTATGTAGCGTTACATGTATTGCCTGCTAGCACCACGACCGAAGAGCCGTTAGTAGGTCCAACGATGACGCCGTTCCCGCTGATAGTCCAGTTATGTACCGGGCTATCGCAAACCCCAGAAGAGGTATCAATCGTCGAGGTATGTGTGTTGGTTGACCCTGGGCAGACAGGACTGGTAGTAGTGTCGACCGAGCAGGTAGCGCAGGGCACAAAGACTGCCTCGGCAGCGAGTGAGCGATCCTGATTGCCGAGGTTGCCGAGATTCCAATCTTTCAACCGCATGTGATAGGGCGAACCTGAAATGCCGCCTGCCGACCTGGGATCGCCGTCAGGCTCGAACCCCCAATCAACCCGACTGGCGATGTGACCGGCCCAGGCCAGCACTGCGGTCGCACTGTCCACAGTGAAGGTCACGGCAATTTGGGTTTCCGACTGGGCCGCGGTCAAACTGCCTTCAGTTACGTACACAACATTCGTGATCGTACCGCCGAAGAGTGTCATCACTTTATCGCCGGCGGGTAGCGCGTTAAAACTGGTCGTGGGCTGACCTGGCACTGGTGATCCGGCGGAGCTCGGAGCGGGAATCGGAAAGGTGGTTGTTGTCGATGAGACCCCTGATACTCCGATAAGCGGATTTATGACCTCCGGAGGGTGCCCGAAAGTGAGTTGATGCGACCCTGTCGGATCGTCGATGCGATCGAAATGGGTGAGATAGTCGAGGGCATTCTTGTCGCTGTGTTTGATGTCGTATCCGAGGGTTAGAGTGATTGTCGTCCCGGTCGGCAATTCAGTCATTACGGTCCGGTAGGGAATCGAATAGCCCTCGGCATAATGCGCTTGGCTAGCTCCTGCGTTCCCATTCACCCAATTTGCAGGACTCACAGGGGAAGCTGCGCTTCCATTTCTAATCTGATCGAGATTAGCTCCCGGAGGGGCGAACGTAGACGCGGCGCCGGCCGTCAGGGTTGGATCTGGCAGAGCCTCCAGACGGACATTCGACGTTGCATCCAGCACAATCGCCCCGCCAGATGCCGGGGTGGCCAGATCGAAGGCAGCGGTAGGATCAACCCTTACCGCCTCGCAGATGGTTGTAGTGGATGATCGAGCGGCTGTGGTATTCCAGGCTTCCATGAAGACAAGAGTGACCACAACGACGACGAGGATACATCGTTGAGCATTCATGCTTTTCATACCCTTACCTCCTATCGCCGGTGTGAATCGGCGATCTATTGTGAAGTTTTTTGTAGAGCTAGCTCCATGGGGTATTCCCCTTACGAGGGGCGTAAGCAAGCTTCATTCTCAGGAAAAGACAGACGCTAAGCTTTGCGAAAGCGTCGGAACCGAGCCCGGGTCTTTTCGCACGAGCGCTTTCACACCCCGGCCCGATAGTGCTCTGGCCATCAGTGTGGCCTTCCGCAAACGAGAGCGCCGCCAGAAGATGATTGGTTTGCCGAGAACGGCTATGAACGAATTCCGCAGGTGGAATCCTTAGCGCATAAAGTTTCTCAAGTGGGGATGAGATACTGAGTACGTCGCCAGAGTAAATGTCGGAGCCTTCCCTAGATGGCGAGAGGGTCGTCTGGATAATCGAATTTGAATTTTGGCGCTGGGATGCGCCCTTACTTTGTCATTTTGAAAATAGCCAAGAACAAAAAATCAATACTGAGTCATTTTGAAAATAGCCAAGAACAAAAAATCAATACTGAAGACGGCGTTGATCCTACGCCTGCGCGAATGGGATGTCAACACTTTTGGCGACATCAATGCAGCCGCGAATTTGTTCTCTCGGTCATATTCCTGTCTCTATTTATTGTCGCCGCTAGAAGGTCCGCTTTCATCACCGCAGGAGTTTCAGGCCGGCGTTTTAACGCCAATGAGGTTAAGTTAGGCATCTGGCGCGATTAGTGGCGCGGACTTTAGTCCGCGCTGACGGCTGGCGCGCGGACTAAAGTCCGCGCCACTAATCGCTAACTTAACCTCATTGGCGTTTTAACGCCCGGTGTCGAGTATGGGAGAAATCCGTGAGTCGCCGCAGCGACGGTTGAAGGAGGCGAAGAAAAGACGGTTGAATGTAGCGACGAACTCACAACAATCTCAACCGTCTCTGCGGCGACTGAAAAGGCCGTTTCCGAATAGCGGCGGCATACACGAAAATGAATGGCTTCAACATCAACGCCGATCGCTGGTTCTTTGACGTTTTTGCTTACGAGCAATATGGCGGGCACAACGACTACAATTGGCTTTCTGATTGGCAATCGCAATATTACCCGGAGATGACTATTACTGGTCTTGAGCCGCTCCAAGAAGTTTACGCCGGCGACGCGTTCTGGTCCGGGAAATACGCCGCCGCTTGTGACCTCACAGACTTATTGGTCGTCATCAAGTTTCAAGACCTGATTCGCAGGGCCGTCCCGCATATGCGAGAGCTGGAGTTTCCGCTACTAGCCACGGCGCACGATTTCGATTTCATTTTTGAAGCACAACGGGATTCGGTTCAGCGAAGGCGTTGAATGAAGCCGGTTACTGGCAAGCGGATTCCCGCAGTTCCTGTTCGCCGGCAGCCAGCGCGCGAGCGGCTTCTGCGCGCGACCAATTCCAGCGGCGCCATCCGGGGCTTCCGGCAATCGGCCGGCTTTGCAATATCTGCGATGCCAGCGCGCAACGTTGCGAGCGGTTCAGCTTCGGCAGCGCCGCGATCAGTTCCGGCGCGGCGTCCGCGCTCAAAGAGGCGGCGTATGCGGCGTCGAAGTCGCGCCCGCCGATCGCGAGAAACCCCGTCGCCACCGCGCCGAAAGCGAACCGTTCGCGCCGGCCTCTCAACACAGTCATTGCGAACCAGACAAAGACCACCGCAAGCCATCCCATAAAAACCGTCGTGTAAACCCGCAATTCCGTCAGCCCGTATTCGCGTTGATAAAGCCGCATCCGCTGCAAGGCGGAAACCATTATCACGAACAGCAAAGCGATCTGCGCTCCGGCCAGAACGCGGAAGACGATCTCGTCCCGCGCTTTCTCTTTGCGCAACAGCCAGTGCGCCGCCAGCAAAAGCGGCAATACCAGCGCGGCGACGCCGACAAGCTCAAAAAAACCCCTGCGCGCGTATTCGGCGTAAGTCAGCCCGGCGACGGCTTGAATCCTCGCCGCGCCGCCGAAGAAATACTGAAACTGCACGACAACAAATTTCAGAAACAAAACATCCAGCAGGCCGAGAACAATCGCCGTCTCAGTGACGCCCAGCCATAAAAACCCCGGTCGATTTGCGGCGCCGGCCTTCATCTCTTTACCGGTCACGACTCCGCGCAAAAACCCCGCGACCCCCCAGGCGATGAACGCCGTCAGCAGGCAATGAACTACGAGGCTTTCGACGTCCCAATCGAAGAGACGAATTATCAGGTTCGAAAAAACCGCGTCGGCGGACGCCAGCAGCCCGCCAAAGATCAACAGCAGCGGAAAGGCGATCGCCAGCCCCTTGGCCACCGGGGCCAGATGTTTCGCCAAACCGTCGTGCGGAATCTCTTTCCACTCGATTTCGCCGCCAATCAGATAGCCCGCGCCCGTCAGAGCGTGATAAAGAGAGATCAAAACGCCGAGCGCGTAATCGGTCACTCCCGCGGCCAGGAGCTTTCCCGCCTTAGATCGCATCAAAATCATCGCCAGCGTGATGACTATCCCGATCAGGCTCAGCGCCCTCAGCACAGGCGAATCCCGCCACGCGATCGCGGCGGCGAAGAATAATAGCGGGATCACGAGCCGACGGCTCCCGCCGTCAAGATCGACCCGATTCAAAATCAAGACGCCTGCGGCCAAGGCGGCCAGCGCCGCAACCCATACGAACAGGTTCACCCCCCATGGCGTAGCGCGCAGCAGCCCGTCGCCCAACGCGCCGGCCGCCAACGCCGCCGCCATTATTGAAAAACCCAGTCTCGTCTTGTCTGTCATTTACGCCTCGTTTTGAGATGATCGCAATAGTTGAATTGCCAACACAGGCTTTCCCCCGGACGATTGCATTGTAAAGCTTGGCGCCTGAAGCTCAATAGTTGAGCCCTGTGGCCCCTTGTCCTATATATTCCTTTTCAGGGTTTTGCCGGTAAAAGGTCCGCTTTCAGTTCTGGGGGAGCTTCAGGTTTTCTCCCTGCCGAATGTTTGCCGAACCCAGACAGGATTGTTTCCAATGCCGGCAGCATGCTCCCCGCGCGTTTGGCGCGAATGACCCAATCCCACAACGGCTCGAATTTCTTCCAGCCGCCCGCGTAACCGATGTGGCGCAATCGCCCGAGGAGGTTGTCTTTAGTCCACGCGCCCCTGAAGATCGATCCCCAGCGATAGAAATCGCGATAGGCGCGCCAGTACCCGGCCTCCAAACTCTCCGCCGACATCCTGGCCGGGCGGAAAACGACGTGGCGGGTGTCGAACAAATCCCACTCATCGCTGGTCATACGCCCCTGAGCGGCCATTCGTTGATACAGGGCCGTGCCCGGATAAGGGGTGAGGATATGGAAGGTCGCCGTCTCGATTCCCTGCTCGATCGCCCATTCGACCGTGCGGTCGAAAACCGAGTCGTCATCGTCGTCCATGCCGAAAACGAAGCTGCCGTTGATCATCACGCCCAAACTGTGTAACCGCTTGACGGCTGCGGTGTAATCGCGATTCAGGTTCTGATATTTGTGCTGTTCGCGCAGGTTCGCGGGGCTGAGCGTCTCAAAACCGACGAACAGGCTTCGCAGCCCGCATTCGACGGCCTTCTCCAAGAGGTCGGGCGCGAGCGCGGATTTGACGGTGCCCGCCGCCTGCCACAACCGCCCCATGCCTTTCATTCCGTCAAACAACGCAGCGGCGAACCTGGGATTCCCGAACAGATGGTCATCAAGAAAATACAGATGACGCCCGGGCAAACGTTCGATCTCTCGAAGCGCGTCATCCACGGTCTGCGTGTAGAAAGATCTTCCGCCCTCGAAAAACGCCTCCTTGTAACAGAAATCGCAGGTGTGCGGGCATCCTCGCGAGACCACGATCGAATTCGGCACGAGGTAAAGATGGCGCTTGATCAGATCGCGGCGAATACTCGGCAAGCCGTCGAGCGTGCGGATCGCCGAGCGATAGAGCTTACCAGGCCGCCCCGAGCGAAAGTCTCGAAGGAAGGCCGGCCACGTGTCTTCGCCAGGCCCGATGAAGACGGTGTCGGCATGCCCGGCGGCCTCTTCGGGTAATGACGTGACATGCAAGCCTCCCAGGCAAACGTGCGCGCCGCGGCGGCGGTAATGGTCGGCGATTTCGTAAGATCGCTTCGCGGAAGTGATGTAAACCTGAATTACAACCAGATCGGGCTCGTCGTCCAGGTCGAGGGTTTCAACGTGTTCGTCCTGCAAACGGACGTCGTCGTCATCGTTGAGATATCCGGCGAGAGTGGCAAGCCCCAGCGGCGGAAACAAGGAATATTTGATCGGACGCCAGAACGGGCTTTTGGCTTCGGTCAGCGCCGGCAGAATCATTTTGACTTTCATCGGGACGCCTCCTACGCGACTTTTTGAATTGACGGCTGCGCTTAACACGCTATACCAAGTAGTCCGTGATACAAACTACTTTGTACCACAAAGCCATTATCCATAAAAGCGTGCGCAAGGCAAGAGTCCTGTGAGCGTCCGCGAGCCTATTCGTACCTAAGACACTCGATTGGGTCGAGGTTGGCGGCCTTCTTCGCGGGCCAGACGCCGAAGACCAGTCCGACCAGGATCGAGACGGCCATCCCGCTCACGACGGCCCAGAGCGGGATCGAGGCAGGGAGTTGGGGCAGGAAGAACATGATCACATAGCTGACCACGACGGCGAGGATCACTCCGAGGATTCCGCCGAGTGCGGTCAGCGTCATGGCCTCGAACAGGAACTGGCGGACGATGTCGCGTTTGCGGGCGCCGATGGCCTTTCGGACGCCGATCTCGCGGGTGCGCTCGGTGACGCTGACGAGCATGATGTTCATCACGCCGATGCCGCCGACCAGCAGGCCCACGGCCGAGATCGCGATCGCGAACAGGCCGACGCCGGCCGTGATCCCGTCGAACTGTTCGATAATTTTGTCGGCCGTGGTGAGGGAAAAATTGTTCGGCTCGTTGTACTTCACGCCGCGCTGGCGGCGCAGAATCTGCTCGACCTGATCCAGCCCGTCGCGCAGCATCCCGGTCCTGGCCTTGATGTTCAGGTTCATTTCCTTGCTGATCGGCGAAAGTTTGCGGCCGGTCTCGAAGGGGATGAAGATCGCGTTGTCCTCTTCGTTTTCGCCGAAGAAGGTGTTCTTGCGCTTCTCGAGCACGCCGACGATTTCAAAGGGGCGCCCCATCAATTCGACCTGTTCGCCGGCCACGCTGGCCTGACTCGGGAAGAGCGATTCGACGACGTTGACGCCGATGACCATCACGTCGCGGCGATGCTGGTCGTCAACCTCCGAGATGAAACGCCCCTGCTGCAGCGAGACGTTTGTGACTCTGGCGTAACTCGGCGAAACGCCTTGCAGAAAGCCCTCCTTGTAGGACCGCCCGCGGCATTTGATCGTGCGGTCGAGCCGCCAGAGGAAGAGGACGTTCGCCACGTCTTCGATCGCGACGGCCTGCTGGCGGATCGCTTCGGCGTCTTCGGGAGTGAGAGGCTTGCGCATGTACTCGCTGCGGTCGCGCTCGCCGATCCTCGGGCCGGTGGTCAGGTGGAAGGCGTAGATGTTGTTCGTGCCGTAATCTTCGACCATCGAGACGATGACGCCGCGCAAGCCGGTCAGGATCGAGGCGACCGCGATCACGACCGTGACCCCGATGACGATGCCGAGCACGGTGAGAAAGCTTCGGAGCTTGTTCGCGCGAACCATGCTCAATGCCATTGCGATGGTTTCGGTTGGAATGATTGATCGAAACATCATATATTTCGCCACCGGTACGGTACAGGGAGCGGTAGCGACCTGGCGTCGCCGGAGTGAGAGCGCCGCACGAGGCTACCAGGTCGCTACCCCTCCCTGTACCGTACCATTCTCAGTTCTTGTTCAACGCCACGATCGGATCGAGCCGCGACGCCTTGTACGCCGGATAGAGGCCCGCGATCAGCCCGATCCCGCCAGACACTCCCAACGACAACAGGACATAGCCGATTGTGATCGTCATCGGGATCGGCGTTGACATGCGCACGGCCCATGAAATCCCCGCCGCGAGCAGCAACCCGAGGGCGCCTCCCACGGAGGCGAGCAACGAAGACTCGATAAGGAATTGAACCATTATTTGTTTGCGCCTGGCGCCGACCGCTTTGCGCAACCCGATCTCGAAAGTCCGCTCGGTCACGCTGACGAGCATGATGTTCATCACGACGATGCCGCCGACCAGCAGCGACAACAACGTGACCGGCGTGACCACGAGCGCGATCGCGCCGGTAAACTGATCGATCTGCCCCCTCAGGTCGCCGGTGTTGACCAGTCCGAAAGTGTCCTCTTCTTCGCCGATCAGTTTGTGGCGGTTGCGCATCACCATGCGCGCCTCTTCGATGGTCGTGGGGAGCGTTTCGACGCCGCCGGATTTGCCGTGCAGTTGAAGGCTCTGGCGGCGGCCGAAGAGACGTCCGAAAGTCATCAGCGGGATGTAGAGATGGTTGTCTTGCGACTGCCCCATAAATGTCCCGCGCTTCTCTTCGACGCCGATCACGGTCATCGGAGTACCCTGGATCTTGAGCGTCTGGCCGATCGGGTCGCGGCCCTCGAAAAGCTTTTCTTTCACCTCCGCCCCGATCACGCAGACCAGCCCGGCGTGTTCGACCTCGTGCGGGGCGATGAAGCGGCCCTCGGCGATATTCTTATCCTCGATGACAACCATGTTGGACGTCACCCCCTGGACGCGGGTGAAGAAGGTTTCGTGGCCGTTTTGTTTGAGGTTGACGCTGGCGTTGAGCTGCGCGCCGACTTCGAGACAGGTTTTGCAGTGGTCGCGCAGCCATTCGTAATCCTCGACGTAGAGTCGCTTGTTGCGGCGCATCATGCGTTCCCACTGCTCCTCGGTCACCCGCCCCTGGCTGGCGAAGCGGGCGATCATAAAATGGTTGACGCCCAGCATCTTCGAAACGGCCGTCACGACGTAGGTGTTGAAGCCGCTGATCGAAGCGCCCACGATCACCACCGACGCGACGCCGATGATGATCCCGATCAAGGTCAGAAACGTGCGCAGCTTGTGCGCGAAAATGGATTGCAGCGCGATCTTCGCGGCGTCGGCGTAAAACGAATAGAGGTGTTTCATAGGCGTAGCCCCAACCGGTCAAACGATTCTCGCCCGAAAGGATTAACAGCTCACGCGATTTTTTCTGAAGGTAAAGTACCGCGAGCGTCAGCAAGCGGTTGCGATTGATTAAACGACGAACCCGACGACAAGGTTGCAGACTTTGGCGCCGT
>WNGB01020441.1_pt1 | contig 12739 bp, 13 predicted proteins | sample 5400681 | NCBI WGS metagenome assembly WNGB01 (sample SAMN13153367, study PRJNA577476) | soil metagenome | isolation source: 115 cm soil or saprolite under grassland replicate 2 | place: USA:California | collected 2016-06-15 | reverse complement strand
TGTTCGAGCACCTGCTCCCCAATTGGCATCGCCCGGTCGCGTTCCAGCTCATCAACGACACCGGCTACCCGATCTACCCCGAAGCGGTCGTGGTCCGAACTGACAAGAAGCAGCAGCTCGCGCCGTGCCTGAAACGCTTGGTGCCGATGCTGCAGCAGGCGCAGGTCGACTACCTGATCCACCCCGGCCCCGTCAACAAGCTGGTCGTCGACCTGAACAACAAGTACAAGGTCGGCTTCCCCTACACCCTGGGCCAAGCCGACTTCAGCGCCGCCCAGCAGCGAAAGCTCGGCATCGTCGACAACGGCCCCGACCACACCCTCGGCAACTTCGACCTGGCCCGAATCCAGCGGGTCATCGACATCGTGGTGCCGATCTTCGCCGGGCGCAGACAGCCGGTGAAGCCGGGGCTTCGGCCAGAGGATCTTGCCACCAACCAGTTCATCGACCCCAAGATCGGCCTCACCCGCTAACCCTATCCCCGTTGCAGCAACAAGGAGGCGACCTGGTGCGTCTTGGACTGGCCCTGGCCAACGAAGGCCCCCTCGCCGAGACCGTCGCGCTGGCCCGCCTGGCCGAGCAGGTCGGCCTGTCGGAGGTGTGGGTCCCCGAAAGCTCTCACGGCCGCAGCGCCACCAGTGTGGCCGCCACCCTGGCTGCCCACACCCGCCGGATCGGCCTTGGCGTGGGGGTGGTCAACCCGTTCTGGCGCCACCCCGCCCTGATCGCCATGGAAGCCGCCACCCTCGACGAAGCCAGCGACGGGCGCCTCCGGGGGATCGGCTTGGGTGCGGGGCTGTGGACCCTGGAGGCGCTCGGCGAGGCCGACCAGCGCACCCGCCGGCCGCTTCAGGCGATGGTCGAGGCGATCGGCATCGTCCAGGCGATGCTCCGCGGCCAGCCCGGCCCCACCGCGGAGATCTTCACCGCCCGCCCCGACGCGACGCTCAGCTTCGCGCCGTTGCGCCGTGACCTCCCGGTCTATGTCGGCGCGGTCAACCAGCGCATGCTCCAAACCGCTGGCGCGCTGGCCGACGGCGCGTACCTCGGCGCGATCACCAGCCCCGGCTACACCACCTGGGCGGCCGAACAGCTGCGCTGGGGCGCGGCCCGCGCCGCCCGCCCGGCGGGCGCGGTGGACCTGGTCGCCAACGTGCTCACCAGCGTCAGCCCCGACCCGCGCGCCGCCCGCCACGCGGTCAGGCCGGTGCTGGCCTACTACCTGTGGCGCGTGGACGGCGTGGTCACCGACCAGGCCGGCGCCGACCCCGACGCGGTCGCCGAGGTCCGCCGCACCGTCGCCAACCTTGGCGTGCAGGCCGCCGCCGCCCGGGTCAGCGACCACCTGGTCGAGGTGTTCGCCGCGGCGGGCGACCCCGAGCAGGTCGCCCAGCGGCTCCACGCCTACGCCCAGGCGGGGCTGGACGGCGCGCTGGCCTGGCACGTGCTCGGCCCCGACCCACGCGAGGGCCTGCGGCTGCTGGCCACCACAGTCTGGCCGATGCTGGCCGCCATCCCCAACCCAGCCACCTAGACCCACGACGAAGGAGACCAGCCATGGTGTGGATCACGACCGTCCCGGAGGCCGAGGCGACCGGCCTGCTCGCCGACGCCTACCAGCGTCAAACCGCCACCCTCGGCCGCCCCAGCGAGTTCAGCCTGCTCGGCAGCCTGGACCCCACCCTGGTCACCGCCCGCATGGACCTGTACCGCGCCTCCGAGCGCTGCCCGTCGGCGCTCACCCAGCGGCAGCGGCTGCTCGTCGCCTACGTCACCTCGGTCCTGAACCGCACCCCCCACTGCGCCTCCCAGGTCCGCCTCAAGCTCACCCACACCGGCGTGCCCGACCACCTCATCCACGACCTGGACCAGGGCCGCTACGAGTATCTGGCGCCCGCCGACGCGGCCGTGGCCCGCTACGCCCACAAGCTCACCGCCGATCCCGGCGCCATGACCCACGCTGACGTGCAGGCGTTGCGCGAGGTCGGGCTGGACGACCTGGCGGTCGTGGACGCCAACAACATGTGCGCCCACCTCAACTACGTCAACCGCGTCGCCAACGGCCTCGGGCTGCACCACGAGGTCGCCGCCGACTTCCCCGCCTTCGCCACCGTCCCCGACCAGCGCTGATGGCGCTCGTACCACCGCGTTGGACACTGCCATGCCCGACCACCACACCACCCTGGTGCGTGCCGCTACCGACCCGTCCGCGCCGACGCCGAGCCGGCGAGCGGTCCTGCCATGCTGGCACCACGCGCTCGGTGCGGGCATGCTGCTCGGGCTGTTTGTCTTGACGATCCGCGCGGCCCTGCGCGAGGAGGGCGCCGCCGGCGTGTGGGCGACAATCGGCTTCTGGGTCGGCATGGGCGGCCCGGCCGCGCCGGACTTTTCTGATCGCGCCCACGGCGACCTGCCGCCACGGAGCAACACGTGGACCTAGCCGCCAGCACTCCCGACGCCCACGCGCCCGACCCGGCCGGCGTGCTGCGCGGCTTGGCCGCGCTCGGCTACGACGGCATCGCCCAGGCCATCGGCCACGCCCAGCAGCACACCGGCCTTGCCCGCCACGAACTGGCGATGCGGCTCGGCCTGCCCCCCGACGCGCTGGTGCTGTGGGCACAGGGCAGCTTCATCCCCCGCACCGACCACCTGCTACGCCTGGGCCAGGTGCTCGCCGACCACCAGCCCCAGCCAACCAGCTCCCCCCAGCATCGCCCGACCGGCAGCCAGCCACCACCTTCCAGCGTCGGGCCGTTCATTGCGTCCTAACCACGATCACTGACAGGAGCAGCCACCAACCGATGCGTCCAACGCCCAAGCCCAGACCCCCCAGCTACGGCGGCTCGACCGTGCCCGGCCAGACCCGCATGACCGACGGCAGCCGCTGGACGGTCGCCACCCGCGACCCCGAGCAGACCATCGTCGTGCGCGTCATCGCCTCCCCCATGCGACGGCTGCGCCTGCGCGCCGCAGCCATCCCGCTGCTCCGCAGCATCGTGCTGCCGATCACCCAGTTCGGCATCGTCGCAGCGCTGGGCCAGCTCGCCCGGCCCCGCGATCCCCGCATGGCCGCCGACCTGTCTGACGAGCAGCTCGTCACGGAGCGCGCCATCGTCGCCACGCTGGGGTTCCTGCTGGTCGATGTTGCCCCCACCGAGGCGAGCGTGCTGCTGGCAGTAGCCGCCGGCCAGACCATCGCTGGCCTGGCGCCGGTCCTGGCCGTCGCCGGGATCGCGGGGTACGCCCTGCTGCACCAAAGGGCCCTCCGTCACGCGATGCGCACGCTCGCCGACCAGCGCCTGCGGCAGCTCCACGGCGCCGAGCACCAGGCCATCAACTGCGCCCACCAGGGCCTGGCGCTGACCGACGCCAACATCGCCGCCAGCCCCACCGGCTCGCCGAGCTGCGGAGTGGCCATGGTCAACCGCAACCGGCCCCTGCTCGCCGTGGCCGCGGCAGCCCTGGAACTGCGGCTGCCAGGCTGGGCGCTGTGGCGGCAAGCGCTGGCCGGCATCGGCCTGTGGTGCGCCGCCGCCGGGGTGTCGCTTGAGCTGGGCAACCTCCTCGTCCGGCTGCGGCCAGCCCGACCCTCGCGCAGCGCCGCAGCGACCCTGCTGGCCGGGGAGGCCGAGCATCGGGAGCTGGCCGCCCGGGCGCTGGCGCCGCTGCTGCCCCCAGACCAGCAGGCCCTGGTCGGCCCCTTCCCGTCCCCGGTCGTAATGGTGTCGGTCCCAGCGGCAGCCGGACAGGCCAGCTCGTGACCGGCCAGGGCCTGACCGTCGCTGAGGTCGCCGACCTGTTCCACGTCAGCGAGCAGACCGCCAAACGGTGGGCCAGAAACAAGAAGGTCCCCTCCCAGTTGGTCAAGGGCCGCCGCCGCTACCCAGCCGCCGCCATCGCCGAACTGGCCCGCGACCGCAACATCCCGCTGCCGGACTGGCTCGCCAGCACCGCCCCGGGCGCCCCACGGGAGCAACCGTGACCGGCCACCACCCCCACCATCCCACCGAGATCGACACCGCCACGCCCAACCCGGCACGGATCTACGACTACCTGCTCGGCGGCAAAGACAACTACCCCGCCGACCGAAAGACCGCACAAGCCATCCTCGCCGTGGCACCACAAGCACGGCAGGGCGCAGCAGAGAACCGCGCGTTCCTGCAACGCGCGGTCGGCTACCTCGCCGCGGAGGCCGGCATCCGGCAGTTCCTCGACATCGGCACCGGCCTACCCACGCAAGGCAACGTCCACCAGGTCGCCAAGCAGGTCGCGCCAGATGCCCGCGTCGCCTACGTCGACAACGACCCCCTGGTGCACGCCCACGCCAGCGCGCTGCTGGCCGACAACCACACCACCGTCGCCGTGCTCGGGGACCTGCGCGACCCCGACGCGATCCTCGACCACCCGACCGTACGGGCGGTGCTCGACCTCACCCGGCTGGTGGCGGTGCTGCTGGTCGCGGTCCTGCACTTCCTGCCCGACCACGATGACCCGGCCGGGATCGTCGCCAAGCTGCGAGGTGCCATGGCGCCGGGCAGCTACCTGGTGATCTCGCACGCCACCGCCGACTTCCACCCGGAGCTGGCAGCCAAGGTCACCAAGGTCTACCGGCAAGCGTCCGCGCCGCTGGTGCTCCGCAGCCGCGGCGAGATCGGGCGGTTGTTCGACGGGTTCGACCTGGTCGAGCCGGGCCTGGTGCAGCCGGCAGCCTGGCGCCCCGACGGCGAGGGTTCCGGTAGCCCGAGCGCTGGCGGCTGCTACAGCGGTGTCGGCCGCAAGCCTTGAGTTGGGCGGCAAAGTCCATCGGATTGCAAGGAGGTGAGATGCCAACAGGACGAAAGGTCGTCGGCGACTGAGCCGAAGGGCCGGGGCGCCGGACAATCTCTCGACCCCTTCAGCCCGGTCTGCGTCTCGGTCAGGGACCCGGGGGCGTGCGTGGCAGCGGTGCTCGGCGCCTCCGGGACGCCTACCGCCGCGGTGGCGGGCGATGGCCGACGCGACGGGCGCAGGCCGCCGCCTGCACTGCTGCCAGCGCGGTCCTGCGCCGACAGGGCGCAGCGCTCGCCGGCTCGTCTTTGCGGTCGTGCCAACCCACGACTCTTTACATTCAAGGAGCAGTCCGGCTCAATCGTACGAACGACGCTGTTCTGCCATCTCGTACCAGCCACGAATGGTTGCCGCTCGGAGCCGTGGCCGCAGCGTCCCACCCGAAGGGGAGTGATCCCAATGACGGCCAGGCGCAGCCTCATCACCGATCAGTTCGCCGCCTCCTGCTACTTCCGCACCTCGGTCCCCACCGGCCAACGCAAGGCCCTGGTGCAGATCACCGAGCGCTGCAACCTCCACTGCGCCCACTGCTTCGTCTCAGCCGGCGACTACGGCGACACCATGCGCACCGGCGACATCACCAGCCTGCTCATCCCACGACTCGACCAATGCCGCGTCACCCGGGTGACCCTCACCGGCGGTGAACCGTTCGCCCACCCCGACATCCTCGACGTTGTGGCAGCGTTCCGCGCGCACGGGTTCGGAGTCGGGATCTGCTCCAACGCCACCACCATCAGCGACGCCCAGCTTGACGCCCTGCGCGAAATCGGCCAGGTCCACCTCAACGTCTCCCTCGACGGCTTCCGCGCCGAGTCCCACGGCCGCTTCCGCGGCAACCGCGCCTCCTTCCACACCACCATCGACACCGTCCGCAAGCTCGCCCACGCCGGGCTCCTCCAAGGGCTGCTGTGCACCCCCAACAACCTCGCCGAGGACGCCGAATACGCCGAGCTGTGCGCCTTCGCGGTCCAAAACGGCGCCGACTACGTCCTGTTGAACCCGCTGTCGGCGATGGGCCGCGGCGTCAAAGGCAAAAGGCCGCTCGGCGCCGCCGAAGAGCGCATGCAACGCATCTACGACCTCACCGCCCCCTTCGACGGCGACGACCTCGACGTGGTCCACATCCGCTTCCCCAACACCACCAAGCCGCTGGCCCCCTGCGAGGCCGGCACGATCGTGTACGTGTTCACCCCAGGCGAGCTGACCGTCTGCCCCTACCTGGTCTTCGCCGCCAGGACCCCGCAATCCCAGCACGACCCGGCCGAGTTCATCGTCGGCAACATCTTCACCGACCCCGACATCGCCGCGCGGCTGGACGCCTACCGCTTCCACCAGCGCTACCAGGTCGGCGCCAACCCGACCTGCCAGAGCTGCTCGCTGGAACGCGCCTGCGGCAAGGGCTGCCCAGCGGCGATCGTCGCCGCCGGGGAGCGCATCGGCGCGGTCGACGCCGAGGTCTGCCCAGTGACCACCGCCCAGCGGCACCACCTCCCGGCCGTCCACGCATCAGCCACCAGCCATGAGTAGCGGGCTGCTGGTCAGCATCGACGGGCCAGGCGGGGTCGGCAAGTCCACCCTGACCACCCAGCTCGCCGCCCAGCTCACCCGCAACGGCGTCCCAGCCCACGCCACCACCGAGCCGTCACCCTCCCCGCTTGGCGACTTCACCCGCCACGCCCCCGACCGCTACCACGGCCTGGTACTCGCCTGCCTGGTCGCCGCCGACCGCTACCACCACCTGGAAACCGCGATCCAGCCGCACCTTGCAGCCGGCGAGGTCGTCATCTGCGACCGCTACGTGCCCACCTCGCTGGTCCTGCAACGCATCGACGGCGTCGACCCAGGCTTCATCTGGCAGCTCAACCGCCACGCCCCACCCCCGGACCTGGCGGTCGTCCTGCGGGCCAACCCGGCAGTGCTCGCCGCCAGGCTGGCAGCCCGCGGCGCCCACACCCGCTTCGAGCGCGGCCCCGGCGCCAGCGAGGTAGAGTCCCACCTCTACCAGCAGGCCACCGAGCGGCTCCAAACGGCCGGCTGGCCGTTGCTGCTGGCCGACACCACCCAGACCCCACCCCCGGAGCTCGCCACAACCCTCACCACCCACATCCTGATCCTCCGGGAGCGCCGCCAGCCACGATGACCCAGCCACCCGGTCCCCAGCCCGACACCCTTGGGCTGCTCACCTTCAACATCGGCAACCCCTCCCCAGCGCGCGCCGAACGCCAGCTCGGCTGGCTCGCCACGCGCGACGAGGACGTGCTGGTGCTGACTGAGACCCGCGCCAGCCGCGGCTGCCAACTGCTCGCCGACCGCTTCGCCGCGGCTGGCTACACCGTCGTCTTCCCCCAGCCCGAGCAGGGCGAGTACGGCACGATGATCGTCGCCCGCATCGCCAGCCACCCCGGCACCTGGGCCAGCAAGCTCGACTACCTCCCTGCGCGGGCCGCCGGCATCACCCTGCCGGTCCGCGGCGGCGGTGTCGAGGTGGTCGGGCTGTACGTGCCGTCACGGGACGCCAGCCAAGCCAAGGTCGAGCGCAAACGCCGCTTCCTGGAATGCTGCCTTGACGCCTTCGCGTCCGGCGCACCCGAGCAAGAGCCTCGCGGGACAGATGTCGTGCTGCTGGGCGACCTCAACATCGTCGAGCCCGACCACCAGCCGCGCTATCGGTTCTTCCAGCCGTTCGAGTACGCCTTCTACCGGCGCCTCGAAGATCTCGGCCTGGTCGACGCCTTCCGCTACCTGCACCCCGGCCGGGTCGAGCACAGTTGGGTCGGGCGCACCGGGGACGGCTACCGCTACGACCACGCGTTTGTCTCCAAGGCCCTGCTGGACGGCCGCGACGGCTGCGCCTACCTCCACCAGCCACGTGAGCTGCGGCTCAGTGACCACTCGGCGCTCACCCTGCGCCTGCGTGTCCGCCGGCCCGCCCGGCTGGTAGTCTCCGACCCGGCCGTCAGCCCAGCGTCCCCCTCGCTGTTCTGACGCCCGGCGGGCACACCGCCGGCAGTATCCCGTCGGCCGTTGGGTCGGCGGCTGGCTTTGCTTCCCCACGCAACCAAAGGCTTGCGCCTGTGACCGTGCCCTTCGGCGTGTCCGCCCAGCTCCCGCCCGGCGGCGACAAGACCGGCAACGGTCCGCGCCTGGGCGCGCGGGTGCTGCTGCTGGACGCCAACGACCGGCTGCTGCTGCTGCGCGCCCACGACCCAGCCGAGCCCGACCGCCGCTGGTGGGAGCTGCCGGGCGGTGGCCTGCATCCCGGCGAGACCACCGCCCAGGCATGCCAGCGCGAGCTTGCCGAGGAGACCGGGATCGAGCTGGACCTAGATGAGGTCGGCCCCTGCGTGTGGGTCCGCTGATCTCCCACACCGCCAACGAGCAACTCACGCTGCTGGGGGAGCGCTGGTGGTCGGCCGCGGAGCTGGCCGCAGCAACCGGCCAATGGTTCCTCCCGCCCAGCCTGCCAGCGCTGCTCCCCGACATCCTCGCCGGCAACTACGACAACACCCCAATCGAGCTGAACCAGTAACCAGTATTCGCGCGCCGTCGATACTGTTGATCGCACGCATGCCTCCACCTCCACCTCCACAGGAGCACTTCGGCCCATACCCTGAACCTGCCCCGGTTCGTTGGACAGGTTATGGCTTGGTAGAGGCTACCTCCTCATGGTGAGACTGGTTGTCTGAATAGAACACTTGTTCATATTCGAGCGGCGCGAGGTACTGCAGGGTGGAGTGGCGCCGCGCGGGTTGTACCAGCACTCGATCCAGTCAAAGACCGCCGTCCTGGCCGCTGCTCGGGTCGCAAACACCCAACCTGTGGCCAGCAGCTCCAGCTTCAACGTCCCGAAGAAGCTCTCGCAGGCGGCGTTGTCCAGCGCGTCCCCCACCGAGCCCATGCTCGCCACCCCGCCGACCTCGGCCAGCCGGGCGGTAAACGCCAGCGAGGTGTATTGGCTGCCGTGATCGCTGTGGTGGACCAGCCCCCGGACGGGCCCGCGCCGCGCCACCGCCATGCCCAGCGTGCCCGTGACCAGCTCCGCGGTGCGGTCGGCGCGCATCGACCAGCCCACGCACGCCCGCGAGTAGCCGTCGATCAGCGCCGCCACATACAGCCCCCCTCCTCGGTGGCCAGCTCGGTGAAGTCGCCCATCCACAGCGCATCCGGCCGCTCGGCGGTGAAGTCGCGTCCCACCAGGTCGGGCGCGGCGGTGGCCCTGGGATCGCGGCGGGTGCTCTGGTGGCGCCGACGGATGCGCAGCCCGGCCACGCCGGCCCGGCGCATCAGGCGAGCGACCCGCTTGCGGGCCACACAGATACCCTCGCCAAGGCGCAGCTCGGCGTGGACCCTGGGCGCCCCGTAGGTGCCACGACTGGCGGCGTGAATGCGGCGGATCCGCTCGGTCAGCTCCTGGTCGGCGATGGCGCGCGGGCTGGGCCGGTTGACCTTCCAGGCATAGTAGCTCGCGCGCGGCACACCAAGCACGCGACACAGCCGGGAGACAGCGTGGTGGGCCTTCTCCTGGTCGACCAGCGTCAACGCCTTGGTCATCGCCGATCGGTCTCCCGCACGAAGAAAGCCACGGCCTTTTGAGGATGTCGCGTTCTTCCTCGGCGACCCGCAGCCGCCGGCGCAGCTCCCGCAGCTCCTGCTGCTCGCTTGAGGTCAGCCCGTCGGCCAGCTTGGCGTCCACCGCGGCCTGCTTGCGCCACAGCCGCAACGTCTCGGCGCTGACCCCCAGCTCCACGGCGACCTCCTTCCACCGGTCACCGCGTTGCAGCGACAGCCGGACCGCCTCGGCGCGGAACTCCGGCGGGTACGGCTTGCGAAAGTTCGGCACACCCACTCCCCTCCTGGCGAGCACCAACCCGCCAATCGTCGAGGTGTCTACCGAACCGGGGCAAGCTCAGCAGGTGGGCGGGCTGGTCGGACCAGATCCACTGCTCGGGCGGGTTATGCCGGTCGCGTCCCTTCTTGCGGGCACGCCGGTCCCAGACCTGGTAGCCGGTGTACTTGGGTGGATCAAGCAGGTGCTGAATTCTCTTGGACAACTGTCTCGGCGGGAAGGACGACGGTCCAGCAAATCAGATGTATATCGTCGTGGTCGATGGGTGAAAGCGGTTCGGGGGCTGCCTGGCGGATCAAGCCAAGGTGATCTGCGAGCGTGAGCAATCTGCTCGCCTTGTCTCGTTCGGTCATCGTGTTGTCGTACAGCAGGTCACGGACTGCACGCTGGATACGCAGGGCGTAGGGAGCTTCGAGACGCCCAATCAGATCGTCCTGGCGGTCGGCCAAGTGTGCGCCGTGGGCGCGGATGAGTTCAGCGGCGTCACGCATGACCTTGGGCACAGGCCGGGTGAGATTGGCCGGGTCAGCGTTAAACATCCACGCGGTGTGAATGTCGGTCTTCGCGGCGGCCCAGGCAGCGAATGCGGCGTCGTACGCCGCCTGGCTAGCTGAGCTGCCGACGAAGAGGCTGGTAGCGTCAGGGACGCCTGGGTCCGCGTGAGCGAGGCACGTGAGCGTGTCATCGATAACAATGGTCTGCCCGGCCTCATCGGTCTGCGGGTGCAGGTCTGGAGTGAGCGGGAGGTAGCGGAACCACGGCTTTGGGTGGTCGGCGATGCGAGCGCAGAACACGATGCCCGGTTGCTGGGCGCCGGTGCGGACGAACCCGGTACCCGCTCCCCAGGGCAAGTCCAGGACGGCCGTGCGGACGGCCGGGTGGGCGAGTTCGCGTTCGAGGGTGCGCCGGTACTCCTCGCCGGACAGCGCGGACGGGCCCCCTTCCTCGAAGAGGGTGGCTTCCTCGCGGCGCAGGCGGGCAATCTCGTCGCGGGCTTCGGTGAAGGTGAGTTCGTGGCCGGTGAACCCAGGCAGGACCTGGCCCACGCCTACCGCAGCGGCAGCCCGCTTTAGTTTGCGCTGGAGGCGCTCTTCAAGGCCGAGCAGAGCCTCAAGGTGCTGGTCGGGGAAGTAGCAGCGGATGAACACCTCGGCGTGTTCGGAGCCGATCCGGTCAATTCGGCCGTGCCGCTGGACCAGGCGCATCGGGTTCCAGGGCAGGTCGTAGTTGACGATGTGCCGAGCCTGCTGGAGGTTCACGCCTTCGGATAGCACATCTGTGGCGATGAGCAGGTCGTACAGGTCCTCGGCATGTTGGCCCCCCGCGGTGCGGGGCGCGAACCCGGCGAGGGTTTGGACACGGCCACGCTTGTCGGGGCCGGACGCAGTGGCGATCCGATCCCGGTAGGCGGCCAACCGGTCATCGGCTTCGACAGCGGCACGGACCTGGGTGGCAAGGTGCTCAACGGTGTCCGCGAAGTAGGAGAAGATGATCACCTTGCGTTTGTCGCGGACCTGCTGGTCACTGATCCCCTCGATCTCGGCGTCGGCTGCGATTGATACAAGAGCGTCAGTGAGCGCGACGAGTTTCGGGTCCTTGTCCCACGCCAGCACCCGGACACTGTCATGCAACCGATGCAGCAGGTCCCGGTCGGTGGTGACCGCAGCGCGCAGACCATCAATGCGGTAGTCGGCGGCGGCGCGGACGTTGTCGGCGTCACCGACGTAGGCGCCGAGGAACTCGTCAATATCGTCCACGTCAGAGGAGGACCATTCGCGCAACGCATCACCGGTGAGAACCAGACCCGCATCAAGCGCGGCCAGGAACTGGTCGTGACTGGCGATCATCTTCTCGACGGTGCGGCGGAACGCGTAGGCAGAGGATTCAAAGCGCTTAAGTAGGCCTGACCGGAGCAACCCCGCGTTCTGCTGCTCGTATTGCTCCTCAGTGTCGGTGCCGACCCGGAACCGGGACGGGACGTAGCGGGCCAGCGATAGCACTTCTCCGGGCGCGTCCAGCAGGACCGCCTCAGTGTCGCCGCGGGCTTCCAGGACGTGCGCACCGAGGGCGGTCGCAAGCATGTCGAACATGCCGGGCAGCGCCGCGTCAAGGTCGTAGTCCATCCGCCGCACCCGGGGGGTCGGGAACCTGATCTCCTGCTCCACCCCGTTGATGACGACCTTGTCGCCAACGTAATGGTGCTTGACGAACCGGCGGGTCCGCCGGACAACGACCTGGTCGATCACGTCGAACAAGTGCTCTGGGGACAGGTCGTCCGGATTCATTGTCATCGCACGGTCGAAGTAGCCCTTCAGCGAAGGGACCCCGGCGCCGGCGAACGCGGCATCGTTGGGGACGAAGTACGAGATCAGCGTGTACAGGTCGTAGAGGCTATTGTTAACCGGCGTGGCTGTCAGCAGCACCAGGTCCTTTGGGGCCTGCCCTGTGAGCAGGTCCCGCATCGCGTCCGCCCGCTGGGTGGTCGCGTTGCGGAGCGCATGCGCCTCGTCAACCACGACCATCGCGTACTCGTCCGGGTTCTGCAGCGCCGCATCGACCCGCCCGGCGATGTCCAGGTCGCCGACCAGCTGCTCGTAAGAGACCACGTCGGCACGCAGGTTCTTATCCCGCAGGAACGGCCCCCATGTGGAATCCCGCAGCGTCGCCGGCGCGATCACCAGCACCTTCTGCCGGCGGGTCACGGTCGCCTCGTAGATCAACTCCCCGGCGATGAACGTCTTGCCTAGGCCGACCTCGTCCGCGACGATCACGCCGCTGCGGCGATCGAGTATTCGTTTAGCTCGCCAGACCCCGTCGGACTGGAAGGCGGTCAGGCCCAAGCGGGAGATGGCGCGAGCCGCAGCTTCTTCCTCGACCTCTGAGCCGTACAGCTCCCACAACATCCGCAGGAAGACGTGCCATGGCGAGTGGGGAGCCCAGCGGGCCTCGTAGAGGGCGGCCAAGTCGTAGGGCTCGGATTCGGCCCACAGTTCCTCGAACCAATCACGGACCGCAGCGACAGGCTGGGGGTTGAACTGGCCGAGGTTCAGCTCACGGTTGGTTGCG
>WNGB01012932.1_pt1 | contig 12739 bp, 7 predicted proteins | sample 5400681 | NCBI WGS metagenome assembly WNGB01 (sample SAMN13153367, study PRJNA577476) | soil metagenome | isolation source: 115 cm soil or saprolite under grassland replicate 2 | place: USA:California | collected 2016-06-15 | reverse complement strand
AGAGCAGAACGTGACATCACCGTGGGCGGTCCCGACCTCGCCGCCCAGGCGATCAAGGCCGGGTTGGTCGACGAGTGGCACCTGTTCCTCACACCCATCGTGGTGGGAGGCGGCAAGCGGTCCCTCCCCAACAATGTTCGCCTGAAGCTCGAGCTGCTGGACGAACGCCGTTTCGGCAATGGCGTGGTTCACCTCCGCTACCGCACCAGGACCTGAGGAGACGGCGACGCTGCCCGGACGTCCAGGCCATGAGTTCGCTGCTCGACCGGACGACCACCTCCTCGTGTCCACCACGCAGCCGGGCTGAGCGTTGTGGTTCTTTTTGTGTTCCCTTCGCCTCCTCTGATGAAGGCGGTTTCCGACGAGCGGATTTGCGCCGATGCGGATCCGAAGCGGGTCCCGGAGAGGCTGGATTCGAAGCTTGAAGTCACTCGGCTCTGCGCCGCCACCACGCCCTCCAATGGTCCCGGTACTTCGATTCCCCAGCGCGGAACCGTTCGAGCGATGGGGCCGGTCCCATCCCCGGGTAGAGCTCCGCCAGCCCCATGAGAGCCTGGTAGCGAACCTCCTGGTCGAGATGGTCGAGTGCTTCGGCGAGATCCGCAGCCGTGTGGGGATCGCGAAGTTCACGCAGCGCCCGGGCAGCCGATCGCGCAAGCTCCACGCGAGGTGCTGCGAGTAGCCGGGCGAGCTCGGTGCGAGCACGGGGATCACGTACCTGGGCGACCTTCCAGATCACGAGGCTGCGGACAGCTTCCATCTCTGCAGAACCAGGCCCGGCGAACAGGACCGACACCTCACGGAGAGCGTCGACATGACCCTCGGCCAGGGAAACGGCGACCCATGCCGTCTGCCGGAGAGGCTCGGAACCGACCGGGCCGAGCATCCACGCCTCATCGAGCGGGACGTGGATGTCCAGGCGGGCGGCGGTCGCTTCGGCCAGGAGGTCGGGTTCGCGTGACGCGTCGGCCAGGAGGATCACCTGCTCCAGCTCGTGGGCAATCGCTCGCTCGGCGGAGGCGCCGGGCTCGGGTGAAGAGATCCGGGCGAGCGTGCGGATCGGTCTCCGCGTGGGATCGGCCACGACGTGACCTCGAGCCGTCGAGCGGAGGAGCAACAGGAACGGTTGTGCGATCCAGAGCGGAACCCAGGGCCTCGACGGCACTCGCCCCTCGAGGAACAGGGCCTCGAGCGTCGGACCTTGAGCATTGCCCGCAAGGATCCGGAGGATCTCGATGGCGGCCGACCGGAGGCGATCCCTGTCAGGTCGGGCAGCTGAACTCACCACGGACGGGTCTCCGTCCGCGTCGCGCACGTCCTGCACCGTTCCGGCAACGACGAGGTCGGCGGCCCGGATGTCCTCGAGGAGGGCGTCCGCAGGCACCGGCCCAGCGCTCATGCCACAGACCTACCACGTCATCTGAGGTGATCGCCGTGATCCTGGAAGAAACGCCACGTGTTGAGCTCGGCCAGTTCGTTCCCGCGAAGTCTGGGATCGGCGGCTTGTCGAACCAGAACTCGTGCAGCGGGACGCTCCGAGGCAAGGTGGTGCCGAACTGATCCTGGATGCTGTAGCTGACCAGCGTCTGCCAGTTGGCGGGCGGAGGCGGGGTCGAGCTCGGCGTGTCGCCGAGGTGCGTCATCGACTGCGGCGCGCGGACCGTGGCCTTCAGCGTGGCGGAACCCGTCTCTCCGGCGGCCCCGTGGAACTCCACGCCCACGTCCACGTCGCCCTGGCCCGCGCTGGGGCTCTTGCTGGTGAGCAGGGCGGTCGGCCCCAAGGCGGTGGGGAACCCATTGAAGTCTGCGAAAGTCACCCCACTCACGATCTCCCACCGGAACGTGCCGGGCAATCCGCCGGCGGTCGCGACCAGCGCCTGGTCGACGGGGTACGTGGGAGGCCGCTCGTTGTCGAACCACCACAGCTCGCCGCCACCGACGATCACGACCGGGACCGGTACCGTCGGCGTGAGCGCGCTGATCAGCCCTGAGCTCGCCAGAAGCTCGGGGAGGAGCTCGCCGACGGGCAACTCCTCTGCCGAAAGATCGACGGACAGCGTCGGTACTCCGCCGACGAAGCCGATGGAGAGCGAGGCGCCGAGACGCCAGCATCGCTCCCACGTCAATCCGAACAGCCGCCAGGACCCGCTCCACACGGGGGTGGAGAGGAGGGTAGCCCGTGCGGTCGCGTCGAGCCCGAGCATCAGGGAGAGACAGCTGTCGAGCTCCGTGTCGAGCGCGAAGCTGACGTCGCCGCGGTCGTAGACGACCTCGGCGGTCGCTATGAACGCGGACGTCGCGAGACCCGTCCCGCTGGCGATGAGGGACCCTTCGACTGCCGCGATCTCGACGAGCCCGAGCCAGTCGGCCACCCCGCCGATGCTTCCCACCAGCGTCAGGCCCCCGGTGAGGCCGGCCGGCGCGAACAGCTGCGCGGTCCCCGAATACCTGAACGCCAATGGATCGAGGACGACCCGGATGTTCTGCAGCCTCACCGGTCCGATGCATGCGGCGAGGCTCGCCAGAGCGTCCCCTCGGACGTAGAGGGTGATCGTGACCGGTCCGACGTAGGGGACGTCGATGACCTCGTCGTAGAAGGGGATGTTGCCGGTCGAACCAGACCAGGGGAACGTGTAACACGCGCGGTCGATCAACGGGATGTCGGGGATCGGGATCACCACCCCGCCCGGAGCGGTCACGGCGGCGACCGCGGTCTTCCCCATCTCGATCAGCCCCTGAACGGCTTCCTCACCGGTCCTGACGATGTCGGTGGCGGTCTGCTCCAGCGACTCGAGGACGTCAGTCGCACCCTGCACCACGTCGTCGACCACGGAGGCCTGCGTCCGTACCGCGGCGGGCCCACCCACACCCGTCGCGTTGGAGGTCCCCGCCCGCTCCGTTGGGCTGCTCGCGACATCGACCGAACGGCCCGACCGACGCAGGCGCTGGACTGCCAGGTTGCCAGCGGCCCGGATGTCCCGCCCGATACTGGCTCCACCGGCGCCGCGGGCAGGTGCGTCCTTCGACGTCGACTCGGCGCAGAGATGGGACTTCTCGCTGCGGGTGGGAGCAGCGGAAAGGCCCATCTCACACGCCCTCGCCATGGACGGCTGCGAGATGGTGCTTGAATTCCGACGCCGTCGGAATCTTGCCCTGCTTTCTGCGCTGACGTGCCATCGCGCGCACGAGATGATCCATGGCGATCTCGCTGTTTTCGTGGGCCGCGAGGAACGCCGCCGCGAGCGCCACGTTGCGGATCTCGCCACCGGTGAGTTGGAACTGACGGGCAAGGAACGAGAAATCGATGTCGCCTCGCGTGGGCGCTGCGGCTGGGATCAGCAACCTCCAGAGCCGTTCGCGCTGGTGCTCATCGGGCTCAGGGAACTCGATGTCGAAGTCGATACGACGGCCGAACGCCTCGTCCAGGTGCTTCGAGAGATTGGTGGCGAGGATCATCACGCCGTCGTAGCTCTCCATCCGTTGGAGGAGATAAGCGACCTCGACGTTCGCGTAGCGGTCGTGCGCGTCTCTGACCTCTGAGCGCTTGCCGAACAACGCGTCGGCCTCGTCGAAGAGCAGGATCGCGTTGCTTCCCTCGGCGGCGCGAAAGATGCGCTCGAGGTTCTTCTCGGTCTCACCGATGTACTTGCTGACCACGGCGGACAGGTCGATGCGAAACAGGTCCAGGCCCAGGTCGTGGGCCACGACCGCGGCGGACAAGGTCTTCCCCGTCCCGGACGCACCGGAGAACAGCGCTCGCAGGGAGGCGGTACCGCCCGCAGGTCGAAGGAAGGACCACTCTCGAAACACCTTGTCGCGGCACCGGACCGCGCTGGCGAACTCCTGCAGGCGGCGCAGCGTTGGCGCGGGAAGCACCAGGTCGGGCCACGCGTGGACCAGCGGGACACGGTCGGCAAGCTGGTCCAGTGCCGTCGTGCACTCGCGGCGCGCGCACGCACTCAGCGTCACGAGATCCGCGTCGCGTTCGGCGAGCATGCGGCCGGCGCTCGCCGCGGCGCGCCGGATCTGCCCCGGATACATGGAGAAGAGGTGGGCCAGGCCGTTCAGGTCGCCATCCAAGGCTCGGACGCCCTGTTCGTGAAGCGTCCGGCGCCACAGGGCCAGGCGGCCGTTCGCATCCGGTCGTTCCAGGGCGAGCACCTCGTGATCCGTTCCCTCCAGCAGTCCGTGCCAGGAGCCTCCGGGTGGGACCGCGAACAGCGTGGGGACCGGAGCGTCCGCGGCAATCCTGACGAACGTGACCGCCGATGAGAAAGAGGGTTCGATGAGGTTGAGCCGCACGTACACGCAGGCTCCATGGAGGCGGGCCGTCAGCAGCACCTCGCGCAACCGCTCGACCCCCTCGTCGATGCCGACCTCCAGCAGGGAGCGACCTCCATGGGCGGCCAGAGCGCGGGCGGTCGCCAGGGCCTCGTCGCCCGGCCCGCCGGCGAGCGCGACGCAGGCGAGGCGGCCGGCTTCGATCGCGGTCGCGATGCGGTTCTCCTCGACGCTCAAGGGCTCGGCGACCCCTGGTACGGACATGTCCTCGGCGCCGAGCAGGAATCGCCGGGCCGGATCTCGGAGCGCAACGGCTGCCGAGCGCCAGGCCGCCGACGCGCCCAGACGCACGGCCTCGAGCGGCCCGTCGGCGAACAGCGGAGAGCCGAGATCCGTCCGGTTGGGGCTCACGTCGGCGAGCCGCCTGCACAGATCGACGGTGGCGCACCGGCGGGTGACGTCGTCGCTCAGGTACGCGAACAGGATCTCGTACTTGTGGTCCAGCTCGGGTGCGAGGGCGACGAAGACGGCACCGGCCTCCGGTGGCGAGAGGCCGAACTCGCTCGCGAGTCGACCGAGGGGCGTGTCGCGTCCGAGGGCCGGGATGGACGGTGCGCGGAGGACAGTAGAGGAACCGCGGGCGGCGAGCAGCTGGTCCACCTGCTCGTCACTGACGTAGAGCCCACGGAACTCGTCGAGGCTGAGCTCGTACCGGCCCCGCAGGCGGTCGATCTCGCTCCCGATGGCCGCGTCGAGCCACGATCGCCATGGCGCGCTCCAGGCGGGTGCTTCCATGGTCCGGACCCGTGTCAGTGTTGCTGGGTAAGCACCCATTCACGATCCCCGGTGGCGTGGAGGCGAAAGCGGAGGCGGTTCAGGCCGGCGAGCGAGAGCAGGAGATGGAGCGGGGGATCGCCGACGCGGACCACGAACCGCGCCGGCTCGACTTCGAGGGTTGCCGGGAAGGAGAGCACGTTTTCACTGAGGTATGGGAGCGTGGAGCGCGAGAAGCCCGGCAGACGCCATGCGAGCTCGCGCCCAAGGGCCTGCGCCGCCAGCAGCAGTAGTTCTCGCACCGGCGGGGCGAGATCGAACGGGGTGCCAACGGTTGCGTGCCGCGCCTGCTCGCCGAGGCGCGCAAGAAAGCGTTTGTCGATCGGATCCGGTTGGGGTCGGCCGGGTTCGAGGCACGATTCGATCCAGGCCTCCGAACCGGTGACGGCGATCGGCCGGCCGATCGCTGCGTCGATGGACGCGACGAGGTCCCTGATCGCCGTGGGGGCAGCGGGCGCGGTGCCGAGCCAGAGGCCCCGACCGCCGTCGACGGCCACGACCCCGTCTCGCGCGGGCGCCAGGGTGACCGCGCCGGACACCTTACCGAGCTGGCGGAGACGGGCGACGATCACTTCGGTCGAACGGCGGATCGCGTCCGGCCCGATCTGCAGAGTCCATGCCGAAAGCGCACTCGCGTCGATCTTCGGTGGGACCTCCAGTGCCAGCCGTAACACCGGATCGAGGACCGCGGCCGCATTGCGCTCGGCGCCGAGCGCCCCGATGACGGTGAGGTACTGCGCCAGCCGGAGTCCGTCGATCCCTTCCAGACCTGGCCACTCGGCAGTGGCCGGTTCCCACGGGAAATCGTCCACCAACGGCAGCAGCAGGAACATGCCCCCGAGGTCTGTCGCCAGCAGCGGTGGCCGCGGCCTTTCCGATGGCTCGGTGTCGCCCAATCTCGCCCGCGCCAGACGACGCACGGCTTCCCTCCGGGCTGCCGCCGGCCATCCGACCAGCTCGGGCAGCCTGTTCATCGCCGGCGGGTCCACCGCGTGCCAGGCCCCCTCCGCCAGAGCCCCGGCGAGACGCCGGGCTTCGTGGGGGCGGGCGGCCCGCAAGGTGGCCATAAGCTGCACGACCTCGCGCGCCCGCGCGTCGGTCCCCGCCGGCGGCGGGCTCCCTTCATGACGCGCGACGTCCAGGAACAGGGCCAGCGCACCCACGCGCGGCTCCAGGGGAAGCTCCGATCGGTCGAGCAGTCGACCCAGTGCGTCCACCACGAGCGCGGCGGGCTCGAAGCCATCCGGAGCCGACACGGTCCCAAGCGTGCGAAGGATCGCGTCCGCATCGGACGCCACGATCCGGGAGAGGATCCGACCGAGATCCGGCTCTGTCAAGCGGACCAACGCATCGAGCCCGGTTCTCGGATCGCTGGCGATGACGACTCGCATCGTCGAGGAAGCGGAACCGCCGGTAAGGTCATCGAACTCCCCGTACTCCCACCGGCCCGCCGCCCGGCCAACCGCGCAATCGAGGAGGAAACGGGCGAGGAACGCGGCGCGGTCCGGGAACCACATCACGGTGTCGCCGTCGGCTCCCTCCCGATCGAGCGTACCCTCCAGGGCCTTGGCCGTGGCTGCCGCAAGGGCGTGGGCGACCCGTCCTGAGGTCCAGGACGTACCGATGCAGGTCCTGACATCGAGCCGGCGGATCAGCCAGACGCTCTCGTCCCCGCCGCGTAGCGTCGCCGGGAGGCGCTCGGCGAGGGACGCGAGCAGCAGCCGGTCCAGCGTGCCGCGGACGGCGAGATGAGGGCTCCCTTCCGCGACCCGGTAGCTGACGAGATGCCGCCGAATGTGCACTGCGCCAGCGCCCCGTGCCATTGCGGGCTGCGGGCTCACGGTGCGGCGGTCGCGGGAGGCTCGACCTCTGAGTCGAAGGCGCCCGACGCTGCGATCAGCTCCTCGAGCACCTGGATCGAGCCGGCGGTTCGCAGGAGGGAGTCCTGCACCTGCGCATGATGACGTTCCAGTTGCAGCAGTTGGGACTCGCCGTCGGCATAGTCCTCCCTCAACTCCCGCAGTCGCTGCAGCGCCCAGTCCACGGTCATCGTCCTCACCTCGGTCCGATCGCCAGGAAGCTGAAATTGCTGTCGGCAAGGTCACCGGAGGCGTTGCCGGTCGTCACGATGGCGGCGTTCGACAGGATGCGGTCCACGAGCGCGTTCTCTCGCGGATCGACCCCCGTGCCCCCCTCCAGGTTGAAGGCGCCCCACACCTTGCCGGCGACCACGGCCGGAGGGACGGGAAAGGCGGTGGCGAACGTGATCTCGTACCGCCCCTCGCCAAGGCGCACGACGGTGAAGCCGTCGCCCGCGGCAACCGAGCCGTTCTCGTTGACGCGGCCCCACAGCAACCGCAGGCCCGTTGGGGCGCCGACCGGACGGAGCCCCCCGGCGAACCCGATCTCGCCGTTCACGTCGAGCTTGGAGGCCGGAGCGTACGTCCCGATGCCCACGTTGCCCTCGAGAAGGGCCATGCCGATGTCCCCGGTGTGGCCGAACACCTTGAGGCGCGATCGCCACGACGTGTTCGCGCCGGGAAGTGTGGAGTAGACCTCGAACCGGGGCGGACCGCCGGCGGCGTCCATCTCGACCGTGATGGCGGGCTTCGTCGGGTCGGGGAAGACCCATGCCTGGCCGTCCGCGCTGTGATGTGCGTTCCACGTCACGCTGCTCCAGTCACGCGCGCCCCCGCTCAGATATAGCCGGTTCTGGCGGAGGCCCAGATCCCCGTTCACGTGCAGCATGTTCGTTGGATCCGTGGTGCCTACACCGACCCGGCCCGACTGGGTGAACGACGCCACGTGCGTGCCGGCACCGACGTTCTTGTTGTAGATGCGCAGCGCGCGCGGGCCGTCGGTATTCGACTGCACGTAGAAGTTGTCGTCGGGGTTCGCGCTGGTACCGATCTGGAGGCCGTCTTCCTTCAGATGCAGCAGCGCCGTCGGTTGTGACGTGCCGATCCCGACTCGGCCGGCGTCGGTGACCACGAAGTCCTCGGCGTAGGTGTCCAGGCTCGTGTTCGGATCCACGCCGGTCTTCGGTCCGACCGCGAGCCGGTTGGCACCCGACGACTGGTCGCCGATGACGGCTTGGAGCTTGGCCCCGGTCGCGTCGTCGCGTCGGACAACGTGGAACGGGAGCCGCGGGGACTCGGTGTGTGAGCGCACGAATTCCAGCCGACTGCCGTACAGACGAGTGTGGCCGTCGACGCGGAGGGCCCCCTCGACCCACAGCAGCTCGTCGGGCGTGGAGAACGGCGAATACGGTTGGCCCCGATCGTGGACTCGAACGTGCCCACCGTTGGCCTCGATCGAGCCGGCCACGACGCCGCAGTACTGCCGGGACCGCTCGTGGCGCTCCAGGGCCGGTTCATCTCGCGGGACGAACGTCCCGGGACTGCCAGGTTCCCACGAAACGACGCCGATCGGGATCAGCCATCGCACCGGCTCACTTTCGGCGGGGAACACCTGGTGAGGCACGCTCGCGTCGACCAGCTCGGGAGCAGCCGGATCGAACGTGCGGAGCGCCTGCGCGGCGTCGACGCTGCGGCCGGCGATCTCGACGGGATCCCGCTGGGACGCGACGGTTGCGCGATGCCCGATCTCCACGCGGAACGACTCCGCGACTCGGGCGAAGGCCGGGCCGTCTTCACACTCCTCGAACCCGGGTCGAGGTCCCTTCGTCTGGGTTTCCTGGTAGCCGAGCCACACCTCGACCACCCGTGGCGGGTTTCCGGGGACGAACTCGTCGTCGATGGAGGCGAACAGCGAACCGGCGATCTTGTGAGGTTCGGGGACGACGATCGGGCGGCCGAACCCGTCCCAGGCGTATCCCGGCTGCACGAACACGTCGAGGGTGTTGTTCGGCCCCGGAACCTCGCGGATGTCGAGGCCCAGCGCGATCCCCCACCGGTGCGCGCCGAGCTGCGTGCGTGCGAGCTGCGCCCGCGAGTAGGCGACGACCGCGGAGAGGTCGGCCGCTTCGAGGTACTGGTGCTCGTAGAAGCGCGGCCGCTGCTCGAGGACCGTCATCGGCCACCTACTCGCTTGCGAAGGCTGCTGATGGTCCGGGCTTGACTGCGGACGGTCTTCTGGAGATCGGCGACGACCTCCTCCAGCCTGGTGACGCGATCGGCCTCGGCCTCCGGCTCCCCGGCTTCGGTCACGTCGGCCTGGAGGAGCCGGGCGAGCGCCGTGGTGAACGGCTCCGGCACCACCGGTGCGAGGGCAGGACCGGCCAATCGCGTCAGCGCGAGCGCCTCGAATGGGTTCGCCAGCTCGAGGTCGGTGGCGAGATCGGCGTCGCCCTCGCCCTTGGCGCCGAGCGCCGCCAGGACCGTTGCCTCCAATCCCGAGAGCGGCGTGGCCCTGCGCGCGTACTGGGATGCGAGCTCTCCGACCGCGGTCGCGCGCCTACCAACCATGGTGACACCACCTCCTGCGGTCGCCCCGCCGGCCGTCGCCGCTGGCGCGCCCGTCTCGGCGGCGGCAGCCGCGGCCCGCGGCTCTGCCTCGGCCACCGCCCGCACCTTGATGTCCTTGTCGACCTGGAACCTGGAACGCGTGGGCGCACAGCAGAGCCGGGCGATCGCCGCACGCAGCGTATCGAAGATCGGCAACCAGCCGAACCAGTACCCGAGCATCGGGAAATTGACCGAGAACCGGCGTGAGCTCCAGTTGCAGATGTCGAGGACTCGCAGGTCAGTGGTGCGCACCGTGAGCGTCGCCAGAGGGATGCAGTCGTCGGGCGACCCGATGGAGCACGGCGGCAGCAGCGCCGAGCACACACAGTCTTTGAACAGGTCGATCGCGATGAGGAGGAGCTGCTGGATCGCCTGGGTCGCCCGCTGCTCCGCGTCCTGGTCTGCCGGGTCGGGGCAGACGACGTCGCCGAGACGCGCCCCCAGCATGCAATCGCGCACGTTGGCGGTGTCGATGACGTCACGCAACTCGGCCTTGAGGTCACAACACAGTTCCACGAGAGCCTCCGTCGAGCCTCCCGCCTGGCCGAGCTGCTGCACCCGAGTCGCGATGTCGACAAGACAGGCCTGGACCCGTTGGCCGAGCTCGCTGTCGGCCAGCCCGCTTGCGGCGAGCCCGAACGATCCGAGCCCCGCCAGCCCGCTTGGACGATCGCCCACTCGGCGGGGGGGCTCCTTCAGCAGAACGAATCGGTAGCCCTCGCACGTCACCGTCGGCTCGCATTGTGCAGGTGTGGTCCGCTGCCGAGATGGGCGGCATGAGCAGGCGTCGTCTCGGTGCCCGTGGCCATTCCCGTTGCCGTTGCCATTCCCGTTCCCGCCGCAGGATCCGCACGAACAGGCGCACCTCGCAGGCACAGGCTGGCGCAGGCTCGTGACACCGCGTGACGGGCGCTCGTCGTAGCAGATGGCCAGGATCCATCGTTGTCGGGCGGCCTCGCAATCCTGCGCGGGTCCCGCCCCGAACGGTTCGCACTCGACCGCGGCGCGTTGCCTCCGGTATCCCTGGATCAGGTCGCCAACGTCGACCGCGGTGTCACGGCATACGACGATGTCCTCACCGCACGGTCCGATCGCGTACCCGGGGCGGACCGTGACGGTGTCGTCGCATGCGTTGCACACCACCTCGAGCCCACATACGGAGCCGGGGCCGTGCAGGTACCGGTTGTGCAAACGATCCTTGGCCACGACGTAGTGGTCGAGACGCCGCAGATCCTCGTCGGTGAGGAGCTGGCCGGCGAAGAATCGCGGCCGGCAGAGGCATTCGAGCCCGTCGCACGTGCGCCCGGGCTTGCAGCAGCCGCATGCATGGTCGGGGACCTCGCGAACCGGGGCGTTGAGTGATCGCATCATTGGATCAGTCCCTCCTAGGCTCGAACCAGCTCTCGAAGATCCCGCCCTGTACACCTACATCGCTCCCCCTGGGCCGGTCTCCTGTGTCGAACTCGTGGCGGACAAACTCCGCGTCGACGGCGCGCGGAGGGTCTCCGGTGTCGAGCACGAAGTCGCCGCGCAACCGGACCCACAGGTCGGAGAGATCGAACTCGAGCAACGTGTTGACGAAGGCCGGGTCGAACACGAACGCGATCGCCTTCGCTCGATCGACGCCCTGCAGCACCTGCGCGCTGGTGACGAGGTTCCCGGCGATCGTTGGATCGACGGGCACCACGGTGCCCAGCACGGGGCAGCGGCACGCGTATCCGAGGCGCTTGTTCTCGCCTTGGAGGTCGAGGTGGGGTGCCTCTACCTGGAACACGTGGACCGGGTCGATGCCATCGAGGCTGATCTCGCCCGTGAACGCAATGACCACGCCGAGGCGCTTCTTGGGCGGATCCGGGAACCCGACGATGTTCCGCAGTCCATCGATCGGGATCGGCTGGTTGTGCTCCCAGCTCAGGGCGGTGATCTGGACGAGCCCCGCTTCAAGTCCTGGGCCCGGCGGACCCTCAGACCCCGCAGGGCCTGCCTCTCCCGCCGGACCTGCTGGGCCGGACTTCCCCGCCGGGCCCGCCGGACCGGCTGGGCCTGCAGGGCCGACCGGACCGGGCGGCCCCGGAGGCCCTTGTGGTCCCTGCGCCCCCCCTCCACCACCGCCGCCATCGAGGATGCAGGTGATGACGTCCGTCAGCGCCGACGTGCTGGGGAGCAACCGGCGCCCGGCGCGGTTGTCGATGCGGGCGATGTGCGCGGCGAGATCGTCGTCGGGGGCTGCGGGTGGCTCGGTGAGATCGAGGATGGCGAAGCCGGGCCGATAGCCTCGGATCGTGGCCAGGACCACACAGTTCGGCTCCTCGCAGTCGACGCAGCCGTCCAGAGACTCCCAGACGAGATCGCGGCAGCCCTTCTCCTCGAGCGCGAACACCGCGACGCCGCCGGGTTCGGCGTCAGAGAGCGTGTAGGCGACGTAGATCGCGCCGGGCGCGACGGCGAGATCGTGCGCGTCACCGGCGAAGCCGACCACCGGGCCAACCGGGTCGGGGGCGTTCCCGACCACGCGGGGGACACCCACGGCCTGGAGCCGGCTCGCCGCCCCGCCCGCGGTCTGAAGCGCGTACACCCACGGTGTGCCGGCAAGCTCCGTCGCGGCCCCGGCCAGCATGACCGGCCCAAACACCTGCGATGCCTCGGGGTCGACCGCAGAAAGCTGGCCGTCCGCCCTCGCAACCAGCAACAGCGCCCTCGTCCCCTCGATGACCATCCACAGCGAGGTCGGTTGGGCGCCGGGCAACAGCGCACCAACCCCAGCGTCGACCGTACCGGTGGCGAGGTCGACCGCTTCGAGAGGAGCTGGATCGCTCGGCGAGCCCACGGTCGTTCCGGCGACATACGCCGCAGCGCCGTCGGGCGCGATGGCGAGGAGGGTGCGATCGGAAGGCACGGTGATGGTGGTCGGTGCGGCGGGCGCTGCGCTTTCGAGGTCGGAACCGTAGACGACCAGGGACGCTGCCCCGGTGACCAGCACGAGGAAGCGCCCGTCGGCAGCGGGCGAAACCGCCGTGGCCACCGGCGTCTGGCCATCGGGCACGTCCTCCTCGTGGGTGACCGCGAAGTCGCTCGCCTGCAGGACCGTGAGCGTGAGGCCACCGCCGTCCTTGTCGCGCACGGCGTAGAGATGCGTCCGGTTCGGTGACAGGTCGAGG
>WNGB01010613.1_pt1 | contig 12741 bp, 12 predicted proteins | sample 5400681 | NCBI WGS metagenome assembly WNGB01 (sample SAMN13153367, study PRJNA577476) | soil metagenome | isolation source: 115 cm soil or saprolite under grassland replicate 2 | place: USA:California | collected 2016-06-15 | reverse complement strand
GCGCAGTTCGGGCAACCGGAGATCAACCTGGGGCTCATTCCCGGCGCCGGAGGAACGCAGCGGCTGACGCGCGCGGCCGGCAAGGCGGTGGCGATGGACGTCATCCTCTCCGGCCGCTTTCTCTCCGCGGCCGAGGGGAAGGACGCTGGGCTCGTATCGCGGGTCGTCGCCGCGGAAGCCTGGCTCGACGAGGCGAAACGGGTCGCGCAGGCGATCGCCGAGAAGAGCCCGGTCGCGCTACGGCTGGCGAAGCTGGCCGTGAACCGTGCCTACGAAGGCTCGCTGCAGCTCGGCGTCGAGTATGAGCGGCAGGCGTTCGCGATCGTCCTCGACTCGGAGGACGCGCAAGAGGGCATGGCGGCCTTCATCGAGAAGCGCAAGCCCGACTTCAAGGGCCGCTAACCGTCCAACTCCATCGGGACGAGCTCGATCTCCAGCTCTGCCCCCGCGCGCAGGGCGCTCAGCCGGACGGTCTCGCCGATCCGCTCCGCGGTCATCAAACGCAGGAGCTCGTCGATGCCCCGAACGGGAATCCGGTCCACGGACACGATCAAGTCCTCGGCCCGCAATCCGGCGTCGGCGGCCGGGCTGCCCTCGACCACCTCGACGATCTCGACGCCCGCGTCCTGACCCATCTGCGCCGCCACCCGCGGCGGCAGCGGCCTCGGGCCGCCTGCGATGCCGATGTAGGCCCGCCGGTAGCGGCCCTCGCTCATCAGCGCCCCCACGATCTTCCGCGTCGCCTCGTTGATCGGGACCGCCAGGCCTAGCCCGATGCCGGCGACGGCCGTATTGATCCCGACCACGCGGCCGGCACTGTCGGCCAAAGCGCCGCCCGAGTTCCCGGGGTTGAGAGCGGCATCCGTCTGGATCACGTTCTCGACGATCCGCGTCGCCGTCCCAGCGCGCGTCGGCAGCGAGCGCCCGAGCGCCGAGACCACGCCCGCGGTGACCGAGCCGGCGAAGCCGTTCGGGTTCCCGATCGCGACGACGAGCTGGCCCACGCGCAGCCGCTCGGCGTCCCCGAGCACGGCGGGCACCAGGTCCCGTTCCTCCGCCCGCAGCAGTGCCAGATCGGAGAGCGGATCGGTCCCGACGACGCTCGCCTCGAGCTCGCGCCCGTCGGTGAAGGTGGCGTGCACGCGGCGGTTCGAGCCGACCACGTGGGCCGACGTGAGCAGGAAGCCGTCCGGCGTGATAACGACTCCGCTCCCGCCGCCGCGTCGCACCCGCAAAGAGGCGACCGAGGGTGAGAGTCGCTCGGCGACACGCATCACCGCCTGCGAGTAGGCGTCGAACGCCTCGTCGTCGGGCAGCGACACGAGCTTCAGCGACGCCATCGGTCCAAGGTAGCTGTGAGACACTCCGTCACCGAGCGAAAAGGAGGCTGAGATGGTCAACGTCGACGAGCTGATCGAGGGCGCCCGGGAGGCGATCTCGGTGCGCCGCGTGTTTGGGGACCCGATCGAGGAGGACGGCGTCACCGTCATTCCCGCCGCGGCAGTGCGCGGAGGCGGCGGAGGAGGCGCGGACACCGAGGGGAACGGCGGCACCGGCTTCGGGCTGACCGCCTCGCCGGTCGGCGCCTATGTCATCAAGGACGGAGAGGTGAGCTGGAAGCCGGCGGTCAACCCCAACCGGATGATCCTCGGCTGGCAGATCGTCAGCGCGCTCGCCGTCTTCGCCTGGTTGCGCGTCCGGGCTCGATGAGCGAGGTCGAGACCGCCCGCGACGGAGGCGTGCTAACCGTCACGCTCAACCGTCCGAACAAGCTCAACGCCTTCAACCAGGCGATGCACGAGGCGCTTGCCGCCGCGCTCAAGGACGCGCGCGACCCCGAGGTGCGGGCGGTCGTTCTCACGGGGGCGGGGCGCGGCTTCTGTGTCGGCCAGGACCTGACCGAGTTCAAGGAAGCCCCCGGGGACATCGGTTCGCGGCTGCGCGCGCAGTACCACCCGAACGTGCTCGCGATCCGCCGGCTCGAGAAACCCGTGATCGCCGCGGTGAACGGCGCCGCGGCGGGTGCCGGGCTTTCGTTCGCCTGCGCCTGCGACATCAGGCTCGCAGCCGACTCGGCCAGCTTCGTCCCCGCCTTCATCAACGTCGGCCTCGTCCCGGACTCGGGCGGGACGTTCTTCATCTCGCGGCTGCTCGGCGCCTCGCGCGCGTTCGAGTGGCTGGCCTCGGGGCGGAAGCTCTCGGCCGCGGAGGCACATGCCTGGGGCCTGGTTTCCGAAGTCGTCGAGGGCGATCGGCTCGGGGGGCGGGCGGGCGAGCTCGCCGCGCAGCTCGCGGCGATGCCGACACTCGGGATCGGGATGACGAAGCGCCTGCTCGACCAGGCAGTCGGATCCGCGCTCGAGGAGCAGCTCGAGCGCGAGGCCCAGCTTCAGGCCGTCGCGACACAAACGGAGGACTTCCGCGAAGGAGTCTCGGCCTTCTTGGAGAAACGCGAGCCGAGGTTCCAAGGCCGATGAGCGAAACCGTCACCCAGCCCACTCCCCCCGATCGGGCGAACATGCATCCGATCAGGCTCGTGGTCGCCGACGACCTCAAGCGCTCGCGACTCAGCGTCTTCTTCCGCCTCCTCCTCGCGTACCCGCAGTTCTGGTGGGTCGCGATCTGGGGCTTCGCCGCGAGCTTCGCGCTCGTCGCGCAGTGGTTCTATCTCCTCTTCACGGGACACCCCGCTCACGGCCTGCACCGGTTCCTATCTCGCTATCAGCGCCAGTACGCCCACGCGCTGGCGTATTTCCACCTGCTCGCGAACCCCTACCCGCACTTCTCGGGGCTCGCCGGCGACTACCCGGTCGACCTCGAGATCGACGGCCCCGCACCGCAGGCACGCTGGAAGACGCTGCTGCGGATCATCCTCGTGATCCCGGCGTACGTGCTGGCGTACATCTTCCAGTACCTCGGCCTGATCGTTTCGGTGCTGATGTGGATCGTCGCGGTGATCATGGGCCGCGTCCCGAGGGGGCTTCGAGACTTCAGCGCCTACCTGCTCCGCTATCAGCTGCAGACGTTCGCGTATCTGTTCCTGCTGACCGACCGCTACCCGGCGCTCTCCACCCCGGACCCGAAGGGCCCGGTCGAAGTCGTTCCGCCGCCTCGCCCGACTTTGACGGGCGAGTACGTCTAGGCGATCAGCGCCAGGATCTCGTCCTCTTCGGGGAAGCGGCCGGCCTCCCACTTCGAGAAGACGAGCTTGTCATCGACGAGGACGTCGAACTGGCCCGTTTCGCCCTGCTCGGCCTCGGCCTCGTTGTCCGTCTTCGAGCTGATCGTGGCCGCGAGACTCGCGGCCCGTTTGTCGTAGCCGCTTCAGGTGGGGCAGTAGAGGATGCGAACGGCCATCGCGCTGACCTTATCTAAATGGTCTTGAACTGCTCGAAGGGCTGGCGACAGCTCTCGCAGTAGCGCAGCGACCGGCACGGCGTCGGGCCGAAGATGTTCTCGAGCTTCGTTTCGGTGGAGCCGCAGTAGGGACAGCGGAAGGCACCCGATTGCAGCTGGACGAGCTTCGGCGTTGTCGCCTCCCGTGGTGCCGGCGGCGAGAAGCCCGAGCGACGGAGCTTCTCCCGGCCTTCCGGCGTGATCCGGTCGGTCGACCAGGAGTCGTCGAGGATGACCTCGACCTCCGGCTCGGCTCCCAGTTCCTCGATCTTGGCGGCCATCTGCTCGCGCATCACCTCGAGCGCCGGGCAGCCAAGGAAGGTCGGAGTGAACTCCACGTGCACCGTCCCGTCGTCCACCCGCACGTCGCGGACGACGCCGAGATCCACGACCGAGATGACCGGGATCTCGGGATCCTCGACCTCCCGGAGCGCGTCCCAGACCTGCTGTTCGGTTACCACGCCGCCCCCGGCACCGAGCGGCGGACCTCCGTCATCTCCTCCCAGAGCGCCGGCCACTCCTCGGCGTGATTCCCGCGCTCGAGACTTAGTAACACAGTGTTACTAGGTAGCTCGCGGTTCATGCGCTCGGCGAGCTTCGGGCGCAGCTCTTCGGGCAAGACTGCCACGACGGCGGGCCAGAGTTCATCGAGCGCGGCCTGAAAGCGAGGCTCTTCGCGGAGGCGCTCCTCCCACATCTGCGCGTGGATGCGGTGGTAGGCCTCCTCGCGATCCATCTTGGCCGCGAGCCCCGCGACCTCCTCGTCGTCGGATGCCTTCAGGGCCACGAGCCGGAGCTCGTCGGCGGTTTCGTAGAGAACGTGACGGGCGATTGTCTCCGCCCAGTCGAGTCGCCGCGGCTCGACGAAGGGGGACGAGCGGTACTCCTCCGGCGAGCGGTCGAACGCGAGCTCGTCGGCGGTCGTGCCGAGGTCGCGCGCGGCCAGCTCATAGAGCGCGCGGGCGTGGCCGACCTCGTTCTGCGCGATCGACGAGAACGCGACGTCCTCCTCGAGGAACGGAGCGATCCCGGTCCACTCGGAATCGCGCCATCCGAGCACCAGCTCGTCGTCGGCGTACTCAATCAGCCGCTGTGCCCGCTCGCTCACGCGCCTCCTTGAGTTTGACCTTGAGCGAATAGCCGTCCACCCGGTGGTAGTTCCGCTCCAGCTCGTCCACGAAGTCGTGGATCTCGTGGATCTCCGTCCGCGGGACGACCCAGAGCGCCTCCGACTCCTGCCGCCGGCCGTAGAACTCGCGCGCGTACTCCTCGGCAAACTCGTCGTTCGGCGCATCGAGCGAGCCGGCATGTGCGAATGCCTGCCCCTTACGTTCTTGCCTGAATACCTCGTAGATCACGCCGCTTCGACCAGGACGACCCGCCGCACCCATTCGGTCTCCTCGCGGGAAACGCGTCGCAGCTCGAGCCGCTCTTCGGTCTTCGGCCCATGCCCGGTGACGACGTGCTTGAGCTCGTCCCAGTCGGGCTCGGCGAACTCCCAGCGCCCCGTTTCCTCGTCCTTGCGCAGCTTCGGATCGGGGACGGTGAGGCCGAGCTCCCAGATCTGCGGGACGTAGCCGTCGAGGAACTGTTGGCGAGCCTCGTCGTTGCCCTGGCTCTTGATCCGCCAGTGGAACATCGGATCCTCGTCCTTCGGGATCGGATTGCCGTGGAACTGCATCAACGGCCCCCACCAGCGGTCGAGCGCCTCCTGCACGAGCTCGCGCTGCTCGTCGGTCCCGAGCATCATCGTCAGCACCACGTCGCGGCCGTGGAGGATGTGGAACGACTCCTCCCAGCAGATCTTCTTCATGATCCGCGCGTAGGGCGCGTACGAGCACTTGAGCAGCGCTTTCTGGGAGATGATCGCGGCCGCGTCGACGAGCCAGGCGATCACGCCCACGTCGCCCCAGGTCTTGGTCGGGTAGTGAAAGACGTTGTGGAACTTGGACTTGCCCGAGATCAGGTCCTCGAGGCACTGCTCGCGCGGCTTGCCCAGATCCTCGACCACGCGGTAGATGAGCTGCGAGTGCCCGACCTCGTCCTGCACCTTCGCCGTCAGGGCGAGCTTCCGCTGCAGCGTGGGCGCGCGCAGAATCCACTCCCGCTCCGGGAGCACCCCCATCAGCTCCGAGTTGCCGTGCATCTCGATGAACTTGATCAGCAGGCGCCGGTACTCGTCCGGCATCCAGTCGCCGGCCTCTACCTGCCCGCCCTCGTGCACGTACTCGAGGAACTCAGCTTCCCGTGCGCTCATCTGACCTCCCAACCGAACGATCGTTAGTCTTGATTCTACTATGTCCACCAGGCGCTCGGAGCTAACGCGGGAGGCGGCACGGCTCTTCGCCGAGCGCGGCTACCACGGCACCTCGATCGGTGACCTCGCGAAGGCAATGGGTGTCCAGAAGGGCTCGCTCTACTCGCACATCGCCTCGAAGCAGGACCTGCTCTACGAGACCATGCGAGACGGCGCGGCGGCCTTCCACGCCGGCCTCGACGCCATTCCGGACGAGCTCTCCGCGACCGAGAAGATCCGCCTCGCTCTGCGGGCGCATCTCCGGGTCGTCGCGGAGCAACTCGATGTAGCGACCGTGTTCGTACGCGAGTGGCGCTACCTCGAGGGAGAACGGCGCGAGGAGATCGTGGCCGAGCGGCGACGCTACGAGGAGCGGATCCGCGCGCTCTTCCGCGAGGGCCGCGAGCTCAGCGAGCTTCGGACCGACCTCGACGACACGACCGCCGCGCTGCTGATGCTCTCGGCGGCCAACTGGGCCTACACCTGGCTGCGCCCGGGGCGCGACACGGACGAGCTCGCCGACCGCTTCTACGGGCTGCTGATCGACGGTATGCGCGGGTACTCCACGCCGTCGGCGTAGGCGCGCAGAGTCGGCTTTTACATTCCGCGAACATATTTCGCAGCGGTTGATTGAACGCTCAGTCAATTAGGGCGTTAATTCCTGGTTTGCATTTCGGGGGGAATTGGGTATAAACCCGCGTTCACATTTTCGAACGTCGACGTTCTCCGGGGAGGATTCACATGAAGAACGACCGCCTTTCATCTGCCGTCCGCGGTTGGCGCGTGGTTTTGCTTGCCGCCGCTATCGGAGCTCTCGCCCTACCACTCGCGGCCTCACAGGCTGCCACGCCGAGCTCGGGGACGATTTCCGGGTCGAGTCCCAGCGTGTCCTGGAGCGGCACCTACATGGTCCCAACGGCGTCCGGCTGCAGCGGCGCGAGCGACAGCTCCTGCGACCGCTACGCGCTGACGATTCAGCCGCCGTCTTACGCGTTCCAAGTCGTGATCAAGCTCCAGCCGATGGGCGACTGGGACCTCTATGTCTTCGCACCGAACGGCGGCCTGGCCGGAAGCTCCGGCAACGCGCCGGGCCAGACCGAGACGGTCGTGCTCTCCAACCCGACCGCCGGCACGTACACGGTCGCGGCGGCTCCATTCGCACCCGCGCCAGGATTGCCGACGTACTCGGCCAGCGCAACCATCGTGCCGATCGAGAGCGGCAGCCAGCCGCCACCGGGGAGCGAGCACATCACCTATTCGAGCCACAAGCCTCCCTCGGGCATGGGCGGGGACGCGGGAGAGCCCTCGATCGGGGCCAACCTCTCGAGCGGCAAGGTCATGTTCCAGTCCGGGCTCGAGGCGCTTCGGGCGACCTTCGACGACTCCACCTCCCCGGCGACGGCGTCGTGGAAGGACGTCAGCTTCCTGACGAGCTCGATCGTCTCGCTCGACCCGATCGGCTTCATGGACCAGCACACGAATCGCTGGTTCTCGTCGCAACTTTCCGGAACCACCAGCCTGGCCGCGCTCACGGACAACGACGGCGACAGCTGGATTCCGAGTGAGGGCGGGCCGATGAACGGCGGCGTCGACCACCAGACGTTCGGCGGAGGCCCGTATGCGCCGCCGCTCACACGGGACCCGAACGGCGCGCTCTACCCGGACGCCGTCTACTACTGCTCGCAGGACCTCGTGGCGGCGCTCTGCGCCCGCTCGGATGATGGCGGGATCACCTTCGCACCGGCGGTGCCGATCTACACCGACCAGTGCGGGGGCCTGCACGGCCACGTCAAAGTGGCGCCCGACGGGACGGTGTACGTCCCGAACAAGAACTGCGGCGGCCACCAGGGTGTCGCGGTCTCCACGGACAACGGCCTGACCTGGGACGTCCGGACGGTCCCGGGGTCAGGACCCGGAGCGTGGGATCCGTCCGTCGGGATCGCGTCGGACGGAACCGTGTACTTCGGCTACGACGACAACGACGGCCATCCCAAGGTGGCCGTGTCGCATGACCGCGGGCAGACGTGGACCAACATCCGCGACGTCGGCGTTCCTTTCTCGATCGCCGCCTCAGCCTTCCCGGCCGCGGTCGCAGGCGATCCCAACCGGGCCGCGGTCGCGTTCCTCGGCACGGACGAGACAGCCGCAGGAGCCATGGGCGACGATCCCACGTGGCCGGGCACCTGGTATCTCTACGTCGCGCACACATACGACGGCGGGGACACGTGGACGACCGTGAACGCGACGCCCGGCGACCCCGTCCAGCGCGGGACGATCTGCGGCGGTGGCTTCGGGGGCTGCGACAACGGCACCCGCAACCTGCTCGACTTCAACGACCTAACAGTGGACAAGGACGGCCGCGCGCTCGCCGCCTTCGCCGACGGCTGCGTGGGTGCCTGCATCGCCGCAGGGCCAGGCAGCTTCTCGTCAATCGCCACGATCGCCCGCGAGGTCAGCGGGAAGCGTCTGTACGCGAAGTTCGACACGACCGGCGTGCCCGCTGCACCGCTTCTGTCGGGCAAGGCAGGTAGCACAGAGAACGTGCTCTCGTGGCAGGAGCCGGACGACCACGGCTCCGCGATCACGAGCTACAAGGTCTACCGCGACGGCTCGGTGCTCGCGACCGCCGGCGGCGACGCCCGCATGTACACGGACACCGCGGTCACGGCCGGCCAGACCTACACGTACCGGATCTCGGCCCTGAACGCGAACGGCGAGGGGCCGCTCTCGAACGCGGTCAGCCCGGAACCGGCCGCGCCGCCGGCGGATCCGTGCTCCGCGCCGGGCGCCCGCATCCTCACCGACGCGAGCGGTGACAGCACGACCGGGACGGCCGGCACCGACCTGAAGTCCTTCTGGCTCTCGCAGACCTCTGCGAGCAGCGGGCCGATCAAGCTCCGGTTCCAGCTGAACACCGATCCGGGCATGAACCCGCAGCCTCCCGGCTCGTACTGGTACGTGTCCTTCAAGGAGCCGGACGGCCAGACGCACGGAGTCCGGATGTGGTTCAACCCGACGGCCCCGACCGCGCCGACCTTCCAGTCGTACATCGCGTCCGCGAACGCCAGCGGCGGAGTGGACGGCCGCTTCGTCCAGAGCGGCAGCCAGAAGCCGGCGGACTCGAGCAGCTTCTACGACGCGGCGGGCGGCACGATCGTCATCGTCGTGCCAATCTCGGACCTGGGTTTGAAGTCCGGCGATCAGATCAGCGGCTTCAACTCGGCCTCGGTGCAGTCTGTGAGCACCCCGACCGGCGGCGGCGCTTCCGCAACGGTCGACGAGATGCCGAATGGGCTGGGGTACACCGGGAGCTTCACCGTGGGCGACTGCCCGGTCGCCCAGCCCGATCTGGCGGTGACGGCGAGCGACATCGGCACCGTCCAAGAGAGCGGGAAGAACGGCAAGCTGGTCACGATCGTCGTCACGGTCCACAACATCGGCACAGCCGACGCGTCCAACGTCCCGGTGCGGATCTCGGTTGACGGCACGCAGCTCGCCCAGCCGACGGCGCCGAGCATCGCCGCCGGTTCCTTCACCCGCGTCTCAGCCCAGTGGGACACGAAGGGCCAAAACGGCACTCACACGATCACGGCCACCGCCGATCCGGACAACACGATCGCCGAGTCGGACGAGTCGAACAACTCGGCGAGCAAGATCGTCACCGTCAAGGGGAAGCAGGTCAGCTAGTCCGTTGACGGCAACTACCAAGGGGGAGAGATGAAGACCAGCAGGTTCCTGGCAGTTCTATTCGCCGCCGGCGTCGTGGCCATCGTGCCGAGCGCCGCCTACGGCGATTCCGGCACGTTCAGCGGGACGATCACGACGACCGCGTGCGGCCCGATGCATCCCATCCAGGTTGCGGCGGGCGAGACTACGATCGACGTGGTCGCGACTGCGGACGTGGCCGGGAACGACATCACGCTCGAGCTCTTCGATCCTGGCGGCAACCACGTGGCGCACGGCGACACGCTGACGAGCCCCGAGGAGATCGTCTACTCGAGCGAGAACCTCCAGCCGGGAACCTGGAACGCGCAGGTCTGCCCCTTCCAGGGCGGGATCATCGTCGAGCCCGCCACGTACACCGGCGCTTGGACGACCTCGAGCGGGCCCGTAGTCGGCACCCCGGGCTCGACGCCCGGAGGCACCGCCTCGACGCCCGTCGTGAAGCACGTCGCCGGCAAGTTGAGCTTCAGTCCGGCAACGGTGGTCGATCCGCAGCGGACCGAGGGCGAGCCGCTGAACTTCTGGGACGGCGCCAACAACTACTGGGAGTCGGGGCCGTGGGGCACTACGACTCAGAACTCCTTCATTCACCGCTCTTCCGACGGGGGCCTCGAGTTCCATGTCGACAGCCCGGTCGGGCTTCGTCCCGACCCTGGTCCCGGCGGCGGGGACACCGACATCACGGTCGACGACCAGGGCAACACGTACTTCGTCGACCTCGAGGCGCTCGTCAACCTCGGCACCTCGGTCTCGAACGACCGCGGCAACACGTGGCGGAAGAATCCCACGGCCGTCCAAAACACCGCGGTCGACCGCCAGTGGTACGCAATTGACAACGGCACGACGAGCTCGGCCGACGACAACACCCTCTTCCTCACCTTCCACGAGACTGCCGTCGGAACGTTCATCTACTCGAGCCCGGGCTCGGCGGGCCCGACCGATCCGGTCGGGGGCCTTGTCTGGCAGAACTCGTCCGCGAACGCCCCGCTTCCGTTGGCGAGCGATGCGACGTGCGGCCAGCCGCGCTTCGATCCGGTCAACCGCAATCTCTACTCGGCGTGCAACGAGGGCGACCACGTCCGGATGACGATCGGACATGTCGCGCCCGGCCAGCGGACCGGCATCGTCTACCACAACGTCGCGCTGCCGAAGTCGCCCGGCGGGGGCGGGCCGTCACATCTCTTCCCGGCGCTCGCGCTCGACGACGGCGGGAACGTCTATGCCGCCTGGATCGACGATCAGGACAACAACGTCTACTACTCCTACTCGACGGATCAGGGCCAGACGTGGAGCACGCCCGCACGTGTGAACACGGCTCCGTCGGTGACGAATGAGTTCCTCTGGGCGCAGGGCGGCTCGGCGGGAACGCTCGCGCTGGCGTGGTACGGCACCGACGCGCAGGGCCAGCCGGACGACTTCCCGTCCTGGCTCAACGACCCACAGGGCTCGACCGGAGTGAAGTGGTTCGGCTACGTCGGCGTGATCACGAGCGCGAGCTCGCTCGAGCCCACGGTCGCGCAGCAGCGGTTCACGGAGAAGCCGATGTATTACGGCCAGATCTGCAACCAGGGGATCGGCTGCACGGTCTCGGGCGGCGACCGCACAATGGCCGACTTCTTCGGCTTCTCGCTCGACCAGCAGGATGCGATGCGAATCGTCTTCAACGACGTGACCAGCCAGCACCATGGCGCGCATCTGTACGAGGTGCGGCAACTTGGGCCGAAGACGCTGCACGGGAAGAAACTCGCCCGCGCGACGCCGTCGAACCCGATGGCCGATCCGGCAAGCGACGCGCAGTGGCCGCACTATTCGCCCACAGGCGCGGGATCGAACCAGCCGCAGCTCGACTTCACCAACCTGGCCGTCAGCCAGCCGAACGCCGGAACGGTGCGGGTGCGGATGACGCTCTCGAGCCTCGCGTCGCTGCTGCCGCCGCCCGGTAAAACGAGCGCAGTCTGGCTGACGCGGTTCCAGGCGCTCTCGACCGGCGACTTCGGCGAGGAGGCGTATCCGATCTTCTACCTCGGAGCGCAGTCGACCGGAGGGCTCGCCCCACAGTTCTTCGCGGGCACGACGACGTGCACGAATACCACGCCGCAGAACTGCAAGGTCGTCAACTACCCGGCGGCGCAGCCGGCGAGCGGGAAGCTCTGCGGGAAGACGATCCAGGTGGACGTTCCGCTGAGCGGATTCGGGCGAGCGCCGGCAGGAAACACGCTCTACAGCGTCACGGCGGAGTCGTTCGGCCGGAACGCCGACAACGACATCTACGCCGATGTCGACGCGACGCATGCGTTCGACTACACGCTCGGCAGCACTTCCAACGCAGGCTGCTAAGGGGAGAGAGGGAAGGAGCTATGAGCTCGGCCTGAAGCCGGGCTCATAGCTCACCTTGTAGCCGCGCTTCATCTTGAAGAGGAAGCGAGCCATGGCTTCGCCGCGCAGGACCTTTGCCACCTTCGACGTCACCTTGCGGTAGACGTGCTCGTAGGCGATCTGGGCGCGAATCGTGTCTTCTGCGAACGATCCGTTCTTCTCTGCTTCAGCCTCGCCGCCCGCCGCCTTCGCTCGCCGCTCGACTTCATCGTCCGTGACGGGGACACCCAACCGCGCGGCCGACTGGAGAAGCTCGGTCCGGTAGACCATCAGGCCGAGCGCCTGCCGCTCGACGGCGTGGTACCTTGCCGAGCCCTCCGCGGGGAACGGCTTCCCCTCGTTCTGGGCCTCCTCCTTGAAGTGATCGACGGTTTCGTCGAGATGCTCGCGCATGATCGCCGCGCGACCCACGTGAGCGACGGCCTTCGACTTCTCCCCGTCGCCGCCGCCGAAGCAGCCCGCCGCGAGGAGCACGAGCGGAACGACGAGGAACACGCGTCGGGCTGGCATGCTGACCAGATGATGACAGCAGCGCTGATCGTCAACCCGTTCTCGAGCAGCGTCACCGAACCGCGGCTGCAGGCCGTCGAGGAAGCCCTTTCGGCCCACGCACGGGTCGAGACGATCCAAACCAGCAGGCGCGACCATGCGGTCGAGCTCGCGCGCGAGGCGGGCCGCACTCACGAGGCGGTGCTCGTCTTCTCCGGAGACGGGGTCTTCAACGAGGTCCTCAACGGCCTCGACCGGCCGGTGCCGGTCGGGTTCATCCCCGGAGGCCGAACGAACGTCCTGCCGCGCGCGCTCGGGCTGCCCCGCGACGCGGTCGCGGCCGCCCGCCGGATCGGGCTTGCGCTCGAAACCGGACACACGCGAACGATCTCGCTCGGGCGGGTGAACGGCCGCCGCTTCGCCGTCTCCGCCGGCTTGGGCTTCGACGCCGAGCTCATCCG
>WNGB01016360.1_pt1 | contig 12743 bp, 3 predicted proteins | sample 5400681 | NCBI WGS metagenome assembly WNGB01 (sample SAMN13153367, study PRJNA577476) | soil metagenome | isolation source: 115 cm soil or saprolite under grassland replicate 2 | place: USA:California | collected 2016-06-15 | reverse complement strand
TGCCGGGTCTTCGAGATCGAAAATAAATGGGGGAGCTCGAGTCTCCCCCTCGCGCCGGAACTCCCTCGCCGGCCCTCTTGTCGTTCTCCTAGCTCAAATCCCATACCAGGTCGCCGCTCTCGTCTTTTCCCTTGCGTGCCAAGGGTTTAGCTCTGATGCTCGCGCGCCCGCGCGCCAAACTCGGGCATAATCGCAGGAGCGAAAATGACAAAATCTGTCTGATGAGGGCGATGCTGAGCACGTTGTCAGGGCTCTTCAAACGGAATCGAGGCTTGCCCACGGCCGCTCTCCTGCTCGCGGCGGCTTGCCTCGCGATGACCGGCTGCGGCTCGAAAGCGGCGGGCCACGGCCGCCGAGCGCAAGCCGCGCAGGCCACCGAGCCGGCGCCGCCGACTCCGGATACGACGCCGATCGAGCCGCTGCGGACGCCTGCGGGCCTCGTCTTGAAGCTCGCCGAGACTCCCGCCGCCGTCACGCCCTCGCCCTCGACAACTGCCGGGCCGACAATGCCAGCTCCATGAAGTCTGAGGCATGTCCCGAGCCGGAGCAGATTCCAGCCATCTCCGCCGACGACTCCCGGGAATCCCATCCCGAGCGTTTCTGCCCCACCTGCGGCGCGGAGCTCCTCGAGCGCAAGTGCAAGCTCCTTTGCCCCGATCCCGCCTGCGGCTACTACATGTCCTGCTCCGACTACTACTGATCGCCTCAGAGTTAACCTCGATCCGAAATAAACACTTCTTGGAAGGGAAGCGACGTCTGAAGTGGATGCGGCTGGCGTGCCGTAGGGGCGGGGCTTGCCCCCGCCCGCGGGCGGCCGCAAGGGCCGCCCCTACGACGGAAACCAAATACGCGACGTGCAAAGTATTTTCGGATTGAGGTTAAAGGCCGGCGTGGGCCGTATTATCCAGCGGGGCCTTCCCAGTGGGGCCGAAGCTCAGTTTGCGAGAGCGCCGAAATAGCATTCCGGGGAGCGCCGATTCGATCCCGATCAGCTCCGCCAAGACTCCTCTGACGGAGGCCCCCGTCTCCGCGAGTGAGTAGAATCCGCACAACCTGATGACCCTTGCTGTCGGCACTCGCCTCGGGCCCTACGAGATCCTCGCGCCAATCGGCGCGGGCGGGATGGGCGAGGTCTACCGGGCGCGGGACACGCGACTGGACCGCACGGTCGCGATCAAGGTCCTTCCGGTGCAGCTCTCCTCGTCGCCGGAGCTACGCGATCGACTGGAGCGCGAGGCGAGGACGATCTCGCAGCTTTCCCACCCCCACATCTGCGCTCTCTACGATATCGGGCGAGACGGGGAGACGGACTTCTTCGTCATGGAGTATCTGGAGGGCGATACGCTGGCCGAGCGGCTGTTCAAGGGCGCGCTTCCCTTCGAGCAGGTCTGCCGATATGGCGCGGAGATCGCGGAGGCGCTCGGCACGGCGCACGCCGCCGGGGTCGTTCATCGGGACCTGAAGCCCGGCAACGTGATGTTGACGAAGTCGGGCGTGAAGCTCATGGACTTCGGGCTCGCGAAGATTGTTGCCGCGCCCGCGCCGATTGAGGCCCTGACCTCGGCACCGACGCGCACCAAGGACTTGACGATCGAGGGCACCCTGCTTGGTACGGTTCCCTACATGGCCCCCGAGCAGCTTGAGGGTAGACAAACGGACGCGCGGACGGACATCTTCGCCTTTGGTGCCGTGCTCTACGAGATGGCGGTGGGCCGGAAGGCGTTCACGGGTGCGAGCCAGGCGTCGCTCATGTCGGCGATCCTGACCTCGGAGACTCCAGCGGTTTCCTCCCTCCAGCCGATGAGCCCGCCGGCCTTCGATCGGCTCGTCAAGACATGCCTCGCCAAGGATCCAGCCGAGCGCTGGCAGTCGGCGCAGGATATCGGCCTGCAGCTCGCGTGGATCGCGCGAGGTGGCACGGACCAACCCGGAAGGCCGGCCAGAAACCTCTCTTCCGCTCCTCGATGGCTGGTGGGTCTTGCCGCCGCAAGCGTCCTGGCCGCCGCGGCGTTGATGACCCTCTACGCGCTTCGCCGTCCGCCGAGCGCGCCCGCGGCACCCATCCGGTTTGCTGTGCGAGCGCCGGTTGGGACCCGGTTCACGTGGACCCCGCAGCACCATGTGTTCGCCGTTTCGCCGGATGGGCGGCGCCTCGTCTTCGTCGCGCGCAGCGCTGACGGGCGGGATTTTCTGTGGATGCGTTCGCTCTCCGAGCCGTCGGCGGTGACGCTTCCCGGCACGGACGGCGCCCTGGCTCCCTTCTGGTCGCCGGACAGCCGCTTCATCGCTTTCTTCGCGGACGGAAAGCTCAAGAAGATCGATTCGTCGGGAGGGCCTCCGGTGGCGCTTTGCGATGCTCGAGGCGACTATCCGTCGGGCTCCTGGGGGAGCCAGCACTCGATCCTCTTCGCCGCTCTCACCGAACCGTTCATGAGCCTCGTCGCGGAAGGAGGAGGCTCTCCCAGCATCGTTCTGAAGGCGGACGACTCGCGGCGCGAGAAGACCGTCTGCTGGCCGAGCTTTCTTCCCGATGGCCGCCACTTCCTCTACGTGGGACGCAGCGCGACCGAGAAACAGACTTATCTCCGTCTGGCGAGCATCGGGGACGGCAAGACGGCGCCGCTCCTGACCAACTGCTCGCGCGCGCAGTACGTGCCGGGCGACCCCAACAACCCCGCCGGAGACCGATCCGGATATCTGCTCTACGCGCGCGACGGGAGTCTGCTGGCACAGCCATTCGACAGCCGGCGGTTAAGGCTCGTCGGTGATCCTATTCCCGTGGGGCAGGAGATCTGGCAACACGTGCTCATCGGCGTCGCCACCTTCTCCGCGTCAAACAACGGTCTCCTCGCGTCCCGGGGCGGTCGAAACCCGGCGCGGCTGGTCTGGATCGACCGGGCTGGCAGAGAGACGGGTTCCGTCGCCCCGGCCAGCGGATTCGAAACGGTGCGACTCTCTCCCGACTCCCGTAAGTTCGTCGTCAGCCGTACCAACCCGCTGACGGGCTTGGAGGACGACCATGCGCAACCCGTCTGGTCGCCGGACGGCACTCGCATCGCCTTCAGCGTGAGATCGATGCGTGATCCTCGCGTACTGCACTGGCTTGCCTTGCGCGGGTCGGGCTCCCCGCAGCCGATCCTTCCGCCGGGCGGCGCGCAGCGCCCGGAGGACTGGTCACCCGACGGCCGTTTCCTCCTCTACTTCGGTGCGCGGCGCAGCGGTCTCTGGGTCGTGAATGTCGAGGGGGAGCCGAAGCCGCGCAAGCTTGTGTCGGAGACGACCGCCGACCCAACGGCCTACGCCCAGTTCTCTCCCGACGGCCACTGGATCGCGTACTGCTCGCCGGAGTCCGGCCGCTCGGAGGTGTACCTCACCTCCTTTCCGGAGCCGGCAGAGCGAATCCGCGTATCGGCCTCCGGCGGGTCGCGGCCACGCTGGAAGCGGGACGGCCGGGAAATCTACTTCGTGTCTGAGGACAACGAGATGATCGCGACTCCCGTCCGGCTGGCCGCAGGCGTCGAGATCGGCCAGGCACGGTCTCTCTTTCGAATCGATCCGGCGGGCTGGAGCGACTACGACGTGACGCCCGATGGGGCGCGATTCCTCGCCGCCGCCAAGATTCCGGTCCAGGACGCGGACGCCATCGCCCTGACAGCAAACTGGCTTTCCCTGCTCCCGCGCTGACCCGCCACGACAGGCGAGCGGATTCTTCCGAAAGCCTAGAACGAGACCCGGACCGCCACTCGGATGAGCCTCGGCTCCTGCCGCTCCAGGACTTTTCCGAAGTTGACGTGTTGGATGTCGTTGCCGTTCGCGTCGAAGTCACCGTTGGGGTTGAAGTCGTCCTCGATGCGCGTCTCGCCCTGGCGGTTCAAGAGGTTGAAGACGAAGAGCCGCGGCGTGATCGAGACAGGACCAAGCCGGAGCTGATATCCGACCGCGACATTGATCTCGTATTGCGTGGCGGCCCGGCCAAAGAAGCCGCGACGCACGCCGTAAAGATCCCCGGGGTAGCTCTCACTGAGGAAGAGAAGTTGGTTCCGGGGCGGCCCGCTGCGGACGAAGCCGCTGAAGCCCGCCACGAAGCCGAACGGGGCGAGGTAGGTAGCGGAGAGCTGGAAGGCGTGCGGCCGATCGAGGTAGAGCTTCCCGGACGAGTTCGAGCGGTCGAACTGCCAGTAGTCGAAGTCGCTGTTGATGCCGGGGTCGGTCTGTCCTGACCGGAGACTCGCGGCGCCGTCGTAGTTTCCGCGAAGGCTCGAATAGACGTACCAGGCCTGGATCCAGAGGCGGTCGGCCACGGACTTGCGGGCGGTGAGCTCGATCCCGCGATAGAGGCGCGAGGCCCGTGGGACGGCCGGCCCGCCGTTCTCGTTGCACAGCGCGTCATCCGCCGGACCCGGATACAGCACGGCGTTGTCCGGTCGATCGTTGCCGTTGAAGCAGGGGAGCTTGCCCGAGGCAATGGGCTCGGAGGAGCCCGGGTTGATGATTCCGCAGAAGTTGAATCCCGTCAGCGGGCTGTTGTAGTCGAGATCGCAGCGGTCCTCGATCGCGCTTCCGAGACGCTGATAGTGCCCCTTTAGGCCCACGACGAAGGTCGGTTCGAGAGCCTTCTCGACGCCGATCGTGAACTCGTCCTGATACATCCCCTTGAGATTGCGATCGACCGGCTCGTCGCCGGCGGGTGCAGAAAAGGAGAAAGACTGCCTCGGGGCGAGCGGGTCGTCCCGGAGCGAGTTCCGGTCGTAGTTGACGGTGCTTGCGTCGAAGAAGTCCGAGCGGCCGAAGGCGCGGGCGTTGAGATCGGTCGGATATCGATAGTAGAAACGGCCGTAGGAAGCGAAGGCCTTGGATGTTCCGTCCCCGACGAAGTCCCAGACGACACCGGCGCGCGGAGCCCACTGGCTGTTGAGATCGACCCGGTCCTCGCCCTTCCAGTTGGCGATCTGCTCGCGCTCCCAGCGCAGGCCCGCGTTGACCGTCAGGCGCGGCGACAGCCGCCAATTGTCCTGAAGATACGCCGAGGAGGCCTTGATCGGAGTTTTGCCGAAGATCTCCGTGACGGGGTTGCCCTGCGAGTCCGTCAGATAGCCGTGTTCGAAGAAGACGCCGCCCGTCACGTTTTCCCCACGAAAGTTGACGTACGGCACGCCCATACCGCCCCGCGCGGCGCAGCGGTCCACAGAAACGGGATTCGCGGGGTTGGCCTTGCAGGGCTGGATACTGAGAGTGGCGGCTCCCGAGCGAAGCGTAGTCGCGGCCGTTTCGTCCCTTTCGTACTCTCCGCCCAGCTTGAGCTCGTGGTTGCCAAGATAGGAGGTGAGCGAGGCTGATGCCGTGTCGCGCCGCGAGCTCTGGTTCTGAATGGGTCCGTTGATGTTTCCAAATCCGCCCGAGAAGACCCTCAGCCCGGGAACGGTGGCATCGGTCACGCGAGGGAAGTTCGCCTCGGGCGCGATGCTCGTCCGGAAGCCGTCTTCGTGCCCTGAGTACTGGAGCGCCAGGATGACCGACGGTCCGAAGATCTGATTGAGCCGTCCCGCGTACGAGGTTCCCCCGAGATTGCGAGTGGCGGTGTAGGTCAGAGGGTCCGTCGATTGCAGGTTACCCGTTGCCGGGGCTCCTCCCGTGGCTCCCGTCCTCTCCTCGGGATCTCCGAAGATCGTCGTCACGACGCTCGTGCTCGCCCCGGCGTTCCAGGTGAGCTTCCCGCTATAGACGTTCGACCGCGAGTCGAAGGGGTAGGTTCCGCCTGCGGCGGGTCCCTGCTGGGGAATCCGGTCCGTCGTCTGGCCGATCCGGTCGTAAGAGCCGAAGAACCAGAGACGGTCCTTGAGGATGTACCCGCCGAGAGCGAGGCCGGCGTCCCACCGATCGATCGACGTCTGCTCCGCCGCCAGGATGTTCTGGTCCGTGACCTTGACGTCGGCCCGCATCCCGCGCGAGTTGTAGTAGCCGAAGACGTCCCCGTGAAAATCATTGCCGCCCGAGCGCGTCACGGCGTTGATGATGCCGCCGATCGCGTGGCCGTATTCGGCCCCGTAGCCCCCGGTCTTGACCTCCACTTCCTCGATCGCCTCGGGGTGGAGGACCGTTCCCTGGAAGGCCTGCTTGACGTCGTTGGTGTTGACGCCGTCGATCAGATAAAGATTTTCGATCGAGGTCGATCCGTAGACGGCGAGTGGAACGGCCCGACCCTGCGTGGCCGCGGTGTCGGGCTGCACTCCGGGCTGCAGCCTCAGGATGTCGGCGTAGTTCCGGATGATCGCGATACGGCGAAGCACCGTCGCCGGAAAGGTCGTCCCGGTCGCCGCGGATCGCAGATCGATCGCGGGAGCCTCTCCGCTGACCACGAGCCTCTCTTCCGCCGAGACCTGCAACGTGAAGTCGGCAGTCGACATCGCGTTCAGTGCGACGCGGGCCGTCTTCTGGACGGTCGTGAAGCCCTTCATCGACGCCTGGAGCGTGTAGCTGCCGGGCGGCAGACCGGGGAGCCGGTAGCCGCCGTCCGCGGCCGTCGTCGCCGAGCGGTTCCCCTGAAGGTTGGGGCTCCTGGCCTCGACGCGCACGCCAGAGAGCGCCTCGCCGGAGGGCTCCAAGACGCGGCCTTCGATGGCGCCTGTTGTCTGGCCGTTCACCGCTGCGGGGCGGCAGAGGCTGAACACCGCCCATCCCGCAACCAGAATCAGCACAGGGAATCGCTGTCTCACCCCGCCCTCCCACAGTCCCCAAAAGGGGTCCGGGTGGAGAATCAGCAGGATTCTATGTTTTTTCGTCAAAATGTCGTTATCCTTGTCAGTTCGGGCTCCTCTGGTTACGCCTCCCGCGCCGGATCTGCGGCGAGGTCCTGGACCGCCAATTGAATCTCGCCAGCACGTCCTCCTGGGAAGTGGCGACGAGTTGCCGGGGCGGGACCGTGTTATCCTGCGCGGCTTCACCCCCGCGGGGCTGTAGCTCAGTTTGGGAGAGCACCTGAATGGCATTCAGGGGGTCGCCGGTTCGATCCCGGTCAGCTCCACCATCCGCCTTCGCCCTGCCGAGCGCTTACGCGCTTGACGACGATACGGCGTGATTTGACAAGACTAAGCCGACGCTCGAGATGCGAAGGCGGATGCCGCGCCGAAGCTCGGCAGCGACGAGTGAAGGAGGGCTTTCCTTCGGGATCGAACCGGCCGAGGCGTTTCAGGGCTTCCCCTGAGTTGGAAGCTCGATTCTCGCCTGGAGGAGCGGAGCGACGAAAGGCGATCCCGTTCAGCTCGCGATGGACGAGGGCAACCCGAGCCGTCCCAGCAGGGCTCCAAACCGCGGGTCAGTGCGGAGCGGATCGAACCCGGGCAATCCGGTGTAGCACAGGAGGCCCTGGTACTCCTCTTCTGCCCGTGCGAGCACGTCGAAGGCGTCGTCGATCTCCCCGAGCGCGCCGAGCAGCCAGGCCTCGGAGACGGCGGTGGGCGAGGCCGCCGGGCGCGCTCGCAGCTCCTCGAGGATCTTCCGCGCTTCGTCTTTCCGGCCCGCGGTCGCCAGTGCCCACCCCAGGACGCCGAGAAAGAAGGGCGCCCGGCGCGACACCGCGACACCGTGCTCGCCCGCCGCGATGGCTTCTTCGAACCTCCCCAGGGCGACGTTGCCCATGCACGACGCGCCAATGGCCGAGGCATCCTCCTTCTCGAAGGTGAGCGCGTCCTCGATGTGGCGCAGGCCTTCGTCCGGCCTTCCGCTCACCAGCAGTCCCCATCCGGCGAGGGTGTATGGAAAGGATGCGAGCGGATCGGCTTCCCGGGCGCGCTCGAAGAGAGGCAGTGCCTCGTCTAGCCTCTGGCGCGCGCAGAGGCTGAGCGCAAACGAGCCCAGCGCGAGAACATGATCGGGCTGGATCTCGAGTGCCCGGCGGTAGGCCGTCTCCATCGCGTCCCACCGGCGCTCGAGGAAGGCCACGAAAGCTTCGATATTGAGACCTTCCGCCGACTCTCCCTGCAGCTCCTTTGCGGTCGCCAGCGCCTTCCTCGCGGCCGTGCAGGCCGCGCGAGGCGGGATCATGCCCATGTGGGCCGAGAGCACGGTGATCTCCGCGAGGCCGGTCCACGAGGGTGCGTGAGCAGGATCGAGGCGGACGGCCTCTTCGAAGGCGGACATGGCCCCGCCGAAGTCCTCGATCCCCCGAAGGTGCCGGCCCTTCAGGTAGCTACGGTAGGCCTCGAGGTTTCGGACCTGCGGACGGGGTTGAACGGTTCGCGATCCTGGAGCCAGCCGGGCCTTCACGGCCTCAACGACGCCCGCGGCGATCTCGTCCTGCACGGCGAAGACGTCCGCGGCGTCGCGATCGAATCGCTCCGACCAGAGCTGGTAGCCGCTCGCGACATCGGTCAGCTGCGCCGTGACACGCAGCCGGCTGCCCGACGTGCGCACGCTGCCCTCCAGGACGTGGCCAACCGAGAGCGCGCGGGCAATCGCCGGCAGGTCGCCACCGTCCTGCCGCGCCCGGAAGGCCGAGGTCCGGGATGCCACGCGGATCCCATCGATCCGCACGAGCGCGGTCATGATTTCCTCGGCCATCCCCTCGCAGAGGTATTCCTGGTCCTTGGCCGGGCTCATGTCCGAGAATGGAAGCACCGCGATCGCGACGGCCGCATCGGCCTTCGCCGCGGAATCGGCTTGCGCCGGCGCGGGCACGTCCAGCCCCGCCTTGCGCACGCCGTCAATGAAACGCTCCACGTACTCGGGATCCCACCATTTCTCGATGTCCTTGCGTACCCTGGCGGCGAAGTCCGGCCGCAGTTTGAGCAGATCCCGCAGGGCTTTACCGGCCGCATCACGTTCTCCGAGCTGCCCGTAGGCGGCGGCCATCGCCGCGTGCATTCCCCAGTGGCCCGGCAGATTGGCTTTGAGCGCGAAATTGAGCGCGCCGCGGTCGTCGCCCTGGCGGTACGAGTTGTAGAAGTCCGCATACCAGTACCATCCGGGATGGTGGGGATTGAGCTGCTTGGCCCGCTCCGCCAGCGCCATGCCCCGCTCCCAGTCGCCGGCATAGGTCAACAACTCACCGAGAAAAGCGATGGAGTTGCCGTCCATGGGGTTAAGGGCGACGGCCCGCTCCGCCGCATTCCGGAAGCTCTGGAATTCCTTCTGAAAGAAGAGCGCCTGCGCCAGACTGAAATAGGCCAGATGATTGGATGGCATTGCCTCGACAGCACGCCGCGCGGCGGTTGCCCCGTTCGTTAGGGAATCGGCCTGAAGGTTGAATCCTTGCGCATGTTCCTGGACACACAGTAACGCCAGCATCGCCCAGGCATCGGCATAAGCCGGCGCATTCCGCACCGCCAATTCCAGGCCAGACCGCGCAGCGGCAAGCTCTTCTGCGGTGACCCGTTCGAAGTAGCCGAAGCTGCGCAGCACTGCCTCGTAGGGGCTCAACTCTTCGGGAGAGCGGCTGCGCACAGTTTCACTCATGCTCCGAGGCAGAACCCCGTTCATATCGGCAACCGTCGAAACAATCCGCGGCACCAAATCGTCCTGCAACTCGAAAACCGCTTCCGGGCTGAAACCGCGCTCATAGTTCTCGGCCCACAGATGGGCACCGGTAGTCGAATCGACGAGTTGCACAGCGAGCCGCAGCTTCGTCCCGGCCTGCCGCAGGGTGCCTTCCATCACGTAGCGAGCGCCCAGTTCCCTGCCGGCGGAGCGCACGTCAACCGACTCGTTGGCGTAGCGCGAAGTCGAACTGCGTGCGATCACCCTCAGGTAGGAGAAGCGCGATAGACCGGTGACGATCTCTTCGGACAGCCCTTCGGCCAGTGCCGTGAGATCGGCATTGGCACCGCCGTACTTGAATGGCAACACGGCGACCCAGAAGCCCTCGTCGGCACGGGCGGCGCCCGAAGCCGGCGTGGGAGAACGCACGGGATCGAGCTCGTGGAGTGTCGTTTTCGTCTCGCCGGCGATCTCCAGTCCCGCCTTGCGGAGACCGTCGATATTGTGTTCGACGAGTGCCGGGTCGAGCCATCTCCCAAATTCTTCGCGCGCCGTTTTGGCAAAGTCGGGCCGGATCGCAAGCAGTTCTTGCAGTGCCTTCCGGGCCTCCTCGCGCATGCCAAGCTGCCCGTAGGCCGCCGCAGTCACGGCGTGGGTATAGGGATTCCCCGGCGTGTTGATCTTGAGGGCGAAACCAAGGGCGCCGCGGTAATCGCGCCGGCGATACGCGTCGTTGAAGTTGGCAAACCAGTACCAGCCCGGATGGCGGGGATTGAGTTGCATGGCGGATTCCACCACCGCGCTGCCGCGTTCCCAGTCACCGGAATAGGCGATGAGGTTTCCGATGAAGGCCGCAACGGAAGCATCCATGCGGTTCAGTTCGATCGCCCGCTCCGCTGCTGAACGAAAAGCCAGAAAGTCCTTTTGGAAAAACAGCGTGCAAGCGAGGGCGTAATGGGCAAGGTTGTTAGAGGGCGCCGCCTCCACGGCGCGCCGCGCGGCCGCAAGCGCACGCCCCAGCGGGTCGGGCTGTGGGTTGAATCCGTGCGCATGCTCTTCCCAGTACAAGTTCGCCAGCATGGCCCAGGCATCGCTCTGATTGGGCGCAATGCTGACGGCCCGTTCCAAAATCTGTCTCACGCGCGCATGTTCTTCCGGCGTGACTCGTTCCATGTAGCCAAAGGCGCTCAGCACCGCTTCGTGAGGACTCAACTCTTCATCGGCCTTGCCGCGGAGCGCCTCGCTCATGCTGCGGGTCAGAACGCCGTACATGTCGGCAACCGTCGAGACGATCCGCGGAACCAGATCGTCCTGGAGCTCAAAGACCGTCTCGGGACGAAAGGTGCGTTCGAAGTTTTCAGCCCAGAGATGAGCGCCGCTTTTCGCATCGACGAGCTGAACTGCGAGCCGCAGCTTGGTCCCGGCCTGACGCAGGCTGCCCTCCATCACATAGCGCGCGCCGAGCTGCTTGCCGGCGGACCACGAGTCGACCGTGGCACTGCGCGAGATCACCCTGAGGTAGGAGAAGCGCGACAGGCCGGTCACGATCTCCTCGGTCAATCCTTCGGCCAGGGCCGTGAGCTCGGCGTTGGCGCCGGTGAATTTGAAGGGCAGCACCGCGACCCAGAATCCCTCGTCGGCCCGGACCTGTCCCGAGTCCGTGCCCAACTCCGTTCGATCGGCTTTTGCCGAGACTGTCTCAGTCCGCCTCGGCGAGTCGGACGATCCGTCGGTCGCGGGAATCGAGAGACCCGCTTTGCGCAGGCCTTCGAGGATCGGCTCGAGCAGGCCGCTCGCGAAGTGCCAGCTCTGGACATTCGAGCGCGCGTGCGCCGAAAAGTCGGGATCGAGCGCCAGCAGGTCCCGGACCGCGGCCTCGGCCTCGGCGCGCCGGCCGAGGTGCCCGCAGGCCGACGCCATGACGAGATAGGGCCAGAAGAGGCCGGGGACGTCCACCCGGTTCGCGCAATCGAGCGCCTGCTCGTACTCTCCCTTGTGGAAGTGGTCCCAGAGTGGAGCGAAATGCATCCAGCCCGCGTGATTGACATTGAGGTCCATCGCGCGGCGCACGATCGCCGTGCCACGCTGGAACTCGCCGGTGTGCACGATCTGCAGTCCCAGGATCCCCAGCGCGTCGGTGTTGAGCGGATTGAGTGCCATCGCGCGCTCCGCCGCCGGACCGAACGCCGCGAGGTCCCGCCGGAAGAAGTGCACCTGCGCGAGCGCGACGAGCGCGAACTGGTTCGCCCGGTCGAGCTCGACGGCGCGCCGGGCCGCGGCCAGGGCCCGGTCGAGAGAGTTCGCCTCGCCCGGGAAACCGAACGCGTATTGGTCGAGGGAGATCTGAGCGAGGCAGGCCCACAGGTCCGACTGCCGGTCGTCCTGCTCCACCACGCGCTCCAGCCGGCTCTTCAGCTCCGCGTGGGATGCGGGCGTAATCTGCTCGCGGTAGGCGAAATACTGGAACTGCCACTCCGCCGGCGTGAGATCGGCGTCGTCCTTCCGCCGCATCGCGGATCGGATCGAATGCACGAGCACTCCGTAGCTGTCGGCGACGGTCGCGACGATGCGGGCGGCGACGTCGTCCTGCGCTTCGAACATGCTCGACGCCTGGAGGTCCCGGTTGTAGGTCTCGGCCCAGAGCCGCGCCCCCGTCTGAACGTCGACGAGCTGCGCGCTCACGCGAATGGCGGAACCTCTCTTGCGGATGCTTCCTTCCAGCACGTAACGCGCGCCGAGCCTGGCGCCGAGGGCCCGTTCGTCTCCAGCCTCACCCTTGACGCGGGCTGCCGAGGCGCTCGCGACGACCGACAGGTACCGAAACCTCGAGAGCCCGGTCGTGATCTCCTCGCCGAGGCCGTCGGCGAACGACTCCATCTCCGCGTCGCCGAAGCTCTTGAAAGGAAGCACGGCGACCCGGAGCCCTTCGTCGGCCCGAACGCGTCCGGAGCCGCTTCGGGCCGGGGCCGCAGCCGGCGGGAACGCCGCCATCTTCGGGGAGACAGCCGAAGTCTCGACCTGCAGATCGCGCAGTTCGTTGAAGACGTCGCGCGAGGTCTGGTAGCGGTCGTGGGGGTCCTTCGCGAGGCAGCGGCGGAGGATTCTTCCCACATGCGGAGGCAGGTCCGCGCGGAGCTCGGTGACCGGGGAAGGCCAGTCTCGCAGGATCGAAGAGAGGATGTCGACGGCGCTCGCGCCCTTGAACGGCCGGTCGCCGGTCAACATCTCGTAGAACACGACGCCCAGCGAGAAGACGTCCGACCTCGCGTCCA
>WNGB01021927.1_pt1 | contig 12744 bp, 8 predicted proteins | sample 5400681 | NCBI WGS metagenome assembly WNGB01 (sample SAMN13153367, study PRJNA577476) | soil metagenome | isolation source: 115 cm soil or saprolite under grassland replicate 2 | place: USA:California | collected 2016-06-15 | reverse complement strand
GCCAGCGAATCGTCTGCGAGTCCTTGTAAGTAACCTCAGCCGACATCGGGTTTCAGCCCTGGCGCTCGGCTGTCAGCTCCTCGACCATCAGCGCATCGCGCGTGCCCTTGCGGTGCTGATGGAAGTCGACGCGTACGGGTGGCAGCGGCGTATTGTTCGCGATCCGATCGGCGGCCTTCTCGGCGATCATAATTGTCGGCGCGTAGATGTTGCCGTTGGTCACATACGGCATCGACGACGCGTCCACAACGCGCAGTCCCTTGACGCCGTGCACCTTCATGCTGGTGGGGTCGACGACCGACATCGCGTCGACGCCCATCTTGCAGGTACAGGATGGATGATACGCAGTCTCGCCATCGCGCGCGACCCAGTCGAGGATCTGCTCGTCGCTCTGCACCGACGGGCCGGGGGAGATCTCGCCGCCGTCGAAATCGGCGAAGGCGGGCTGGCGCAGAATCTCACGCGCGCAGCGGATCGCCTCGACCCACTCGCGGCGATCCTGGGCGGTGGACAGGTAGTTGAAGCGCAGCGCGGGGTAGACTGTCGGGTCGGCCGATCTGATCTTCACCGAACCGCGCGCATCGGAGTACATTGGCCCGACGTGCATCTGGTATCCGTGCCCTTTGGTAGGCGAGGTTCCGTCATAGCGGATCGCCAGCGGCAGGAAGTGAAACATCACGTTGGGGTACTCGACGTCCTCGTTGCTGCGAATGAAACCACCCGCCTCGAAATGGTTGGTCGCCGCCGGCCCGGCTCTGAAAAAGAGCCACTGGAATCCGATCCACGGCTTGTTGTACCACTGCAGGGCCGGGTACATCGAGACCGGCCGGGTGCAGGCATGCTGGACGTACACTTCGAGGTGATCTTGCAGGTTCTCCCCCACGCCCGGCAGGCCCTGGACCACCGGGATGCCCAGCGCCTCGAGATCGGCGGCATTGCCCACACCAGAGAGCTGCAGCAGCTGCGGCGAGTTGATCGCGCCGCCGCAGCAGATCACCTCGCCGGCGTAGACCCTCCGGGCCTTGCCGCCGAACGAGAGCTCGACCCCCACGGCCCGCGGGCCCTCGAACATGATCCTGGTGACCTGCGTGCGCGTCACGACGCGCAGATTGGCGCGGTGCATCACCGGGTGCAGGTAGGCGCGCGCCGCGCTCAGGCGCCGGCCGCGCCACACGTTGCGATCGAAGGCGGTGAAGCCCTCCTGCCTGTACCCGTTGGCGTCGTCGGTCAGTGAGTAGCCGGCCTGCTGCACCGCCTGAAAAAAAGCGTTGAACAGCGAGCTGTTCGCCGCGCCGCGCTCGATCACCAGCGGCCCGTCCGAGCCGCGGAAGTCGCCGTCGCCGGACAGGCTGGTCTCCATGCGCTTGAAATACGGCAGGCAGTGGGCGTAGCTCCACTCCGCCATGCCGGGGTCGCGGCTCCACTTCTCGTAGTCGAGCGGGTTGCCGCGCTGGAAGATCATGCCGTTGATGCTGCTGGAGCCGCCCAGCACCTTACCGCGCCCATGTGATATCCGCCGGTTGTGCATATACGGCTCGGGCTCCGAGTGATAGCACCAGTCGTAGTACTTGCTGCCGATCGGGTAGGCCAGGCCGGCCGGCATGTGGATGAATATATCCCAGATGTAGTCGGGCCGCCCGGCCTCCAGCACGAGCACCCGGTGGCTCGGGTCGGCGCTCAGGCGGTTGGCCAGAACACAGCCGGCCGAGCCGCCGCCGACGATGATCGTGTCATAGTGTCGTGTCGAGTTGCTCATCTTTACCCTCGAGATTGTCATCTGTCAGGGCATTCGCGGTCGCGTATCGAAAGCTAGGATAGCCTGCGGCAGAGCGGTACTTTACCATCTTATTGTTTGTGCTTTTTTGCGCTCGCAGAGCGCAAAAAAGCACAAACAGAAAAACGTGAAGTACCTTGCTGCCGCAGGCTAAAACCACGTTGCAGAGGCGACGCCGCCCTGAAAATGTGATTCTTCTGTTGTGCCAGAGGTGTAAAGGATGCGAGAAGTTTGGGCGTGCCGATCACGCCGGGGCAGAGGCCAGAAGAGGGGCAATCTCTAGCGGGCGCCCGCGCCGGCCGGTCGGCTGGGGAGGCGCGACTCCCCAGCGTCCCCACCACTCGGACGCCTCAGGCGCTCCTATTCCTTTGCGCGCGAGGTACGAATGCTGTTCCATGGCGAACAATACGCTTATGTGCTCGATTTGACGGCCCACGCCTGCGTGATGCGATCGAGGACGATCGCGAGGATGACGATCGCCAGGCCGGCCTCGATGCCGCGCCCGGTCTCGGTGCGCGCCAGGCCGGTGACCGCCTCAAGGCCGAGGCCCGCGCCGCCGACCAGGCCGGCGATGATCACCATGGCCAGCACCATCATGATCATCTGGTTGATGCCGAGCATGATCGCGGGCAGCGCCAGCGGCAGCTGCACCTTCAGCAGCAGCTGGCGGCGGGTCGCGCCGAATGCGTGCGCGGCCTCGATCGTCTCGCCGGCGACCTGCCGGATGCCCAGCTCGGTCAGCTTGATGCCGGGCGGGATGGCGTAGAGCACGGCGGCGATCAGCCCGGGCACGCGCCCGATGTTGAACAGCATGATCACCGGCACCAGGTACACGAAAGTCGGGATGGTCTGCAGGAAGTCCAGCACCGGCCGGAGCATGCGGCGCGCGGTCTCGCTCTGCGATGCGAGCACGCCTAGCGGCACGGCCAGCACCACGGTGAACAGCATGGTCACGAGCACCTGGCTGAGCGTGTCCATGCTGAGCTCCCACATGCCCAGCAGGCCGATCAGGAACAGCCCGGCGGCGGTGAACAGCGCCAGCCGCCAGCCGCCGGCCCCATAGGCCAGTGCCGCCAGCACCACGATCACCACCGTCCACGGCAGCACGTCGCGCAGCAGCCCGCGCGTCGGGTCGAGCAGCGCGAGCGTCAGGAAGTCGCTGAACGGCCCGGTGCCGATCGGCAGGCTGCCGATCTGGTACAGGTTGTCGCGCATCCAGGCCACGGCCGCGTCGGCCGGCCCGCTGATCTGAAGCCGCCACTCCTCCGGGAAGCTGCCGGTCGGCACCACGAAGGTCGTGATCAGCAGCAGCAGGCCGATCAGCAGCGCGCAGTTGATCAGCCGGGCGCTGCGCAGGATGGCGTGGCGGGTTTCTCGAGATCTAAACGGCGCGGCGATCAGCTCGGCCGGCAGCTGGCCGATCCGTCGCGCGGCACTCAGCGCGACGACGGCGTTCGGCTCCCAGCGGGCCGGGACCCAGCGCGGCACCAGGTGGCCGGGCGGCACCGGCGGGGCCGACAGGTCGATCTTGCTCAGCGCGTCGCTCAGCCGGTCGAGGATGATCGCCAGGAACACGATCGCCAGGCCGGCCTCGAGCGCCTCGCCGACCTTGAGCCGCTGCAGCGAGACCAGCACCTCGCGCCCCAGGCCTCCGGCGCCGATCATGGCCGCGATCACGACCATGCCGAGCGCCATCATGATCGTCTGGTTGACGCCGGTCATCAGCGCGGGCAGGGCCAGCGGGATCTGCACCTTCAGCAGCAGCTGGCGGCGGGTCGCGCCGAAGGCGCGCGCGGCCTCGACCGCCGGCGGGTTGGCCTGGCGAATGCCCAGCGTGGTCAGGCGAATCGCCGGCGGGATCGCGTAGATCAGCGTCGCCACGACGGCCGGCACGCGCGCCACGCCGAAGAACAGCAGCACCGGGATCAGGTACACGAAGGCCGGCATGGTCTGCATCCCGTCGAGGATCGGGCGCAGCGCGCGGTCGAAGCGGTCGTTGTCAGCGGCAATAATCCCGAGCGGGATGCCGATCGCCAGCGCGAACAGCACCGCCACGCACATCAGCGCCAGCGTCTGCATGCTCTGCTCCCACAGGCCGAACAGGCCCACCAGCAGCAGGCCGACGACGCACATCAGCGCCAGGCGCATTCCCGAGAGCAGGTAGCCCAGCGCGCCGAACACGGCCACGACGACCACCCACGGCGTCGTCAGCAGCAGATCCTCGGCCCAGCGCATGCCGGCGTCGATCGTGTCGCTGAGCGGCTGGAAAAAGTAGACGAACACCGGGTGGGTCGCGCGGTTGCCGATCACCCAGTCCTGGAATGCGTCGATCCGCACGCGCAGGCCCAGGTTCCACGCCGCGGGGAACTGGTCGGTCGGCACGCGAAACAGCACGGCCAGCAGCTGGGTCAGCAGCACCGCGCCAATCACGACGAGCGGCCACAGCGTGCGCTGCCAGAGCGGCCGGGGGACCGGCAGTGCCTGAACTTGGGTAGCCATAGCGCACCTCGCCCTGGAGCCTGCGTTCAGCAATCAATGCAGCAGGCAGCGGTCGTACCGATGCAGTGCCGATCAGACTTTCGGCTGGATCAGCGCCTTGATCAGCGCCGCGCGATCCACGTAGCCCAGCACCGCGCCCGCTCCGTCGATCACCATCACCGGCTCGTCGCACGCGGCGACCAGCGGCATGAGCGCGTCGAGGCTCGCGTCGGCCGGGGCGGTCGGGTGTGGCTGGCCGTTGCTCGCGGGCGCGCCGGGCGTCATGATCGCCGCGGCGGTCAGCACCTTTGCCCGCGGCGCGTCCTTGACGAAGGCGTTGACATACGCGTTCTTCGGGTTCAGCACCAGCTCCTGGGGCGTGCCGACCTGCACGAACTGCCCGTGGCGCATGATCGCGATCCGATCGCCCAGCTTGAGCGCCTCGGCGAACCAGCCCTGCAGCCCGACCAGCTCGATCATCTGCGCGGCCTGCTCCTGGCGCTCGACCTTGGGCACGCCGCGCACCTCAAGGCCGTAGGCAACATTGTCGATCACGCGGCGGTGCGGGAACAGGCCGAAGTTCTGGAAGACCATGCTGATCTTGTGGCGGCGCAGCTCGCGCAGCTCGGCCTCGTCCATCTTCAGCACGTCCTGGCCGTCCACCAGGATCTGGCCGCGGGTCGGCTCGGTCAGGCGCGAGATGCAGCGCACCAGCGTGGACTTGCCGCTGCCGGACAGGCCCATCACCACGAACGTCTCGCCCTTGCCGACCTCGAATGAGACGCCGCGCACGGCAACGACGTGGCCGCTCTGCTCCAGAATGTAGGTGCTCGACTGCTCGGCCGTGACCGTCTGCAGGACGCGCTCGGGCGCGCGGCCGAAGATCTTCCAGACGTCGCGGCAGACGATCGTGGGCGGGCCGTTGCTTTCAGGAGGGCCTGCTTCCGTCACACGTGTGTCCCCTTCAAGACGCTCGCAGTCGGCAGTCGGCAGCCGGCAGTATGATATGACAACCGGGACTGCTGACTGCTGACTGCTGACTGGCTACTTGGTCGGCAACCAGGCTTTCCATGTTGCCTCGTTCTTGTCGATCCAGGCTCGCGCGGCCTGCTCGGCGGTCTTCTTGTCGTTGTCGACGGCCGCGATCATGGCGATCTGGTCGTCGTTGGTGTACTGCATGTTTTTCAGGAACTGGTAGGCGTCGGGCGCCTTATCCTTCAGGCCCGCCCAGGCGATCTTGAACAGCACGTCGGGCGGGTAGTCGCAGGCCACGCCGCCCTCCTTGGCCTTGGCGTAGCAGCTCTCGCTGTAGTCCGGCAGCTTCACCGGCGTCAGCTTGTACTTGGCGTGGATGGAGTGCGGCGTCCAGAAGTAGAACAGGATCGGCTGCTTGCGGCTGTAGGCGGAGTCTACCGCGGCCAGCACCGCCTGTTCCGAACCTGCGTTGACAACCTTGAAATTGAGGCCGAGGTTCTTGATGATCTGCTCGTCGTACTGCACCCATGACGGATCGCCCGCAAGGAACTGTCCGGCGTCGCCGGTCTCGGTGGTTTTGAACAGGGCGGCATCTTCAGGCTTCTTGAGACCTTCCCATGTTGCTAGCTCGGGGTGCTGCTCGACGACGTACGTCGGCACGTACCAGCTGATCTTGCCGACCACGCCGAGCGGACCCAAGTTGTCCACCGTTTTGGTGCCCTCGATGTACTGCTTGATCCCCTTCTGATGTGTTTCGCCGGAAGGCCACACTTCGAGCACGGCGCTCACGTCGCCGTTGCTGAGCGCGGGCCACTGGGCGTTCTCGTCGATCGTGACGATCTCGACCTTGTAGCCCAGCTTCTCCTGCAGCAGAATCTTTGCCACGTTCACGTTGATCGACGAGCCGGTCCAGGCGTTCTCGACCAGCTTGAGCGGGATCTTGGTCTGCGCGGCGGGGGCGCCGCCGCAGCCTGCCAGCAGGGCTGACAGCACGAACACCAGTGCCAGGACGAGAACGACCTTCCGGCTGGGATGCCGCTCGATCATGGGTGCCTCCTCTGAGTATTGACGGGCTTCCGCTTACGGTATCAGCTTTCAAGGCAGAGCGGGGGTTGGTTTGGAGGGGGCTGTGCCCCATCCAAGCCTCCCCCTCTGCCCAAGTTATTTTTGACGAGCCCTCAGGGCGACGGCAGGCGCGAAAGCGCTAAAGACTGTCGACAGGGACACACGGTATGGCGCTGCGGCGTTGATGTAGAAGGAGTATATGCGTTTTTCCGATAAAGTCAAGAAAGGTTGACAGCCCTGCCCGCCGGTGGTACGATTGTTGCATCATACGGTCTATGTCTCATATCATGCAACATTTCGACGATCAGGAGCAGGGCACGCTGATCCAGTCGGTTCGCCGCGCGGCGACGCTGCTGAAAGCGTTTGACAACGGCCCGGTCGAGCTGGGCGTGAGCGAGCTGAGCCGCAAGGCCCGGCTGCACAAGAGCACTGCCTCACGCCTGCTGGCGACGCTGGAGCGCGAGGGGCTGCTGGAGCGCGTGCCGGGGACCGAGAAGTACCGGCTCGGGTTCATGCTGGTGCGGCTGGCCGGCCAGGTCGCGCACTTCGGCGACGTGCGCGCGGCCGCGCGCCCCGCGCTGGTCGAGCTGGCCGAGGCCTCGTGCGAGACGGCGCACCTGGCGGTGCTGGACGGCGACGAGGTGATCAACGTCGAGCAGATCGCCGGGCCACACATCGTCCGCGAGGCCAACTGGCTCGGGCGGCGCACGCCGCTGCACTGTGTGGCGAACGGCAAGGCGCTGCTGGCGTTCCAGCCCGACGCGGCGATCGAGCGGGTGCTGTCCGCGCCGCTGTCGCGCTACACCGAGCGCACGATCACCGACCCGGAGCGGCTGCGGGCTGAGCTGGCGAGCGTGCGGCGGCGTGGCTACGCCACCGCGCTGGGCGAGATCGAGGAAGGACTGAACGCCGTCGCCGCACCGGTGCGCGACGGAAGCGGCCAGGTTGTCGCATCGGTCAGCGTCTCGGGGCCGGTCTACCGCGTCAAGGCCAGGCGGATCGTCGATCTCGGCGCGCTGACCGTCGGCGCCGCCGCCAGGATCTCGGCCCGACTGGGGTTCTCTGGCTAAGGTGTCATTGATGCAATGGGTTGGGTTATAACCACCAAGACACCAAGGCACCAAGAACATAATAGAGCTAGTCCCGATACTTGTTATCGGTGTCGAAGTTGGCAGCTGATAAAGGAGAGGGCTTGCCATAGCCTGTACTCAAGGAGGTGGGGTTTGGGGAATCTACAGCGAAGCCTTGGTGACGCCCAGAGGGCACCCGGTGCCTTAGTGGTGAACGAAGATGGCGCTTGTAGGCCAATATGCCCAAGCAAAGGAGCTTCTCGTGAAGACCAGCCTGCAGATCGCCTCCGAGGCGCGCCTGGCGCCCATCCGCACGGTGGCCGAGCGACTCGGCATTCCCGATCGTTTCTTCGAGCAGTATGGGCGCTACAAGGCCAAGCTCAGCCTAGACATTCTTGAGGCGTATCGCGGCCGGCCAGCCGGCAAGTACATCCTGGTCACCGCGATCACGCCGACGCCGCTTGGCGAGGGCAAGACCACCACCACGATCGGGCTGGGCATGGCGCTCAACCGGCTCGGCCACAGCGCGGTGATCGCCCTGCGCCAGAGCTCGATCGGCCCGGCCTTCGGGATCAAGGGCGGCGGCGCGGGCGGCGGCTACGCGCAGGTCGTCCCGCTCGAGCAGAGCATCCTGCACCTGAACGGCGACTTCCACGCGGTCGCGCAGGCGCACAACCAGATCGCGGCGCTGGCCGACAACTCCTGGTACCACGGCAACCCGCTCGAGATCGACACCGAGCGCATCCAGATCCGGCGCGTGCTGGACGTCAACGACCGCTTCCTGCGCTCGATCACGATCGGCCAGGGCAGCCGCGCGAACGGCGAGCCGCGCCAGGCCGGCTTCGACATCGTCGCCGCCAGCGAGCTGATGGCGATCCTGGCGCTGGTCTCCGGCCGCAATGGCCTCGATGCGTTCAAGAACCTGCGCGCGCGGATCGGCGCCATGCTGGTCGCGTTCGACCGGCGCGGCAGGCCGATCACCGCCGACGACATCCGCGCGGCCGGCGCCGCGACCGTGATCATGCGCGAGGCGCTCAAGCCGAACCTGATGCAGACGATCGAGAACACGCCGGCGCTCATCCACGCCGGGCCGTTCGGCAACATTGCCCACGGCAACTCCTCGATCCTGGCCGACCAGATCGGCCTGCGCCTGGCCGACTACGTGGTGACCGAGGCCGGCTTCGGCATGGACATGGGCGGCGAGAAGTTCTTCGACATCAAGTGCCGCGCCTCCGGGCTGTGGCCGGCCGCCGCGGTGGTCGTCGCGACGGTGCGCGCGCTGAAGAGCCACACCGGCAAGTACAAGATCACGCCCGGCAAGCCGCTGCCGATCGAGCTGCTGGCCGAAAACCCCGACGACGTGGAGGTCGGCGGCGCCAACCTGCGCAAGCAGATCGCGAATGTCCGACGCTTCGGTGTGCCGGTGGTGGTGGCGCTGAACGCCTTCCCCGAGGATCGGCCCTCCGAGGTCGAGGCGGTGCGGCGGATCGCCCGCGCGGCCGGCGCCGCCGACATGGCCGTCAGCACCGTGTTCGCCGAGGGCGGCCGGGGCGGCGTCGAGCTGGCCCGCAAGGTGGTCGGGGTGGCCGAGGCCCCGCGGGAGCTGGGGCAGTGCGAGTTTCTCTACCCGCTCGAGCTGCCGATCGCCGAGAAGATCCGCATCCTGGCGACCGAGATGTACGGCGCGGCCGACGTCAGCTTCAGCGAGCAGGCCGCGCGCGAGATCGCGGCGTTCGAGGCCAGCGGGTTCGGCGACCTGCCGATCTGCATGGCCAAGACGCACCTGAGCCTGAGCCACGACCCCGCGATCAAGGGCGCGCCGGAGGGCTACACCTTTCCGATCCGCGAGGTGCGCGCCAGCGTCGGGGCCGGCTTCATCTACCCGCTCGCCGGCACGATGATGACCATGCCCGGCCTCGGGGCCGACGTCGCCGCGCATCAGATCGATATCGACGAGCATGGGAATACGGTCGGGCTGTTCTAAGTTGTAAGAATTCAGGAGTCAGGAGTCAGGAGTCAGAATAATCTGTGCGTATTCTCTGTTTCAATCAGCGTACACACCGCGCCTCGATGCTCTTCTGACTCCTGAATTCTGACTCCTGACTCCTGGACAAGCGGGAGGTAGCGATGAGCGATGCAACCGAGCGACGGCGCGCGCGGCGCGCGCGGCACACGGCCGCGGCGGCAGCGCAGCATATGAAGCCGATCACGTATGACCTGCCGGTCTACGAGCTGCTGAGCCGCGCGGGTGAGCAGCGCCTGCACGACGCGGCGATGCGCATCCTGGCCGAGTTCGGGATCGATTTCTACGACGCCGAGGCGCGCGCGATCCTGAAGGATCACGGCGCCGACGTGCGCGGCGACACGGTTTTCTTCGACGAGGCTCTGATCCAGAAGTACGTTGGTCTGGCGCCGCGCCAGTTCACCCAGCTCGCGCGCAACCCCGCCAACAGCGTGACGATTGGCGGCAACCAGGTGGTCCTCGCGCCGGTCTACGGCGCGCCGTTCGTGCAAGATCTCGATCGCGGGCGGCGCGAGGCGACGCTGGAGGACTTCCGGAACTTCGTCAAGCTGGCCTATCTCAGCCCCTACATCCACCACTCCGGCGGCACGATCGTCGAGCCGACCGACGAGCCGGTCTGGACGCGCCACCTGGACATGGTCTTCAGCCACATCAAGTATGGCGACAAGGCGTTCATGGGCTCGGTGACGTCGGGGCCGAACGCGGCCGACAGCGTGGCGATGGCCGAGATCGTCTTCGGCGCCGACGCGATCCGCGAGCAGCCAGCGCTGCTCTCGCTGATCAACGTCAGCAGCCCGCGGCGCTACGACGAGCGCATGCTCGCGGCGATCAAGGTCTACGCGCGCGCCCGCCAGGCCATGATTATCACGCCGTTTATCCTGGCCGGCGCGATGGGGCCGACCACGATCGCCGGCACGCTGGCGCAGCAGAACGCCGAGGCGCTGGCCGGCATCGCCCTCTGCCAGATGATCGAGCCGGGCACGCCGGTGGTGTACGGCTCGTTCCTGACCAACATCGACCTGCAGAGCGGCTCGCCGGTGTTCGGCTCGCCCGAGAGCCAGATCGGCCTGTACGCCTCGGCCCAGCTGTCCCGGCGCTACGGGCTGCCGTTCCGCGGCGGCGGCATGTTCTCCTCGGCCAAGCTGCCCGACGCGCAGGCCGGCTACGAGTCGGTGATGGTGATGCTGCCGACGATCATGGCGCGCACCAACTTCGTGCTGCACGCCGCCGGCTGGCTCGAGAACGGCCTGGTCTCGGGCTACGAGAAGTTTGTGCTCGACTGCGAGATCCTGGGCATGCTGCATACCTGGGCCAGGGGGATCGACCTCTCCGACGAGGCGCTGGCGTTCGACGCCTTCGCCGAGGTGCCGCCCGGCGGCCACTACCTCGGCACCGCGCACACGATGCGCCACTTCCGCGACGCGTTCTACCGCGCCGAGCTGTTCGACTATAACTCGTCGGAGCAGTGGGAGCTGAACGGCGCCGAGGACAGCTACACGCGCGCCAACAAGAAGCTCAAGCAGCTGCTGGCCGCCTACGAGCCGCCCGCGCTCGACCCCGGCGTCGAGGAGGCGCTGGCCGACTACATGCGGCGGCGGAAGGAGCAGATCGCGCTGGAGCCGCACGACTTCTGAAGCATTCAGGAGTCAGAATTCAGGAGTCAGGAGTCAGGAGTCAACCTATCAACGGCCGCGATCAGGCGCTATGGCATTCTGATCCCTGACCTGTTCTGAAGCATTCAGGAGTCAGAATTCAGAAGTCAACATATCAACGGCAACGATGAGGCGCTATGTCATTCTGACTCCTGACTCCTGACTCCTGGCTTCTTGGAGGCAAGGTACGATTATGAGCACGCGCCTGAGAGAGGCCCGTCGCGCGCCGGGCAGCGAGTGGCTCAAGGATCACCCGAAGCTGCTGGAGATCGGCTACGTGATCTCGCGGCGCCTGATCGCGTGGGCCTACCCGCTCCTGAAGCGGTTCAATCCGCGCCTGACCGAGCGGACGCTGGTGCGCAGCGAGGAGATCGTCAAAGGGTACCTGTTCAACTGCCAAATGTGCGGCCAGTGCACCCTGCACCGCACCGGCATGACTTGCCCGATGACCTGCCCGAAAAACCTGCGCAACGGCCCCTGCGGCGGCGTGCGGCGGGACGGAAGCTGCGAGGTCATCCCCGAGATGCCGTGCGTCTGGGTGCAGGCCTGGGAGCGCAGCCGGCACATGCTGATCTACACCGACGACATCAAGGTCGTGCAGCCGCCGCTCAACCGCGCTCTGCAGGGCAGCTCGTCCTGGATCAACCTGATCGAGGGCGCTGACGCGCAGACGCCGCGCGGCTGGGATGCGATCGTTGAAAGGTTAGAAGGTTAGAAGGTTAGAACGTTGAGGCTTTCGAAACCGCCAACCTGCGAACCTGCCAACCTGCAAACGTGCTAACCGCCAACCTGCAAACGTGCTAACCTGCCAACCTGCAAACGTGCTATGGATATGAACGCTGCCTCTGCGCCAACCAATGGCTCGATGACCGCCGGCAGCCGCCTGGAGCGGGTGCTGCGCTCGGGGCGCTTTGCGGTGACGGCCGAGCTGGACGCGCCCGACAGCGCCGACCCGGCCGACGTCTACAAGAACGCCCTGGTGCTGGCCGAGGTCTGCGATGCGGTCAACGCGACCGACGGCGCGGGCGCGAACTGCCACATGAGCAGCATGGGCTGCTGCGCGCTGCTGACGCGCGCCGGCTACGAGGCGGTGCTGCAGGTCGGCTGCCGCGATCGCAACCGGATCGCCATGCAGGGCGACCTGCTGGGCGCGGCGGCGATGGGTGTCAGAAACGTGCTCTGCCTGACCGGCGACGACGTCACGAACGGCGACCAGCCCGAGTCGAAGCGGGTCTTCGACCTGGACTCGATCCAGCTGCTCCAGGTGGCGCGCATGATGCGCGACCAGGGCGTGTTTCTGAGCGGCCGCAAGATCACCACGCCGCCGCGGCTGTTCCTGGGCGCGGTCGAGAACCCGTTCGCGCCGCCGTACGACTGGCGCCCGCTGCGGTTGGCCAAGAAGGTCGCCGCCGGCGCGCAGTTCGTCCAGACGCAGTTCTGCTTCGACGTGCCCATGTTCGAACGCTTCATGCGCGGCGTGCGCGACCTGGGGTTGCACGAGCAGGTCTACATCCTGGCCGGCGTTGGCCTGCTGCGCTCGGCGAAGCAGGCCGAGTTTCTGCGCACGCGCGTGCCGGGCGTCTGGATCCCAGACGCGATTGTGGAGCGGATGGCGAAGACGCCCAAGCACCGCCAGGCCGAAGAGGGCAAACAGATCTGCGTCGAGATCATCCAGCAGGTCGGCGCGATCGCGGGCGTCCGCGGCGT
>WNGB01010607.1_pt1 | contig 12746 bp, 11 predicted proteins | sample 5400681 | NCBI WGS metagenome assembly WNGB01 (sample SAMN13153367, study PRJNA577476) | soil metagenome | isolation source: 115 cm soil or saprolite under grassland replicate 2 | place: USA:California | collected 2016-06-15 | reverse complement strand
CGTTCGCCGACCTCCGCGGGACCGCCGCTCCGGAACAGGGCGGTCGATCGGCGATCGGCGCGGGCCCGAGCGCGGACGCGGTCGCGGGCCTGTCGAAGCGCCGCCACGAGCCCGATTGGATGCTCCGCCTGCGGCTGCGGGGCCTCGAGTCGCTCCGGTCGGAGGGCGTGCCCGCGTGGGCCTCATTCTTGCGGGAGGTCGACTTCGACGGCATGGTCGGCGCGGACGCCTCGTCGCCGCCGGTCCGGATCGAGGAGCGCGAGCCATCCAGGACCCCGGGCCTCGGCGCGCTCGCCGCCTCCGAGGAGGCATACCGCGGCGTGCGGAAGGGCCTCGATTCCCAGGGTGTGCGGTTCCTCGGGATGCCCGCGGCCCTCGCGCGACTCCCGGACCTCGTGAAGGCGCATTTCGCGTCCGTCGTGGCGGCGGACGACCATCCGCTCGCCTCGTTGAATTCGGCGTTGTGGACCGGCGGATCGTTCCTGTACGTCCCGCCCGGCGTGCGGGTCGACGTGCCGCTCCAGGCGGAGATCCGGGACGACTACGCCGGCGTCGAGCCGTTCGAGCGGAACGTCATCGTCGCGGATCGCGGCGCCGAGGTGACGTATATCGAGGGGTGCACCGCGCCCGTCTACACGCCCGACGAGCTGCACGTCTCCGCGATCGAGGTCCTGGCGATGCCGGGCTCCCGCGTGCGGTACATCGCGTTGCAGAACTTCTCGAAAGGCGTCGACAACCTCGTGACGAAACGGGCAATCGTCCACGAGGGTGCGTCCGTCGAGTGGGTCGACATCAACCTCGGCTCGCGCCGGACGTGGAAGGTGCCCCGCGCGGACCTGCAGGGAGCCGGCGCCTCCGCGGACTTCGTCGGCGTCGCCTTCGCCGGGTCGGGCCAGCACGAGGACATCGGCGCCGAGATGATCCATCGGGCCCCGCGCACCCGCTCCCGGATCGTGAACCACGGCATCGTCCGCGGCGGCGGTCACGCGAGCCTTCGGTCCGGCGTGCGAGTAGCGCCCGGAGCCACGGGCGTCACCTCGTCGATCGAATGGTCGTCTCTGATGCTCGATGCCGAGTCGCGCTCGGAGACCGTGCCGTCGATCGAGGTCGACGAGGCGGACGCGGAAATCGCCCAGGAGGGCGCCGTGCGGAAGGTGAGCGACGACATGCTGTTCTACATGACGTCCCGCGGCGTGACGAACGAGGAAGCGCTGCGCATGGTCGTCCTCGGCCTCGCCGGCATCGCGACGAGGCGCATCCCGGTCGAGTACGCGGTCGAGGTCGACCGCCTCCTGGAGCTGGAGCTCGGCGGCGGCATCGGCTGACGAGAAGTCTCAAGTAGGCAGCCCGGCATCGGACGGTGGAACGAGATGGCGAAACCCGCGAAGGTCCTGCTGAACGTCCCGAAGATCAAGGCGGACTTCCCGATCCTCCAGCGGACGATCCGGGACAAGCGTCTCGTCTACCTGGACAGCGCCGCGACGTCGCAGAAGCCTCGACAGGTCATCGACGCGACGTCGGACTACTATTCGCGGTACAACGCGAACGTGCACCGGGCGATCTACGAGCTCGGCGAAGAGTCCACGCGGGAGTACGAAGGCGCCCGCGAGAAAGTCGCCGCGTTCATCGGCGCGAAGTCTCCGAACGAGATCGTGTTCACGAAGTCGACGACGGAGTCGATCAACGTCATCGCGTACGGCTACGGCCTCAAGGGGAAGATCGCGAAGGGCGACGAGATCGTCGGCTCGGTGATGGAGCACCACTCGAACCATGTGCCGTGGCACTTCGTGAAGGACCACAAGGGGGCCGTCCTCAAGTACGTCGACGTGAACGACGACGGCACGCTGAAGATGGAGCAGTACGACGACCTCCTGTCGAGGCGGACGAAGATCGTGACGGTCGCCCTGTGCTCGAACGTCCTCGGGACGATCAACCCCGTCAAGGAGATCGTCAAGAGGGCGCACGAGGTCGGCGCCATCTGCGTCGTCGACGCGGCCCAAGCCGCCCCGCACATGCCGATCGACGTGGTCGGTCTCGACGCGGACTTCCTCGCGTTCAGCGGTCACAAGATGCTCGGGCCGACGGGGATCGGCGTCCTCTACGGGAAGCCGGAGCTCCTCGAGGCGACGGAGCCGCTTCTCGGGGGCGGAGAGATGATCCGCGAGGTGCACCTCGGATCGGCGAAGTGGAACGACGTGCCGTACAAGTTCGAGGGCGGCACTCCGAACATCGCGGGCGCGATCGGCCTCGGGGTGGCGGTCGACTATCTGTCGAACATCGGAATGGAAGCCGTCCGGGCGCACGAGATGGAGATCACCGAGTACGCGCTCGAGAAGCTGGGACGGCTCAAGGGCGTCCGGACGTTCGGTCCGAAGGACGTCACGAAGCGCGCGGGCGTTGTGTCCTTCACGATTGACAACGCGCACCCGCACGACATCGCCTCGATCCTCGATGTCGAGGGGATCTGTGTCCGCTCGGGCCACCACTGCGCGCAGCCACTCATGGAACGGTTCGGCTTGCCGGCCACGGCGCGCGCGTCGTTCTACATCTACAACGACCTCGAGGACGTCGACGCGCTCGTCGCCGGGATCAAGCGGGTCCAAGAGGTCTTCGCCTGATGTCCGCCGCGTACGACCTGTACCAGGAGCAGATCCTCGACCATTACAAGCATCCTCGGAACAAAGGGCCCCTACCCGACGCGACGTACAATGCGCACGACTCGAATCCGCTGTGCGGCGACGAGGTCGTGCTGCACCTGAAAGTCGACGCTTCGCGCGTCGCCGAGGTGCGCTTCGAGGGCCAAGGCTGCGCGATCAGCCAGGCGAGCGCCTCGATGCTGACGACGATGCTCAAGGGCGTCCCCGTCGCGGACGCGCAATCGGTGGATCGGGAGGCGATCCTGAAGAAGCTCGGAATCCCGCTCAGCGCGGTCCGTCTCAAGTGCGCCCTCCTCTCCCTGCACGTCCTGAAGCTCGCCCTCGGGAAGAAGGCGGATGTCGGGACGTGAGGCTGTCCGCCGAACGCGTGGCGACGGAAAGACGCGGGACGTCTCGCGCCTCGCGGACCTGATCGGACACACGCCGCTCCTTCCGCTCGACCGGATCGCGGCGCACGCCGCCCCCGGCGTCCGGATCTTCGCGAAGGCGGAGTGGTTCAACCCGGGCGGGAGCGTCAAGGATCGGGCCGCGCTCGGGATGCTGCGGGCCGCGGAGAAGGCCGGACTGACGAAGGATCGTGTGCTCCTCGACGCGACCTCGGGCAACACGGGGATTGCGATCGCGATGCTCGCCTCGGCGGAAGGGTACCGGGCGACGCTGTGCGTGCCGACGAACGTCAGCCGCGAACGCCGACGGAACCTCGAGGCGTACGGCGCGGAGCTCGTCCTCACGCCCGCCTCCGAGGGGACCGACGGCGCCCAGGAGGCCGCGAAGCGGCTCGTCGCATCCCAGCCGAAGACATACTGGTACCTCGACCAGTACAACAACGAGGCGAACTGGCGCGCGCACCTCGAGTCGACGGGACCGGAGATCTGGGACCAGACGGGCGGACGCGTCACGCATTTCGTCGCCTGCCTCGGGACGACCGGCACGTTCGTGGGCGTTGGGCGGTTCCTGCGGAAACAGAATCGTCGAATCGCCCTGGTGGCCGTCCAGCCGGACGGTCCCTTCCACGGGATCGAGGGGGTGAAGCACCTCGAGAGTTCGCGGGTCCCGGGGATCTGGGATCCCACCCTCGCGGACGAGACGATATCCGTCGCCACGGAGGACGCGCAGGACGCGGTCCGACGGCTCGCCAAAGAAGAAGGCTGCCTGGTCGGCACCTCGAGCGGCGCCGCGTTCGATGCCGCCCTTCGGCTCGCCCAGCGAATTCGAGGGGGCCTCATCGTGGCCGTCTTCCCGGACAGCGGCGCGATGTACCTCGGGGAACGGTACTGGGAGAAGGCTCCGTGACGATCGAGATTCCGAAGGCAGTCGTCCGGGCCATCGAGGACCACGCGCGAGACGCGTTCCCCGAGGAGTGTTGCGGATTTCTCTTCGGCCACGCGGACGAGTCGCGACGTGTCGTCGAGGTACGTCTGGCGAAGAACGTCGCATCGGAGGATCGCGAGCACCGCTACGTTGTCGACCCGCTCGAACTCCTCCACGCGGACAACGAAGCGCGGGCGAAAGGCCTCGAATTGATTGGGATCTATCACAGCCACCCGAACCATCCGGCCGCCCCCTCCGAGTTCGACCGGTCCCGCGCCGCATCCTGGTATTCCTATCTCATCCTGCGCATCGTCGATCGACAGCCAAGGGAGCTGACCGCCTGGCTTTTCGACGAAGGGACCCGCCGGTTCGAGCCCGACGAGGTCGTCCATCCGAGACGGAAGGCCACGAAGCCCGTTCGGTCGGGCCACAATAGTTAACCTTACCTAAGGTTAACTCGTCATCTCCTGCGAGAGACTGTCCATGGCCCCGGAAGCTCAGGTGCATCGCGTTATTCGGATCCGAACTTCCGGCGGGGCGAACCTTAAGTAGAGCACCGTAATGGTTGGAATTCCGGAGATGCCGAGCGTCAAGATCATCATCCCGACGGCCCTGCGTCAGTACGCGGGCAACGAGGACGCGGTCGACGTCGAAGCGGAGACGGTGCAGGAGGCGATGGGGGACCTGGTCGGCCGGTTCGACCAGCTCCGCCGCCATCTGTACGCGGACGACGGCCGCCTGCGGAACTTCGTGAACGTCTACGTGAACGAGGAAGACATCCGTCATCTCCGGAACGACCGGACCGCGCTGAAGGAGGGCGACACGATCTCGATCGTGCCAAGCATCGCCGGTGGATCGTTCTCCCTCATGGACCGTCTCGCATCGAGACGCAAGGACGCCCTTTCGCCCTCTGAAATCAAACGCTACTCGCGTCACTTGATCCTCCCGGAGGTCGGGATGGCGGGTCAGCTGAAACTTAAGCAGTCGTCCGCACTGGTGATCGGGGCGGGCGGCCTTGGTGTGCCGCTCACGCAGTACCTCGGCGCCGCGGGCGTCGGTCGTCTTGGGATCGTCGACTTCGACGTGATCGACGAGACGAACCTTCAGCGGCAGGTCCTGTACGCCACGAAGGACGTCGGCCGCAAGAAGCTCGAGGTCGCGAAGGAGCGGCTCGCGCAGATCAACCCGAACGTCGACGTGCAAACGTACGAGACGAGACTGACCTCGGACAACGCCCTGGAGGTCCTCAAGGACTACGACGTGATCATCGACGGCACCGACAACTTCCCGACGCGATACCTCGTGAACGATGCGACGGTGCTCCTGAAGAAGCCGAACGTCTACGGCTCGATCTTCCGCTTCGAGGGCCAGGCGAGCGTCTTCGATGCGGCGAAGGGCCCGTGCTACCGCTGCCTCTACGCGGAGCCGCCGCCCCCGGGCCTCGTGCCTTCCTGCGCCGAAGGCGGCGTGCTCGGCGTCTTGCCGGGGATCATTGGATCGATCCAGGCGATCGAGGCGATCAAGGTGCTCTTGGGGAAGGGCGACACACTGATTGGCCGTTTGCTCGTCTTCGATGCGTTGCGCATGAAGTTCCGCGAACTTCGGCTGCGGAAGAACCCCGCGTGCCCGGTCTGCGGCACGAACCCGACGGTCAAGGAGCTCATCGACTACGAGGAGTTCTGCGGGCTTCGCGCTCCGACGGAACAGGTGGGCGAGGAATACCAGATCTCCGTCGACAACCTGAAGGCGAGGATCGACAGCGGGCAAGATGTCGTCCTTCTGGACGTCCGCGAGCCGATGGAGTGGGAGATCGCCCATCTCGACAAGGCGATCCTCATGCCCGTCGTGCAGGTACCGGCGCGGGTCAACGAACTCAGCACGGCGGACGAGATCGTCGTGTACTGCAAGACGGGCGTCCGGTCCGGTCGGATCACGAACTTCCTCCGCGATCTCGGTTTCCGAAAGGTGAAGAACCTCGTGGGCGGGATCGACGAGTGGGCCGAACGCGTCGAGCCCGAGATGCCGCGGTACTGAAGGGGAACAAGGCATAAGGGCCTGCCGCCATCTGGCCCGCGTGGCGCTCGATCCCGGAACGGTCCACCGCTTCGCAATGCTCGAACGGGCCGTGAAGTCCTTCGCGAAGACAGGCCGCTTCGACGAGTCGTTGAAGCTCGTCGAGGAGCTCCTCGCGATCGCGCCCGAGGATGCGGGCCTCTCGAAGCTCAAGGCCCGCCTCGCGGCCGACCTTGTGAAACAGGCCGTGCAAGCGCAGAAGATCGGCGCCGCGACGCAGATCGTCGAGCTCGTCGAGGCAAGGATTCCCGCGGTCCATCTCGGCCAGACGGAGAAGGACCTCCTCGCGAAGGCGAAGGAACAGGTCTTCTCGATGTAGGCCCACAGATTTATGGCGGACCATCGGCCTCCTCCGACTCGATGCCGCCGCAACATTCCCACGACGACTACGTCAAGAGTGTGGAGATGATGCGTCGAGAGAAAGACCACTTCTTCAAGGAGGACCACGAGTCCCCGATCCCGCACGCCCTGCGCGCGAAGTTCGAGGGCCTCGCCTACTACCCGCCGGATCCCAAGTACCGCGTCCGAGCGAAGCTGATCAAGGACCCGAACCCGCAGAAGGTCGTCCTTGCGACGTCGAAGGGCGTGCCTCGCGACATGATTCGCTACGGCGTCTTCGAATTCGTGATTGACGGGACCAAGCTCAGCCTCGCCGCGTACAAATCCCTCCCCCAGCCGGGCCATCACCACGATGATGAGAGCCTGTTCGTGCCGTTTCGCGACACGACGTCGGGGAAGGAGACGTACGGCGCTGCGCGCTACCTCGACATCGAGGAACTTCCCACGGACGAGTACATGATCGACTTCAATCTCGCGTACAATCCCTACTGCGCGTACAGCGAGGACTACGTGTGCCCCTTCCCGCCGCGGGAGAACTGGCTGTCGATCCCGATTCGCGCGGGCGAGAAGAACTTCCCGCTGAAAGCGTGAGGTTCGGACGGAACCTAGAGGTCCGGCCCATCGAGCCACCCGAGCCGGCGGTCGCGGTTCGCCTCGATCTCCTCGGGCGCTTTGAAGTCCTGCTCGACCGTGGCGAGGCGATTGATCAGGGCGCGGATCGCCTCGGCGGTCGGTGCGCGTACGTCGAGGCCCGCCAGCCCGAGCTGGCGCTTCACGATCGGCATGCCCGTCTCGACGCCGCCCATGCGGTAGCAGAAGTCCGTCATGATCTTGTCCGTTACCCGGATCAGCCGATCGACCGGCTCCTGCGGCGGCGTCACCAGGTCGATATGTTTTACAGCGTGGTGGGCCGACCGGAGGATCTGGTCTCCGAGGGCCTTGAAGGCCAACTCGACCTTGTCGCCCGTCTTCGCGGACGTCAGGATGCCGGGACAGGTGTACTTCTGCGCGAGGAAATAGAGGTATTCTTCCGCCCAGACGCGGTCCTCGGCCAAGTCGGACTTGTTCGCGGCCAGGACCATCGGGATGACGCCGGCGAGGCGCCAGACGGCGGGCATCCAGTAGTCGTCGATCGCGCGGCGGCTCTCGCCGTTCGTGACGTCGTACACGACGAGGACGCCCTGGGCGCCCTTGATCGCGGTCTCCTGGACGCCGCTGTATCCTTTCTGCCCGAGGACGTCCCAGATCTGCATGATCATCTCGACCTCGTCGAGGGCCGAGCCGACGTTCACGCTCTTCTTCGAGACCTTCGTGCCGACGGTCGTGATGTAGTCGTCCGAGTACTGGTCGACGACGAATCGGCGGACGAGCGACGTCTTTCCGACGCCGCCGTCCCCGAGGAGGACGACCTTGACCTTGAACGGTTCCCGGGCCATGGAGGACGCTCCGCCATCCTGCGCGTCCCTTCTTTAATCGTTCCCCGTGGTTCTCAGGGACCGGATTATTGACCCGGAGGGAGGACGCCTACGGCGCTTCCGGCCGAGGCTCCGCCGGAGCGCAGAGAACGCCTCTCCTCCTCGGACGCGCTCATTCCTGCGTGGACCCGACCTCGTGAATCCGGTCGCAGCGGACCCCGATTTTCGCTTGGTGCTTCTCGCTCGCTTCCATGTCCGGCGCGTCGATGAACTTCGGCATTCGAGTGGGATCGCCCGAGCGGCTAGCCCTTGCGTCTCCGCACGCCGCAATGTCGGACGAGACTCCGCGCGGGGAGGGGGATTTGAACCCCCGAGCGCAGAGCGCACGGGGTTAGCAACCCCGCGCCCTACCAGGCTAGGCGATCCCCGCAGGTGCGCGCCCATCGAGGACCGGGCTATAAACGCTTTCGGGACTCCACCGTTCCTGGTCTCCGACGCTGCGGTGCCTCGGAGAAAATCGGTAAACCTCAAACCTGCGCTTCGTTGGACGATTCGCGAGGACAACATTATTACGCCGGTGCCTCGTGAGGCACGCGAGTCCATCGAAGGGTCGCGAGGCGCGGGCTCCCGCGCAACGGCCCGTTCGCATCCTTGAAGAATCCCGTTTGGTTCGGGCAACCATGACCCTCCTCCTCGTATCGAACCGCCTCCCGGTCACGCTGAAGCGGATGGGGGACCGGATCGACGTCCGAGTGAATCCGGGCGGCGTCGCGGCGGGGCTCGCGTCCTTCTATCGGGAGCACGGCGCGCGCTGGTTCGGCTGGCCCGGCGATGTCCCGCCCACCGAGTCTCGCGAGATCGCGACGCGACTCGAGAAGGACTTCGAGTGCCATCCCGTGTTCCTCTCGCGGCAGCTCGCGCGGTCCTTCTATGCCGGCTTCTCGAACGGGACCTTGTGGCCCCTGTTCCATTCCTTCTCGACGTACGCGCGCTACTCGGCGTCGGACTGGGCGGCGTACCGCGAGGTGAACGAGCGCTTCGCCGACGAAGTCGTGCACGCGCTCCGCCCGGATGACGTCGTATGGATTCACGACTACCAGCTGCTCCTCGTGCCACAGATGATCCGCGAGCGGGCCCCCGACGCGCGGATCGGGTTCTTCCTGCACATCCCGTTCCCGCCGTACGACGTCTTCCGTCTCCTGCCGTGGCACCGCAATCTCCTCCGAGGCGTGCTCGGCGCCGACCTGGTCGGGTTCCACACGTACGACTACATGCGCACGTTCGTCGGGAGCGTTCGGCGCGGCCTCGGCTACGAGAGTCGCATCGGGACGATCACGGCGGAGCATCGCGTCGTCCAGGCGGACGTCTTCCCCCTGGGGATCGACGTCGAGACGTTCGCCTCCACGCCGGTCGGTCCGGCGGCGGTCAGTTCGATTGCGCGGCTCCGCAAAGCCCTCGGGTCGTCAAAGTTGGTCTTCTCGATTTCTCGCCTCGACTACACGAAAGGCATCCCGGAGCAGATCGAGGCGTTCGGCCGGTTCCTCGAGTCGCATCGGGAGTGGCGTCGCAAGGTGGCGTACGTCCTCGCCGTCGTCCCGTCGCGGGAGCGCGTGGCCGAGTACGCCCGGCTCAAGCGGGAGATCGACGAGCGGGTCGGGCGGATCAACAGCCGCTACGGGACGCTCGCATGGACGCCGATCCGGTATCTGTACCGCCAACTCGACTTCGAGGAACTCCTGGGCCTGTACCGGGCGAGCGACGTCGCGTTGATCACGCCGCTCCGGGACGGGATGAACCTCGTCGCGAAGGAGTACGTCGCCTCGAGGCAGGAGCCGAACGGAGTCCTCATCCTGAGCGAGATGGCCGGTGCCTCGCGGGAGCTGCTCGAGGCCCTCGTCGTGAACCCGAACGATGTGGACGAGATCGTGAGCGCGATCGGCCGCGCGCTGACGATGCCCGTCGAGGAGCAGGCCGCGCGCATGCGAGCGATGCAGAATCGACTCCGGCGGTACGACGCGCGGACCTGGGCGAGACGGTTCCTGGAGCGCCTCGAGGACGTCGTCCGTCTCTCGCAGGACCTTGAAGTCAAGCGACTCTCCGGCGCACACCGAGACGAAATCCGTCAAGCGTACCGTGGAGCAAGGCGGCGTCTCCTGCTCCTCGACTACGACGGCACCCTGGTTCCATTCTCTATCGACCGCGATGCGGTCTCCCCGGACCCGAGGGTCGCTCGGATCCTCAAGGACCTCGCGTCCGACTCCGCAAACCATGTCGCCTTGGTCAGCGGCCGGTCGCGACGGGATCTAGAACGGTGGTTCGGCGAGATCCCCATCACCATGATCGGAGAGCATGGCGCCTGGGTGCGGGACCGCGCGGACCGCGAGTGGAAGGCGATGCTCTCCGCGGACGTGGAGTGGAAGGAACGCGTGAGGCCCTTCATCGATCGCTTCGTCGAGCGGCTGCCCGGGTCCGCCGTCGAGGAGAAGGACTTCTCGCTCGTGTGGCACTACCGTTCGGTGGACATCGAGACGGGGACGGCCGCGGCGAGGGAGCTCGTCGACGTCTTGACGTCGCTCACGGCGAGCCTCGACCTGCAGGTCCTGTCCGGGAATCGCGTCGTCGAGATCCGCCGCGGCGGGGTCAACAAGGGCACGTACTTCGCGACCCGTCTCGCCCAGGAGCCGTGGGACTTCCTCCTCGCCGCAGGCGACGATTGGACGGACGAGAGCATGTTCGCGGTCCTCCCGCCGACGGCGTTCTCGGTCCGCGTCGGTCTCGCTCCGTCTCTCGCCCGTTTCAACGTGGAGAGCGATCGGGATGTGATCGAGCTCCTCGAATCCCTGACGAATCCGCCACGATGACACAACGTACCACAGGTTCAAGAACGGGTGGAGCGGTTGAAGGACGGCGGGCCCCGCTTGGGTCCGTCCCGAGGGATTCGGACATGTCCGCGCCGTCGTCGAAGAGGCCGTTGACCCGTCGCGAGTGGATTGAAACCGGGATCGTGGTGGGAGCCGCAGCCGCCGCAACGGCGGTGGAAGGCTGGGCCGTGCTCCGCCTCGCCCAGACGATCCTTCCCGCCCCGAAGCCCATCAATGGAATCGTCGAGGACCGGCTCGTGTACACGCGATTCCCGACGGATCAATGGTGGAATCCGAAGGCGGGAACCGCGGTGCGGGTGACGGACTTCGCCGAATGGCAAGGTGCGAGCGCCGTCTGGAGGGGGCTGTTTCGAGCGGACGGCACGTACGTCTCAGGAACCGGCTTCCCGGCCCTGGTGATTCGAGTCGTTCGCGACGACGCGTATTTCCGGTCCCCCGATCCAAGCCCGTACGGCCTCCCGGCCGGGTTCAATCTGTTCTTCGACGATCCCTTGCGCAACATCCGAATCGTCGCGCTCTTCGACCGCTGCACCCACCTCTGTTGCTACCCGGGGTGGCACGTGGTCTCCAATCCGCCGCCTCCGCGGAACTACACCGTGTCGCCGCCAACGTACGACGTGTACAGGCAGGACCCGGTGTACTGCGTGTGCCACGACTCGCAATTCGATCCGCTCCTCCTCGTCGCCGACGTAAACCCGCTGAACAACGTCGGGTTCGTCGGCGCGCAGGTGGTGCATCCCCCTGCGACGTACTCGATGCCCGTCATCCCGATCCGAGCGGTCTCGGACGAGCTGCGAGGCGGGATGGCGGATCCCGCGTGGTACATGTACTGCTGAGCCGAAGCGCGCCCGCCCGGGATGATACCTACGACAGGTTCAAGAGCGTACAGTGGGAGTCGTTTTCGGCCGGCCGACGTCGTGCCGGCCCTCAGGACGAGTCCGGAGGGATCGCCACGTCATGGGACCAGGACGAGACGGAAGAGCGGCGCTGGACGAGGCGCGAATGGACGAAGTTCGCGATCGCCGCGGGCATCGTCGGATCGATCACGTCGATCGGCGCGACGGTCTCGGGCCAGCTCCTTCCTCCGCCGCTCAAGTTCCCAGGCGAGCTTCGGGAGCAGATCTACTACACGAAATGGCCCACGGCCGCGTGGTGGAATTCCCGCCAAGGCCGTCCGATTCGCGTCACGGACTTCGAGGAGTGGCAAGGGGCCACCGGCGTGTGGCGCGGCCTCTTCCTCGACGGTCGCTGGATCCCCGGCACAGGGTATCCGGTCCTCGTGATCCGCTTGAAGTACGACGCTCCGGAGTTCCGCATCCCGGCGGAACTCACCCCGCCGGAAGGCTACGCGTTCGCGTACGACGATCCGGACGCGCGCATCCGCCTCGTGGCCTTGTTCGATCGGTGCACCCATCTCTGCTGCTATCCGGGCTGGCACGTCATCCCGGTCGCGTACCGCGACTATCGCGTGCCCTCTCCGACGTACGCCGTGTACGGCCAAGACCCGATCCTCTGCATCTGCCACGGGTCCCAGTACGATCCGCTCCTCCTGACGACGGACGTGAACCCGAAGAACGACGTGGTGTATCTCGGCGCGACGCACGTCCACGGCCCGACGCAACGTGCACTGCCCGTCGTGGCGGTGCGGAGCGCGGGCGGCGTCCTCGTGGGCGGGATGTCCGATCCCCGCTGGTACCAGTACTGCTAGCCCGCGGACTCCATGCGAAGCCGAGTCGAAAGACTCATATAGCTCCCTCCGGTATCTGTTGAAAGACTCGGCAAAGGCGATGAATACATCGAGCCGATAAAGCCCGAGTCCGTGGTGGCCGCTCTCGGCGAAGGCCCCGATTTGTGACGGGCCCCCTTCTGACGCGGCCGACACTGTGGAGGTTTGAGAACCCCGCACCCTTCGCAGGGCGCGTGCCCTCTCGAACCCGACGCTCGCGATCAAGGCAGAGGTATGTTCGAGCTACCTCGCCAAGATTCCTTTGAGATGGCGTAATATCCGTCGCGCGAGATCAACTCCGGTTGATCCTGCCGGCGGGCACCGCTATGGGAGTTCGCTTAAG
>WNGB01010605.1_pt1 | contig 12748 bp, 7 predicted proteins | sample 5400681 | NCBI WGS metagenome assembly WNGB01 (sample SAMN13153367, study PRJNA577476) | soil metagenome | isolation source: 115 cm soil or saprolite under grassland replicate 2 | place: USA:California | collected 2016-06-15 | reverse complement strand
GTAATGCAGATCCCAGCCGCCGGGAACTTCCTCGCCGTTCCAGTAGACAGTGACCAGGGGCACGCCCTGCTCGATCAGGCGCCGCGCCAGCAGGACGCCCTGGCCGAACTTGTGCCGGCCATAGCGGTCGCGCACCCGGGCTGGCTCCGCATTCAGGTCGAAGGCCGTTCGGGTCTGGGGCGACAGGATCCTGTTGAAGGCCCGCTCCTGGTGGGCGTCCAGTGCGCGTTGACCAACCAATCTGTCCCCCTGCCGGCGGAGTTGCTCAAGCAGACCGCGCCGGCCGCCGAGCCGTTCCAGGGTTACTTCCGGCGTCGGCGCCAGCGCCTGCACCCGGAAGTCCGGCCGGTTGGGATCCTGGAGGATGCGGAAGGGATCGCAGGTCTGACCGAGGAAACCACCCCCCTCGCCGGCGAAAGACCTGCGGTGCATGTCGAGCAGCCAGACGAAAGGCGGCAGCGGATGAGCACCGCCACGCAGCCGCGCCACCGCTGAACCCAGGCACGGGTAATCGCCCGACGTCGGGCGGATGTCATCGCCCAGGACACGCGGGTTCTTGTGGCCCGTCAGCGCCAGGTAAACGCTCTGTCCGTGAGCGCCGCCGGCGTACTCGTCGCTCACGGTCCGGATGACGGCGCAACGGTGCATCTGTTGGGCCAGCAGCGGCAACTGCTCGCTGATCTGGATGCCGGGAACACGCGTGGCGATGGGCCTGAGTTCGCCACGAACCTCGGCCGGGGCGTCGGGCTTCAAATCGAACGTATCCATCTGGGGAGGACCGCCGCCCATGAAGAGCAGGATGCACGCCTTGGCCCGGCCCGTGCCTGGCGTTGCTCCCCTCGCCCCGGCCGCCTGTGCCCGGAACAAGTCCGGCAAGGCCAGTCCCGCCGTCCCCAGGCCGCCAATCTGGAGAAACTCACGCCGCGAAATGCCATCGCACAGGCGGTGAGGTGAGCCGGGTAGGGTGAGCATGGCAAGGTTCCTTGGTTGGGATCAGTGTCCAGCAACGAGCCGCCGGGATAAACCCGGCGGGGATAAATCCCGCCGCTCGTCTAGTGATTGAACCGGAATTCCGCGCTGGCCAGCAGAGCCCAGATGGCTTCCTCGACCAGGGCGTCGGGGGTGCCGCCGCCGGAGGTCAAATGTTTCACGAAGCGCTGTTGTTCCACCGATCGCGGCGGCCGGCTCAGGATCGTCAGGTAGAGCCGGTCCACCTTTTGCTCCCAGGACTCTTTCGAGGTCAACAGGGCGTCGGCCAGGTTGCCCTTGCGGCGCTGGATCAGCTGCCGGAGATAAGCGTTGTTGCTCACGAACAGGCGCTCGGTGATGTTGGCCTGGAAGTCGCCGCGCCCGTCGGTGGGCGCGCCGAAGTTCCGCAGCAGGTAGTATTCGAGCGTGCCGGGCAGTTTGCCCTGGCCGTGGCCAGTGGCCTGTCGCAGCGCGGCGATCACTTCCTCCGCGGACAGCGGCCGTAGCCGGGCCTGCTCGAACCAGGCCGGCTCGGCGGTCGGGCCGCGCGCGGCCAGTTGATACGTCTTCGAGTTGACCAGTTCGCGGATGAACCATTTCAGGTCGAACTGGTGCGCCTTGAGTTGTTCTTCCAGGAGTTGCAGCAGTTCGGGGTGGCTCGCCTTGTTGTCGGCGGTCAGGTTGTCCACCGGATGCACCAGGCCGTAACGCAGGAACTGACCCCACAACCGATTGGCGGCCGCGCGGGCGAAATAGGGGTTGTCGGCCGCGGCGAGCCAGCCGACGAGTTGCTCCTTGCGGGAGAAATCGGGTTTGGCAGTCGGCTTTGCCCCCTTCGGCAATTCCTTGAAGCCTTTGGGCAGCGGCGGCTCCTTCAGCGCGGCGCCGCCCAGGAATTTAGCACCCACCGGCATCCCCTTTTGCCCCGGCTTCTGGTCGATGGCCGGTCCAGTGAACATCACCTCGCCGGTGCGCTTCTCGGCGATCGCGTATTTCTTGGTGCCGCCCTCGACGACCACGAGCCGGGCGAAGAAGGCCGCCATGCCGTAAAAATCGAGCTGCGTCCACTTGTCGCGGGGGTGGTCGTGGCACTGGGCACATTGCAATTGCGTGCCCAGAAAGATGCGGCTCACTGCCACCATGGTTTCTTCGGGCTGCGCGCGGTACTGCACGTAAAACAGCGGCGCCCCCTGATCGACCGTGTTGCCCTCCGCCAGGAGCAGTTCCCGCACCCAGCGGTCGTAGGGTTCGTTAGCGGCGAATTTGGCGCGCAGCCATTTCTGGAAGCCGGGGCGCTCGCGCGTCGCGTCGCCGCCCGGCGGGTTGCGGCCGAAGAGCACCTGGTCCCACACCTGGGCCTGCTGCACGGCGTAGCGCGGGTCGTCGAGCAGCCTGTCGATCAATTTGGCCCGCCGCCCGGCGTCCTTGCTTTGCAGGAACGCCTGCGCTTCCTCAAAGGTGGGGATGGTGCCGACGAGGTCGAGGTAGACGCGCCGCAGGAAGGTGGCGTCGTCGGCCGGGGCCACGGGCGTGACCTTCTCCTGCTTCCAGGCGGCCTGGATATGCGCGTCGATCCGGTCGCGCAACCGGGCTTCCTGGGCCGCGGCGTGCGGCACGGCCACGACCAGGGCCAGAACGGCAATCGGCATCCAGGATTGGCGGAGCATGACCTTGTCTCTCGGTTACGGTCCAGGGAGGCCGGAAGGATGGCGCGGGTGGGAAGCCGATCACGGATCCCGGCGTGGGTTACCTCAATCCAGCTTCAGTATCCCCGTGAGGGCGTGACAATACAACAGTTTGTCGATATGACAACATGCTTGTGAAAAAGTAAATATTCGGACTCCCGGCCCATGCTGCGCCTTGTCCTTCGGGGGCCAGAGAGGCTGTTCGTTTTTTTTCCACGCCCTCCACTTGAAAGACAATTTTACATTCGCCGTGTCAAACTGATAAAATCTGGCTTGCCCAATCGGCCGCGGGTAGGCTGTTGTGGAAGGCAAGAAACCCGCCTGGTTCTCTTCCGACAAACTCTCCCTGGTCTTATGACCATAGGTGCTGTTACGAACTACTCATTCGCGGAGCTTGCGGTCATGGCTTGTTTGCGTTTGTCCCTTTGCGTCCTCGCCGGCCTCCTGGTTCTGGACAGTTCGACTGCCTGGGCGCAGGCCAACGCGGTGCCCGCAGGCGCCGAGGATTGGCCCTGCTGGCGCGGGCCGACTTTCAATGGCGTCGCCGGCGACCGAGCGGTCGTCCTGGAATGGTCCGAAACCAAAAACGTCATCTGGAAAACGCCCGTGCCGGGGCGCGGCCATTCCTCCCCGATTGTGGTGGGATCGCGGGTTTTCCTGTCCACCGCGGACGAACAGCGCAACCTCCAGTCGGTCCTGTGTTACGACCGCGGCACCGGCAAGGAATTGTGGCGGAAGGACGTTCACGCAGGCGGGGCGGCGGACGGCCGCTTGCACAAGAAGAACACGCGGGCTTCTTCCACGCTGGCCTGTGACGGGAAGCGGGTCTACGCCGTCTTCCACCACGACGGGGACATCTGGGCAACGGCTCTGGACCTTACCGGAAACCAGGTGTGGCAGAAGAAGGTCGGCACGTTCGTCTCGCACTGGGGCTATTCCGCCTCCCCCACCATCTACCACGGTTCGTTGATCGTGGCAACGGACCACAAGGGCGGGGGCGGCTTGCATGCCCTGGACCTGCGCACCGGCGAACTCCGCTGGGAAACCGCTCGCCCCAAGGCGCCAACCTATGCCTCCCCTGTGGTCCTGAAGGTGGCGGGCAAGGATCAACTGGTGATCGCCGGCGGCGATCAGGTCATCGGCTACGACCCGGCGAACGGCAAACAACTGTGGTCGGTCAAGGGGACCAGTGTCGAATGTGTGAGCACCGTCCTCGCCGAGGGGGACCGCGTCTTCGCCACCGGCGGGTTCCCGGCCAAGGAAACGCTGTGCATTCGCGCCGACGGCTCGGCCGAGGTGGTCTGGCGTGTCAAGGTCGGGGACTTCGTTCCGTCCCAACTCCTTCACCGAGGACACCTCTACTCGGTCCTGGATAACGGCGTCGTCCTGTGCCTCAACGCCGACACCGGCGAACAGCTGTGGAAGGAGCGCCTGAGCAGTACCGCCTTCAGTGCCTCCCCGATCCTGGTCGGCGAGCACCTCTTCATTCCCGGCGAGACGGGCAAGACGCACGTGTTTCGCGCCAATCCGAACAAGCTGGAGTTGGTCGCGGAAAACCTGCTCGGCAAGCAGGCATTCGCTTCCCCCGTGGCGTGCGGCGGGCACCTGTACCTGCGCGTCGTCGAGGGCAACCGCCAGGAGATGCTGTACTGCATTGGGCGGCAGTTGGCCGAATAGTGCCAGGTCCATTACCGCCTCACCGAACCACCGATCCGGTACCTGCGGTTGGAGTGCCAAACCAGTTCTCTTCATCGCGGTGCGGCAACTCAGTTCTTGCAGGGGATTGAGAAAATGGCTGTTACCTTCCGTGCTTTCGTGGACCAGGATTTGATGGGAAAGGCGAACCGTAATAAGCGGATGAAAACCCTCTCCACGCGGTTCCTGGCCGAACGGCATGCGCTGCTGGGCTTCAGCCACGGCATGATTCGCGACCTGGCCACGGCCGAAGACATTTTCAGGGATTCGCCGTCAAGCCTGTGTCCAGAACCTGTATTTACACAAAGACAATCATCGTGCCATTCCGCTTCCAGGTTGCAATCCACCGGAAAGGCGGTGACAGTGGAAGTCGGTGGAAGCTGTGCCCTCTTTGCCCCCTGCCTGGGGTGCCCAGCGGCCGGTCACAAGCGTCTCCGAGGAAGCGCCGCTGATCCGCGAGATCGTGGCGTGAGTACAGAGGGTTGATGCGAACCTGGCGAGGGGACATTCCATGAGTGCAGCGCGCCTTTGGATGTTGACCTTGTCTCTCGGGATGATGGTCCCGGCGATGGGTTCGATGTGCGCTCAGGAGAAAACCGAGGTCGCCACTGGCGCCCTGTCGGCCAGCTACGGCCGCGAGATTCGTCCGGTCCTCAGCAAGTACTGTTTCTCCTGTCATGGAGCGAAGAAAGCACAACGCGCCCTGAACCTGGAGGCGCTGCAAGACCAGGAGATTCTGGCCAGGACGAAAGCGTGGAAGAAGGTGTGGGACCGGGTTCGTACCCACCAGATGCCGCCGCCGGATCGGCCGCAACCGACGGCTGCGGAACGGCAGCGCCTGGTCGCCTGGTTGGAGGAGGCCTTCAGCGAATACACGCTCGACGGCCATCCCGATCCGGGGCCGTTGCTGCCGCGGCGACTCAACGTGCGCGAGCACATGAACAGCTTCCGCGATCTGGCGGTGGTCAAGGGGGCTCGGCTGCCGCGAAACGTCAACTACGCCAAGCCCCGACCGAACGGCACCATCAATACTTACCACAGTATCATCGAGCCGCGCGCGCATCCCTGCTCCTTCGTTCCACGAACCTTGCCGCAAGACACCAACGACGGCGGTTTCGATACCCTCAGCGAGAACCTGTCGATCCAGCCCTTTCTGATGGAGAAGTACCTCCGCTGCAGCAAGCTGTTGATGAATGAGATGTTCTCCGTCAACGCCAAGCTCAGTGGCTCGTACCAGTGGCCCCTTTATCGAGACGTGCTGAGGATCGCGAAAGGGCCCTGGCCCAAAGGCCAGACAGCGCGGCAAGCGCTGGTGGTGCTCCTGAAAGATTTCGCCAGCCAGGCGTTTCGCCGCCCGGTGCAGGCGGCCGAAGTGGAGAAGTACGCCAAGCTCTTTGACCTGGCTCAGCAAAAGGGGGAAGACTTCGAGAACTCGATCCGCTTGCCGCTGGAGGCCATCCTGGTTTCACCCCACTTCGTGGTGCTGTGGAACGATTCCCGAAGCGAGCGCCAGGGCCAGGGGGCTGCTCCGGTTCGCCCCCTGAGCGACTACGAGCTGGCCACGCGGCTCGGGTTGTTCCTGTGGAGCAGTCTGCCGGATCGGGAACTTTTTCTGGCCGCCGAAAAAGGGCGCTTGCAGGATCCACAGGTGCTCGAGGAGCAGGTCCGCAGGATGCTGCGTGACCGGCGGATCATGGATGGCCTGTTCCTGGGGTTCCTATGCCAATGGCTGCAACTGGATCGGCTGGAGCGAGCCAACCCCGATGCGGCAACGTATGCCTCCTATTTCCAGAACAACCTGGGCGAACTCATGACGCAAGAGTTACTGCTCTTCGCCGACGCGATCCTGGTGGAAGATCGCAGCATCCTCGAGTTCGTCGATGCCGATTGGGGCTTTCTGTGTTACCCGCTGGCGGTTCATTACGGCCTGGAGAATTTCCCTGGCAAGAAGCCCCCGGGCAATGCCCAGCCGCCGTGGTATCGCGTGAAGATGCCCGACAAACGCCGGGGTGGCGTCCTGACAATGGGCAAGGTGCTCACGGGCACGTCGCAGCCGTTGCGGACCAGTCCGGTGGCACGCGGCAAATGGGTGCTGGAAACTATCCTCGGCACCCCGCCCCCACCGCCGCCGCCCGATGTCGATAACGTGCTCCGCGAAGAAAAAGAGCAAAAGACCCTCACCGTTCGCCAGCGCATGGAGAAACATCGCGCCGACACCGCCTGTGCGTCGTGCCATCGGCTGATCGATCCTTTGGGGATGGCTCTGGAAACCTTCGACCCCGTGGGCCGCTGGCGCGCGACCGATCAGGGGCAACCGATCAACCCTTCCGGAGAGCTGGTCGGTGGCAAAAAGTTCAAGGGGATCGAGGACCTGAAAACGGTGCTGCTGTCGCGCAAGGACGATTTCACGCGCTCGTTCGTGGAACACATGCTGGCATACGCCCTGGGGAGAAAACTGAGCTATTACGACGTCAAGACGGTGCGGGAGATCGTGAGTCGGGTCGCCGAGGACGGGCATCGTTTTACGCGCGTCGTGGTGGAGGTGGCGAAAAGCTATCCGTTTCGGCATCGGCGGGTGAAAGCGATCGCAGACTGAGGTTCCGTTGTGCTCAAGGGGGGACGTGATGAACAAGAGTTGGCATCTCTCGCGGCGAACATTGCTGCGCGGATTGGGGGCTGCAGTGGCCTTGCCCTGGCTGGAAGCGATGCTGCCGGCGCAAGCCCCGGCTGCACGGAATCCGCTGCGCATCGCGTTCCTCTATCATCCGATCGGCGCCGAGGCCACCGCCTGGAAGGGTTCCCGCGGGGAGGGCAACTCGTTGCGGCTCTCGCCAACCCTGAGCCCGCTGGAACCGGTCAAGGACAGCCTGCTGATCCTGGACGGTTTGAACGGCCGAACTCACCCACCGGGCGGCCACATGGGCGCGGCCGGCCCGTACCTCAGCAGCACGCCGCCGGGCCGCACCGATAGCTGGGGCGCCGAAACTGGCATCACCCTGGATCAGATCCTGGCGCCGCGGCTCAGCGCAGGCACGCCGCTGCGTTCGCTGGAAATGAGCTGCAACAATATCGGCCGCAACATGCATTCGCGGTTCATCTCGTGGCGGTCGCCGGGCGTGCCCACGGGTGTGGAGACCGATCCGCGCGAGATCTTCGCGCGCATGTTCGGCGATCCCCGCGCCGACTTCTATCGACGCAGCATCCTGGACGTGGTTGGCGAGGACGCCCGCAGCTTGCGCTTGAACCTGGGCCAGGGGGACCAACGCCGGCTCGACGAATACCTCGAATCGGTACGGTCGCTTGAAAGGCAGATCGCCGCCTTTGAACAGGAGGCCGGGCGGCGCCCGGCACCGCAATTCACCCTGCCGGCACGGCCGCCCCAGAACCTGACGGCGTACGTGCGCCTGATGGCCGATCTGTTGGTCCTCGCCTTCCAGACCGACATGACGCGCGTCATCACGTTCCTGCTCGGCGATGAAACCAACGAAGGCACCTACGCACGCCGCCTGGTTGATTGCGGCATCGACCGGCAGCAATTCGCCGATCGGGTGGCAGCGCGGTATCTCGATTTCGGCCATCATTCCTGCACCCACGATCCGAATCCCACCCGGCCGCTGATTCAGGCCTACGATCAATGGTACGTCCGGCACCTGTTGTACGTTCTTGAGAGACTCCGGGCGGTTCGCGAAGGGGATGGCAACCTGCTCGATCATTCGCTCATCGTCTACGGCGCCGCCAGCGACGGCGGCGGTTGGCCCGGGCACGGCACGCGCGACGTCGCTTGCCTCCTCGCGGGCAAGGGGGGCGGTCTGCTGCGGCGCACCGGCCGGCAGGTCCAGTGTCGTGCCGGTACTCCCCTGGGCAATTTGTGGTTGACGCTGGCGAACCTGGCCGGCATCGAGCGCAACTCATTCGGCGCCAGCACGGGCACCTTGACGGACATCGGCTAGAGACGAGCGGCGGGGTTTATCCCCGCCGTCCCACGCAACAGACGGCGGGGATAAACCCCGCCGCTCGTTCCTCCAGGTGAGGAGAAACCGGAATGAAGCGGATAGTGCCTGGCATCGGTTCCCTGGTATTCGGTTGTCTGCTTGTATTGAGCGGGACGACCCAGCAGGCCCGGGCCGAACCAGAGATTCCGCCCATTGGCAGCGGGGACTTGCGTACCCTGTCCGCGCTGCCGGAAAAAGTCCTCCTGCGCAGCGCGGTCGAGGTGCAGCAGCTGGTCATTACCGGCCACTATGCCAACGGCGGCGTCCGTGACTTGACCAGGCAGGTCACCTTCCGTGCCCTTGATCCCAGGGTCGTGCGCGTGGCCGCCGGCGGCCTTGTCGAAGCAGGGAAAAACGGTGTGACCGAGGTCATCGCCGAATGGCAGGGCCACACGGTGAAGGTGAAGGTGACCGTGAAGGGCGCGGATCGACAACAATCGCTCAACTTCACCAACGAAATCGTGCCGCTCTTCAGCAAGCTCGGCTGCAACAGCGGGGCCTGTCATGGCAAATCCACGGGCCAAAATGGCTTCAGGCTATCGCTCCTGGGGTTTGAACCGCAGATCGACTACGAGGCGCTCGCCCGGGAAGGTCGCGGCCGGCGGGTCATGCCGTCTGCCCCCGAAGCCAGCTTGCTGTTGCGGAAACCAACGGGGGACATGCCCCACGGCGGCGGCAGGCGGCTCGATCCCGGTGCGCGCGATTACCAAACCCTGTTGCGCTGGATCCGCGCCGGGATGCCGTTCGGCCAGGACACCGATCCCAGGGTCGCGGGCCTGGTAGTGGCGCCGGGCCAGCGCCTGGTGCCGCCCAAATCCCAGCAGCAGATCACCGTGACCGCCCTGCTCAGCGATGGCACGCGCCGGGACGTCACCGCCGACGCCGAGTATTCCAGCAACAACCCCGAGCTGGTTTCCGTCAGTCCGGGCGGCCTGATCGACACCCAGGACATTCCCGGCGAAGGCGCCATCATGGTTCGCTACCTGGGCCACGTTGGTGTCTTTCGGGCCACCATCCCCCAGGACGCGCCACTGCACAAGTATCCGTGGCCCCAACCGGCGAACTTCATCGACGAACAGGTTGTTGCCCGGTTGAAGCAGTTGGGCCTGCCCCCGTCGGAACTGTGCAGCGACAGTGAATTTCTCCGGCGCGTCAGCATCGACATCACCGGAACGCTGCCGACCGCCGCGGAGGCGGAGAAGTTCCTTGCCGACACCGATCCAGGGAAGCGCGCCAAGTTGGTGGAACACCTCCTGGACCGGCCCGCTTACGCGAGCTACTTTGCCCTGAAGTGGGGCGACATTCTCCGCAATCGGCGCGACGGTCTGGTTGGCGTCGGGGGCAAGCAGGTGCGCACGAGCGCGTTCCATGCCTGGATCCTTGAGAGCCTGGGAAAGAATCAGCCCTACGACCAGTTTGTCCGCGCCATCCTGACCGCCCAGGGGGATTTCGCGGGGCCCCAGGCGCAGCCGCCGGTGGGCTGGTACAACGTCCTCCGCACACCCACCGCCCTGGCGGACGATACCGCGCAGGTGTTCCTTGGCACGCGCATTCAGTGCGCCCAGTGTCATCACCATCCCTATGAGAAGTGGAGCCAGGACGACTACTGGGGCCTGGCGGCGTTTTTCGCCCGCGTCCAACTTGTCAATCCCAAGAATCCCGTTCAGCCGAAGAAAGCCAACGCGAAGCCGGGCGCGAATGACACGCGGGTCGTGCTGGCCGCAGAAGGCCGGCTCACCAGTCCCCAGGGAAAGGGTTATGCCAGGCCCCGGCTGCTGGCGGGTGAGGAACTGGACCTACCGGCGTCCGAGGATCCCCGGCAGAAACTGGTCGATTGGATGGTCCACCCGGACAATCCGTTTTTTGCCAGGGCGCTGGTCAACCGTTACTGGGCGCACTTTTTCGGCCGGGGCATCGTGGAAATGCCCGACGACATGCGCGTCAGCAACCCGCCGAGCAATCCGGCGCTCCTGGAGGCCCTGGCCAGGGATTTCATCGCTCATCAGTTCGACCTCAAGCATTTGATTCGCACGATCTGCACGAGTAAGACGTACCAACTTGCGTCCAGGCCCAATGCGCACAACGCTCGGGACAAGCAGAACTTCGCTCGGTTTCATGCTCGGCGGTTGCCGGCCGAGGTACTCTTCGACGCCATCGATCAGGTGACGGGGACACCGCCCCGATTTGTCAGCGGCAAGGGCGGGGCAGCCAAGACGAGCGCCGGCCGGGCCATTGAGCTTCCCGATGAGGCCGTCAAGACGCCTCTGCTCGTGGCGTTCGGCAAGCCGGAACGCAGTTCGGCTTGCGAATGCGAACGCAGCAACGCCGCCACTCTGTCGCAGAGCCTGTACCTGATCGGTTCCGCCGAGTTGCATGGCAAACTGAAAAACAAGAGCGGGCGGATCGCGCAGTTGGCAGCGGCCCCTCGGCCGGTACACGACAAGATCCGGGAGATCTACCTTTGGGTCTACGCACGGCCGCCGGACGCCGCGGAACTCAACACGGTGCAAGCCTATCTGCTGGCTGCAGGAGGCCGGGCAGCAGGCTATGAGGACGTTTTCTGGGCGCTCGTCAACACCAAGGAGTTTTTGTTCAATCATTGATAAGGACTTTGAGACAGAACCCCTCCCCCCAACCCCCTCCCCGCAACGGAGAGGGGGAGAAGAAGAGACGTGTTGGTCTTGCTCCCCCTCTCCGTTGCGGGGAGGGGGTTGGGGGGAGGGGTTTTGTCCTCAATCATAAGGAGCCTGGCCATGCTGGAGGTTTTCGGTGGTTCCGCGCGCACTTGTGAGGGCGTTTCCCGCCGCTCCTTCCTGAAGATCGGCGCCCTGGGATTGGGCGGGTTGGCACTGCCGGACTTGCTGCGCCTGCGCGCGGCGGCGGCTGCTGCGGGCAGGGAAGTCGCCGACACCGCCGTGATCCTGCTTTGGCTCGATGGCGGGCCATCGCAGTTCGAGACCTACGATCCCAAGCCGGCGGCGCCAGCCGAGTATCGTGGTCCGTTCCAGGCGATTCGGACACGGGTTCCTGGCCTCAACCTGTGTGAGCTGCTCCCGCGGCATGCCCAGGTCGCCGATAAGTTTGCCATCATACGCTCGGTCGCCCACAGGGAAAGTGGACACGGCAGCGCGATCAAGAACCTGAACACCGGTTATCTCCATCCGCCGGGAACCAACGAGGGCCACTTTCTCTATCCGGGAGTCGGGGCCGTTGTCGCCAAGGTCCGGGAGGAAGACCGCCGCAGCTTGCCCCATTACGTTTGCGTCCCCGTTGCCGGGATCTTCAAAGGGGACATCGGCGGCGGCGTCTATCTGGGAAGCGCGTTCGATCCCTTCGCTGCCAACCCCAACGACGGCGCGGGGGCTCTGCTGGTGCCGGCCGAACTGTCCCTGTCAAGGCTGCAAAACCGCCGCACGCTGCTCTCCTCCCTCGACCGTCTCCGCCGGGATGCCGATAGCAGCGGCATGATGGAAGGGATGGATGCGTTCACCCGCCAGGCCTTTGAGATGGTTACTGGCCGGGCAGCGCGCGAGGCTCTCGACCTGAGCCGGGAGCCGGTGTCTGTCCGGGAACGCTACGGCAGGTCCATCATCGGCAGAGGCCACTCCTGGGGACAAAGTTGTTTGATGGCCCGCAGGCTGGTCGAGGCCGGCGTCAGTTTTGTGGGGGTCGGCCTGGGCGGGTGGGACGATCACGGCGAGGGCCTGCTCCGGAACCTGCCGCAGCGCGCTGCCATTTACGACACTGCCGTGACGGCGCTGATCGCGGACCTCGCGGCCCGCGGTTTGGACCGGAAGGTTGTCGTGCTGGCCTGGGGTGAGTTCGGCCGGACACCGCGTCTCAACCGCGGCGGCCGCGACCACTGGCCCAGCAGCATGTCGGTGCTGTGGGCCGGCGGCGGTGCGCGCATGGGTCAGGTGATCGGCTCGACCAATGCCCGCGGTGAGCGGCCGCAGGACCGGCCGCTACATCCCAACGACGTCCTGGCCACCCTGTACCGCCACCTGGGCATCGACCCGCACCGGACCTTCGTCAATCCCCAGGGCCGGCCGATGCCGATCCTGCCAAGCGGCGAACCAATCGCGGAATTGGCGTGAGTGGCTATACTTGTAAGGCGAGCGGCGCGGCGTCAGCCCGCCGGTGACGCCGCTGACGGCTTCCACCGGCGGGCTGACGCCGCGCCGCTCGCTGACGCTGACTCCTGATGCAGGAGAAGATCAGGCTGCGTCTTTGTCTGGGCGGTGTGCTGGTTTTCTTGATCCTCGTGGGCTGGATTCGCGCGGATGAGTTCAAAGGCTCCATCAAGAAATGGGATGTCGCCAAGAAATCTCTGACGGTGTCCATCGCCGGCAAGAACCAGGCTTGCAGGCGGGGGCGGGCCTCCGTGGCCTGATCCTGTCGCAACAG
>WNGB01010604.1_pt1 | contig 12749 bp, 9 predicted proteins | sample 5400681 | NCBI WGS metagenome assembly WNGB01 (sample SAMN13153367, study PRJNA577476) | soil metagenome | isolation source: 115 cm soil or saprolite under grassland replicate 2 | place: USA:California | collected 2016-06-15 | reverse complement strand
CCTCCCGGCGACCACGAGGATGCGGTCGTGCACCCTGATCACGTCCACGTGCTGGCCGTACAGTTCGCTGAGCACCTCGGGGCGCACCACGTCGGCGGTCGTCCCGCTGGCCGCACGGCCGGCCGCCATGTACACGATCCGGTCCATGAACGGCAGCAGCGGGTTCATGTCGTGGGCCGAGATCAGCACCGCGATCTGCTGCTCCCGGGCAACCCGGCCGAGCAGCTCGACCACGTCCTGCTCGCTCGCGATGTCCAGGTTGGCCAGCGGCTCGTCGAGCAGGAGCAGCCGGGGACGGCTGATCAGCGCGTGCGCGATCAGGACCCGCTGCTGCTCCCCGCCAGACAGCAGGCCCACCCGCGTGTCGGCGAACCGGTCCGCGCCCACCGCCTGCAGCATCTCGTCCACCAGGTGCCTGCGCCGGGCGGACGGCAGCGGGATGCCCAGCCGCTGCCCGTCCAGCCCCAGGCCGACCAGGTCGCGGGCGCGCAGCGGCATGTCCGGGTCAAGCTGGATCTTCTGCGGCACGTAGCCGATCACGGAGCCGTGCCGGGCCCGCGACTGGCCCGCCACGCGCACGGTGCCCGCCGACGGGGCCTGCAGGCCGAGGATGACCCGCAGCAGCGTGGTCTTGCCCGCGCCGTTCGAGCCGATCAGCCCCGCGAACTCGCCCGGCCCCAGGCTGAAGCAGACGTCATCGAGGACCTTCCGGCCAGACAGCCAGAGGCTGACCCCTTCCATCTGGAGGAGTTCACCCACCCCCCGGGCCGGCCCGGGCCGCGTCATCACTTCAGCCTCTCCGTCGAGATCCCGTGCTGGACGGCCCGCTCCAGCGCGGTCGTCTCGGCCATCATCCAGGACTGGTAGTCGTATCCCGGTTCCGGCATCGTCTCGTACACGCCGACCACCGGGATCCCGTTGTGCTGGGCCGTGGCCAGGAACGAGGCGGTCAGGGAGTCGGTCACCTGCTTGTTGTACAGGAACACCTTGACCTTGTGCCCGGAGAACAGGCCGTCCTGGAGCGAGACGTACTGGGGGGCCGGGTCCACGCCGTTCATGACGCCGGCCTGGAAGGCGAACGGCGTGAGGTTGCGGGTGCCCGCGGCCTGCAGCAGGTAGTTGCCGACCGGCTCGGTGGTGGCCACCGGCGTTCCCGGGTAGCGCGCCCGCAGCTTCGCGAGCAGGTGATACCAGGGCTGCAGGGACCGGTCGAACGCGGCGGCCCGGGCGGCGAAGTACGCCTTGTGCGCGGGCTGGATAGCCGAGAGGTCCGCGGCCACGGCCTTCGCGACGGCCGGCATCGTGGACGGCTTGTACCACAGGTGCGGGTTGGGGGTGCTGTCCGGCAGCCCAAGCAGGTGCTGCACATCGATGACCCTGCGGCTGCCGTTCGGGGCCGCGGCCTCGATCTTGTTCATGTACGTGTCGTAGCCCAGGCCGTTCTGCACGACCAGGCCCGCGCTGCTGATCAGCTGGGCCACGCTCGCGCTGGCCTCGAACGTGTGCGGATCGGTGTTCGGGTTGCTCTCGATGGCGCTGACGTGCACGTACTTGCCGCCGACCTGGCTGATCACGTTCGCGTACTGGTTCTCGGCGCCGACCGCGGTGATCGTGGCGGTCGAATTCGCGGCGGGGGCCGTCCCGGGACCGGCCGAGCACGCGGCGGCGAGCACGGCCGTCGCGGTGGCGGCCCCCGCGGTCAGGGCGGCCCTGAGGGCAGCTGGCCTGAACGCTGCAGGCCTGAACGCTGCTGGCCCGGACCGTGCTGGCCCGGACCGTGCTGGCCTCAATCCTGCTGGCCTCAATCCTGCTGGCCTGTGTAGGCGCATGTGCTGTCGGTCTCCGGTGTGGATGGGTGCGGCTGGCCGGGGCACGTTCCCCGTTGATGAAAATGATAACCGTTATGACTTCCGTTCGCAAACGCGATCAGCTGGACCGGCGCCCCGCCCCGGGCACCGGGGAGGACAAGCCATGATGGAGACATGGCCACCCGACTGAAGAACGCGACCAGCCCGTACCTGCTGCAGCACGCGGACAACCCAGTCGACTGGTGGCCATGGTCGGGGGAGGCGTTCGCCGCCGCACGGGCCCGCGACGTGCCCGTCCTGCTGTCCGTGGGGTACTCGGCCTGCCACTGGTGCCACGTGATGGCGCACGAGTCGTTCGAGGATCCGCAGACCGCCGCGCTGATGAACGAGAACCTCGTCGCGATCAAGGTTGACCGTGAGGAACGGCCGGACGTGGACGCGGTCTACATGACCGCGACCCAGGCCATGACGGGTCAGGGCGGCTGGCCCATGACCGTCTTCATGACCCCGGACCGGGACCCGTTCTTCTGCGGCACCTATTTCCCCCGGGGGCACTTCCAGCGCCTGGTTCTGGGGGTGGCCAAGGCGTGGCGCGAGGACCGCGACAGCGTCATCAGCCAGGCCCGGCAGGTCTCGGCGGCGCTGGCCGAGCGGGCCGCGCCGCTGCGCGGGCTGGGCATCGACCCGGCCGGCGGCGCACCGGAAGCCGCGGCCGCGGACGCCCTCGCGGATGTCTGCGACCAGGCCGTCCTCACCCTGGCCGAGAGCTACGACGAATCGGCCGGCGGATTCGGCGGCGCGCCCAAGTTCCCTCCGTCCATGGTGCTGGAATTTCTGCTCCGGCAGGGGGAGAGCGCGCGACAGCGCAACGGCGAGCCGTCCCCGATGGCGTTGCGGATGGTGGAAGGGACAGTGGACGGGATGTCCCGCGGTGGCATGTACGACCAGCTCGCCGGGGGTTTCGCGAGGTACTCCGTGGACGCCGGCTGGGTGGTGCCCCATTTCGAGAAGATGCTTTATGACAACGCGCTGCTGGCCCGGGTCTACGCGCACGTGTGGCGGCGGACCGGGTCCGTGCAAGCCCGCCGGGTGGCCCGGGAGACCTGCGCGTGGATGATCGCCGAGCTCGGGACCGCGGAGGGCGGCTTCGCGTCGGCGCTGGACGCGGACAGCGATGGCGCGGAAGGCCTCTTCTACACCTGGACCCCGGACGAGCTGACCGGAGTCCTGGGGGCCGAGGACGGCGAGTACGCTGCCGCCGCGTTCGGGGTGACGAGCGCCGGGACGTTCGAGCACGGCCGGTCGGTGCTGCAGCGGCGCGCCGAGCCCGGCGACCCGGCCTGGTTCGACCGGATCCGGGCCGCGCTGCTGGCCGCGCGCGGGCAGCGGGTCCGCCCGGGCCGCGACGACAAGGTGGTGGCGGCGTGGAACGGCCTGGCCATCGCGGCGCTGGCCGAGACCGGGCTGCTGCTCGGCGAGCCCGCGTTCGTGAGCGCGGCCCAAGAAGCGGCCGCGCTGCTGGCCCGGGTGCACCTGTCCGGCGGGCGGCTGGCCCGGACATCCCGTGACGGTGTGGCGTCCGGGAGCGCCGGCGTGCTGGAGGACTACGGGTGCGTGGCCGAGGGCCTGCTCGTCCTGTCCGGGGTGACCGGCGAGGCGCGGTGGCTCACGCTGGCCGGCGAGCTGCTCGGCACCGCGCTGGCCCGGTTCGGCGACGGGAGCGGCGGCTTCTACGACACCGCGGACGACGGGGAGGAGCTGGTCTACCGGCCGGCAGATCCTACGGACGGGCCCACCCCGTCCGGCACGTTCGCGGTAGCCGGGGCCCTGCTCAGCTACTCCGCGCTGACCGGGTCGATGGAGCACCGGGAGGCCGCGGCCGCTGCGCTGCGTGTCCTGGGGCCGATCGCGGGACAGTTCCCCCGCGCCGCGGGCTCGGGCCTGGCGGTGGCCGAGGCGCTGATCTCCGGCCCCGCGGAGATCGCGATCGTCGGGCCGGCGGGCGACCCGCGCACGACGGCGCTGCACCTGGCCGCGCTGCAGGCGGCGCCGCCGGGTGCGGTTCTCGCCCTCGGGGACGGCGGGACCGGGGACGGCGGGACCGGGGACGGCGGGACCGGGGACGGCGGCACCGGGGACGGGGGACCGGGCGGCGGAGGACGGGGCGGCGGAGGTCCGGGCGGCCCGATCCCGCTGCTGGAGGGGCGTGGCCTGGTCGGCGGGGCCCCGGCGGCCTACGTCTGCCGCGGCTTCGCGTGCCTCGCCCCGGTCACCGAGCCGGAGGCACTGCGCGCCGCATTGCTAGATGGGTAGGTCCCGTGTGGTCAGGTGGCGCTGGTGTAAATAGCACCATAAATTTCGTTTCGCGCCACCTGGGTCGTGGTACGCCCCGCGGGGCCTGGGTATAGAGCCACTCGTGAATCTAGCTCCGGCGGTGGCACGACGCTGTGCGCGGCGCTGGGGCGTCGTGCTGCTTGCGGTCGCGGCCCTCGCGGCGACGGCCGAGGCACGGGTCCAGGTGCCTGGGGCCGGAAGCAGGCCGGAGTCTGCGGCCGCCCGGGCCACGGCGGCGGCCACGCCCGGCAAGCTGCTGCGGGCGGACGTGATGGTGGTCGCGCAGCACGCGCTGCCGGCCCGGGACGTCGCCCGGGTGGCCCGGCTGCGCGGCGTCGAGGCGGCGCGAGCGGTCGACGCGGCCCGGGTGCGGGTGAACGGCACGTTCGCGGCGGTCCTGGGGGTGGACCCGGCCACGTTCCGCGTGTTCGCCGCGGGACCGACCGCCTCGGCCAGCCCGCTGTGGGGCAACGTGGCGGACGGCGCGATCGCCGTCTCCTACACCATGGGCAAGCAGGACAAGCTGCCGCTGGGCGGCACGGTCCAGGTGGCCGGGCGGACGCTGCGGTCGCTGCGAGTCGCCGGGTTCGGCACGGTCGGGATCGACGGGGTGGACGCGGTGATCTCCCGGACCGTGGCCCAGTCGCTGGGGTTCCCGGCCGGCAACGCGATCGTGGTGAGCGCCCCGCACGACCGGGTCGCCGCGCTGGTGCGCGAGATCAAGGCCAGGATGCCGCGCGGAGCGGTGGTCGAGCCGCTGGTCACCACCTCGGCACGTGGCACGCCGGCCGCGGCCGGGCAGGCCGGGGCCTCCGTGGCGCCCGGGACCGTGGCGAGCGCGACGGCCAACGGCCGGGCCGCGCTGAGCACGGCCGAGCTCGTGGCGATGCTCAAGGCCGCGGCCAGCCGGGTCGGCTACCCGTACGTGTGGGGTGGCTCCGGGCCAACCAGGTTCGACTGCTCCGGGCTGGTGCAGTGGTCGTTCGCCCAGGCCGGGGTGGTCATGCCGCGGGTGGCCGCCGACCAGGCCCGGACCGGCCCCGCGATCCCGTTCAGCCAGGCTCAGGCGGGTGACCTGCTCTTTTACCGGACCGATCCCACCGCCCCGGACTACATCTCGCACGTGGCCATCTACCTGGGCAAGGGGCTGATGATCCAGGCGCCCCAGCCGGGCGAGAACGTGCAGATCGTCCCGGTGGCGCTCGGCAGCGAGTTCGCGGGCGCGGTCCGGGTGTCCCCGGCCATCGCCGCCCAGGTCGCCGCCTCGCCGGTCGGCTGACCGCCTCACCGCCAGCCGGGGGGCCGCCAGCCCAGTCAGCCGGCGGCCGCCAGCCAGCCAGTCAGCCAGTCAGCCAGTCAGTCAGTCAGCCGGCTGGCCGCCAGCTAGCCGGCTGCCCGACAGCCTGGCGTCACTGGCCGGCTGACCTTCCCCCGCAGCTGCAGACGCCGCCTCTGCTCCGATGCAGCAGGGCGTGGCCTACTTGCCTGCGCCTGTCGCGCATGATTACATGATTACATGAGTACTGAGAAACACGGCGAAGACGCCGCCCCGGGCGAGGAAGTACGCGGCTGGTTCGCGGGCCGGCTGCCCGGGGGCTGGTTCACTGAGGCGCCGGAGGTCTTCGTGGACCGGGAAGAGATCACCGTCGTCGGCCCGCTCGGCGGGCTGGACGTGGCCGCGGACGCGTCGCCTGCCGCCCAGGCGGCCGCGGCGGACGGCAGGGCGCGCCGGTTCCGCGAGGAAACCCGCGACCACCGGATCGAGATCGCCCGCGAGGCCGAGCTCAAGTTCAGCCGCAAGATCTCCTGGGGAGTCATCTGCGGTGACCGGAAGGTGATGTTCACCACATTGTCGGTCCCGGTGATGACCCGCCTGCGGCAGTCCGAGCGCCGGGTGCTCGACACGCTGGTGGACGCGGGGGTGGCCCGCAGCCGCAGCGACGCGCTCGCCTGGTGCGTCCGCCTGGTCGGCGAGCACGAGGAGTCCTGGCTCGGCCAGCTGCGCGAGGCCCTGCGCCGGGTCGAGGAGGTCCGCGCGGAGGGGCCCCAGACCTGACCGGCCGGGCCGGCGCCGGCCCGGCCTGTCCGCCGTGCCCGGCCAGCGTGCCGGGCGGGCCGCGTCATGATCTCTGCTCAGTTTGGTGAACAAGTAGTAACGATTCGTCGCAACAACACTACTTTCTGTTTAGATAGCCTCGGGTGAGGTAGCACCAGGGCCTGGACCTGTCCCCCTGCGGGCCGGTCATGTCACGAGCCCGCCCCAGTGGTGACATCCTTGAGACGGGCAGGCCATGCCCGTCGGCCGGTGGCTAGCGGCGGAAGTAGGTTGGGATGGGGCTGCGCGAGGTTCGGACGAGGCTCCGCGATCTCGTCTACCGGATTTACGAGCGCAGGCTGGAAGCGTCCCTCTCCGGGCACACCGTGCCACGTCACGTCGGGGTCATCCTCGACGGCAACCGGCGCTGGGCCCGCCTCGCGGGTTTCACCGACGTCAGCAACGGCCACCAGAAGGGCGCCGACCACATCTTCGAGCTGCTCGGCTGGTGCAGCCAGGCGCGGGTCGAGGTGGTCACCCTCTGGTTGCTGGCCACGGACAACCTGTCCCGGCCCGCCGCGGAGCTGGAGCCGTTGCTGAAGATCATCGAGAGCACCGTCCAGGCGCTGGCCGACGCCGGGTGGCACGTGAAGCCGGTGGGCGCGCTCGACCTGCTCCCGGCGGAGACCGCGCAGGTGCTCAAGGACGCGGGGGAGTCCACGTCGGGCAACCCGGGCCTGCTGGTCAACGTGGCCATCGGCTACGGCGGCCGCCGTGAGATCGCCGACGCGGTCCGTTCCCTGCTCCAGGATCACGCGACCAAGGGCACCACGATCGAGGAACTCGCCGAGGTCCTGGACATGGAGCACATCGCCGAGCACCTCTACACCGCCGGGCAGCCCGACCCCGACCTGGTCATCAGGACGTCCGGGGAACAGCGGCTGAGCGGTTTCCTGCTCTGGCAGAGCGCGCACTCGGAGTTCTACTTCTGCGACGCCTACTGGCCCGACTTCCGGCGCGTGGACTTCCTCCGCGCGCTGCGCTCCTACGCGGCCCGGCAGCGCCGGTTCGGGTCCTAGCCCGGGTCCGGGTCTTAAACCCGTCCTAAACCTTCTCCCGCGTGGTGTGCGACACCCTGTCTGGGTCTTCCAGGGATGGCACGGCCCGGGTACCTTTCAATCAGGTGGGCGGTGCCTAGCCGTCCCCCCGGGAAGGCCCTCGACATCCTCGAGCTTCGTGTCCTGGCACGCAGGCGAGACGAGCGAAGGGCCGGGACCTGGCCCTTCGAGGGCCTGTCCCGGTCCTGGAGACACATCTGTGTCCGAGCGCGGCGCCAGCTCAGGCGCCCAGGGGAGAACGAGTGGCCAGTTCTTCTGCCCGCCGCGAGCCGCGGCCCAGCAACGCCCGTACTGACATGGACGGTGGGGCTCCCGGCACGACCGGAAGCCGCCGGTTCAGCTACGTGCTGGACACCAGCGTCCTGCTTGCCGACCCGGCCGCGATCAGCCGGTTCGCCGAGCACCGCGTGATCCTGCCCATCGTCGTCATCACCGAGCTGGAGGCCAAGCGCCATCACCCCGAACTGGGTTTTTTCGCCCGTCAGGCCCTCCGGCACCTGGACGACCTGCGGATCGAATTCGGCAGGCTCGATGCCGACCTGCCGATCGGTGACGAGGGCGGAACCGTCCGGGTCGAGCTGAACCACACTGATCCCCAGGTCCTTCCCCCGGGGTTCCGGCTCGGCGACAACGACACGCGGATCCTGTCAGTCGCGCGCAGCCTGGTGGCTGAGGGCGAAGACGTGGTCCTGGTCAGCAAGGACCTGCCGCTGCGGGTCAAGGCGGCCTCGATCGGCCTGACCGCCCAGGAGTACCGGGCGGAGCTGCCGGCCGACTCCGGCTGGACCGGCATGACCGAGCTCGAGGTGAGCGCGGAGGACATCCAGGAGCTCTACGACACCGGGAAACTGGACTGCGAGCAGGCACGTGAGCTGCCCTGCCACACTGGGCTGGTGCTGGCCGCGGGCGGCCATGGCGGGTGCAGCGCACTCGGCCGGGTGCTGCCCGACAAGTCGGTCCGGCTGGTCCGGGGCGACCGGGAGGCGTTCGGCCTGCACGGCCGGAGCGCCGAGCAGCGCGTCGCGCTCGACCTGCTCCTCGACCCTGACGTCGGGATCGTCTCGCTCGGCGGCCGGGCTGGCACCGGCAAGTCCGCGCTGGCCCTCTGCGCGGGCCTGGAGGCCGCGATGGAACGGCGCCAGCACCGCAAGGTGGTGGTGTTCCGGCCGCTGTACGCGGTGGGCGGCCAGGAGCTCGGCTATCTCCCGGGCTCGGAGGCGGACAAGATGAACCCGTGGGCCCAGGCGGTCTACGACACGCTGTCCGCCGTCACCTCGCAGGACGTGATCGATGAGGTCATGGCCCGCGACATGTTCGAGGTGCTGCCGCTCACCCACATCCGGGGCCGCTCGCTGCACGACTCGTTCGTCATCGTGGACGAGGCCCAGTCCCTGGAGCAGAGCGTGCTGCTGACCGTGCTGTCCCGGATCGGCTCGGGGTCCCGGGTCGTGCTGACCCACGACATTGCCCAGCGGGACAACCTGCGGGTGGGCCGGCACGACGGCGTGGTCGCGGTCATCGAGAAGCTCAAGGGGCATCCGCTGTTCGCCCACGTGACGCTGGTCCGGTCGGAACGGTCCCCGATCGCGGCACTCGTCACCGAGATGCTGGAGGACTCGGGTTTGTAACACCCCGGGTAGCGAGAAGCCCCGGGAAGTCGGCAGACTACTCCACATGGTTTTCGACTTGTCGGAGCTTCTCGCTGCCCGGCATGGCGAGGGTTACGCCCTCGCCAGCCAGCACCTGAATCCCCAGCTGCCCCGGATGCTGCACGCCATCGGCTTCGACCGCGTGTACGAGCGCGCGGAAGGCGCCTACCTCTACGACTCCGAGGGCACCGCCTACGCCGACTTCCTGGCCGGGTTCGGGGTGTTCGGCGTGGGGCGCAACCACCCGGTGGTCCGCAAGGCCCTGCACGACATGCTGGACGCCGGGCTCGCCGACATGGTCCAGTTCGACACCCCGTTGCTGCCCGGCCTGCTCGGCGAGCGGCTGCTGGCCAAGGCCCCGGGCCTGGACCGGGTGTACTTCTGCAACAGCGGCACGGAGGCGGTCGAAGCGGCGCTGAAGTTCGCCCGCTACGCGACCGGGCACCAGCGGATCATCTACTGCGACCACGCCTACCACGGGCTCACCGTCGGCTCGCTGTCCGCGAACGGGTCAGCGGAGTTCCGCAAGGGCTTCGGCCCGCTGCTGCCGGACACCATGATCCCGTTCGGCGACCTGGAGGCCCTCGAGACCGAACTGCGCCGGGGGGACGTGGCCGGGTTCCTCATCGAGCCGGTGCAGGGCAAGGGCGTCGCGGTGGTCCCGCCGGGCTTCCTGGCCGCGGCCCGGGCCCTGCTGCACGAGCACGGCGCCCTGCTGATCTGTGACGAGGTGCAGTCCGGAATCGGGCGGACCGGGCGGTTCTTCGCCTATCAGCACGACGACGTCGAGCCGGACATCGTGACTGTGGCCAAGGCCCTGTCCGGCGGGTTCGTCCCGGTCGGCGCCACGCTGGCCAAGGGCTGGATCTTCGACAAGGTCTACTCGTCGATCGACCGGGTTCTGGTGCATGACTCCACGTTCGGCTCCAACGCGGCCGCGATGACGGCGGGCCTGGCCTCGCTGGCGGTCATCGATGACGAGAAGCTGGTGGAAAATGCGGAGCAGACCGGGAAGCTGCTCCACGAAGCCCTGCAGTTGCTGGTAGACAAGTACGAGCTCCTGGCCGAGGTGCGCGGGCGCGGGCTGATGATCGGCCTGGAGTTCGGCCGGCCGAAGGCCATGCGGTCGCGGGCGGCCTGGAACGTGCTCCAGGCGGCGCGGCACGGCCTGTTCGCGCAGACCGTGGTGGTCGCGCTGTTCCAGCGGCACCATATCCTGACCCAGGTCGCGGCGGACAACGTGGAAGTGATCAAGCTGCTGCCGCCGCTGACCATCGGGGAGGCGGAGGTGGACCTGTTCCGTGACGCGTTCGTGGAAGTCATGGACGACGCCAGCCGGGGCAGCGGCCTGATCTGGGATTTCGGCCAGACTCTCGTGAAGCAGGCGGTCAGCGCCCGGCGTCACTGACCGTCGGCGGTTTCCTCATCCGGGCCGGCGTTCAGCAGGACTTCGGCGATGCTCAGGTCCCCTGGATACGTGATCTTGATGTTGCGCTCGCTGCCGCGCACCACCGCGACCGGCACGTCCGGCAGGTAGCGCAGGACCACCCCGCAGTCGTCGGTCGCGGTGAGATCCGCGAAGCCAGGGTCGGCCCGGGCCAGCTCGTGCGCTTTGCGGATCACCGACAGCCGGAAGCCCTGCGGGGTCTGGCAGCGGCGCAGCGTGTCGCGATGCGGCATCCCGGTCATCAGGCCGTCCTCGACGACCACGATCGTGTCGGAGGTGGGCACCGCCACCCCGACGGCTTCGCAGGTGTCCAGCGCGCCCACGCAGGCGGCGATCGTGGCCTGGTCCAGCAGCGGGCGGGCGGCGTCGTGGAACAGCACGTTGCACTCGCCCGGGCCCAGCGCGTCGATGGCCCGCCGGGTCGACTCGGGCCGGGTCATCCCGCCCTCGATGATCCCGGTCACCTTGCGGTACCCGCCCACCGCCAGCAGCTCACGGACGTGGGCCGCCTGCCCGGGCGCCATCACCACCAGGGTGGCATCCACGCCGGGTGCCTGGTCGAACGCGGCGACCGAGTGCTCCAGCAGGGCCCGGCCGGCCAGCGGAAGCAGCTGCTTGGGAAGCGCGGCGCCGAAGCGCAGACCCGAGCCGGCCGCCAGCACCACAGCCACCGTTCGCATGAGCGGACTCTACCCGGGTACGACAGGCAAGGGTTACCCGCTGAATCGCAGCCCTTGCTGATGAGCCACTGACCATCCCAGTACCGGAGAGGGACATGACGGTAACCACGGCCGTGGTGGTGCTGCCCCGGCGCGTGGCCGTCTGGGCCAGCCGCCGGGCCGTGGCCCGCACCTCCGTGACCGGCATCGAACTGGCGTGCCTCCTGTGTGCCGCGGTGTGGTTCAGCGCGGGGACCCGGCCCACCGCCCTGGCCGGGGGGGTAGCGCTGGGCGGCAGCTACCTGGCCCGCCGCGTCGGCCGGCAGCTCACCGCGGGCGCGTTCGACGGCTGGCTGGCCGGCCTCTGCGCGCTGGCCGGCGAGCTCGCGCTGTACGCCGGGCTGGCCGCGGCCGCGGCCCAGGGGCAGCCCCGGGTCTGGGCCCTGGCCACCGCCGCGGCGATCCTGCTCGGGATGCGCGAGGCCGCCCGGCTGTGCCGCCCGGCCCGGCCCGCGGCCCCGCCGCCGGGTGAGTCCCAGCGGGATGACGAGCGCCCCGGACCCGGCCGGGCCCTCGCCCTCCTGGCCGCGCGGCTGCCCGGGCTCCCCGCGGGGGAGCGGGCCGTGGTGATCACCGTGACCGCGGCGCTGTACGGCACGCGGATGTCCCTGCTCGTCCTCACCTGGTGGGGCGCCGTCGCACTCGCCTGGACGATCGCCGCGCCCCGCCCGGGGAGCAGGTGGTCCCAGGCGGCGGACGGCGCAGCCAGCCCGCCCCCCGCCCGGGCCGATATCGCGGCGGCCCGGGACGACGGCCCGCTGGCCCGCTTCGCCGGGGCGGTGGTCCGCGGCCAGCTGGTGCCGCTGCCCCCGGCCGTGGCGGGCCTGACCGCGACCGTCCTGCTCGCCACGCTGGGCCTGCGCGACCTCGCAGGCCTGGTCCTGCTCACCCCGGTCGCGGCCATGCTCCTGGCCGCGCCCGGCTGCGCGCATCCGCACGACGGCCCGCTGGACTGGCTGACCCCCCTCGTGATCCAGGCCGGGGAGTACGTCTACCTGGCCGCGCTCGGCTTCGCCAAGGGTGTGCCCGGCCCGCTGGTGTTCGCGCTGACCGGGCTGGTGGCCCTGCGCCACCTGGACGCCGCCTACCGGGCCCGGCGCCGGATGCCGGCCGGCCATGCGCGCGGCGGGATCGGCTGGGAAGGCCGGATGCTGGTGGCCGGGGTGGGTGTCATGCTCAGCGTGGGCCCGCTCAGTTACCTGGCCCTGACCGTGTACCTGATGTGGCTGCTCAGCTCAGGAAGCCTGGCTAGCTGGCTGGCGGTCCGGACGCATTCCCGGGGTGTTTACCGGGCCAGCCTGGGCAGCTCTGCCCCGGGGTGCCTGCGCAGCGCCGAAGGGGCGGACGGCTAGGATCACCCGGTGGAGGGTGGATCTCTATGCTCCTGCTCAGACGAGCGCCGCAGGGCTGCGGTGGGCCGGGCGCGGGATGGCAGTCACCGCTAGCCATCCCGCGCCCGTGGCTGTCCGCGACCTTTGCCGCCTGTGTGCTCTTCGCGGCCGGCATGGGCGTGTTCAGCTCGGACGCGCTGCACCGGCTGTGGGGCCTGTTCGCGGCCGTCGCTTACGTGCTGGCCGCGGGTGTCGTGCTGGCCTGGAGGTCGTCACGGGCCGTGGACCTGGCCCTGCTCCTGGGGATC
>WNGB01010601.1_pt1 | contig 12751 bp, 10 predicted proteins | sample 5400681 | NCBI WGS metagenome assembly WNGB01 (sample SAMN13153367, study PRJNA577476) | soil metagenome | isolation source: 115 cm soil or saprolite under grassland replicate 2 | place: USA:California | collected 2016-06-15 | reverse complement strand
TTGTCGAGCAGAGCAGCCGCGGCCGGCATCAGCGGTGGGACCCCGGCGAATCCCAGTGTCGGGCAGACCGCAGTTCCGGCATCAGCCAGCCGGGCAAGGTCTTCCGCGGACTGCGACACTCCCTTGTCCGTCAGAAACGAGCAGTGCTCGATGCCGTCGACGCCGGCCGCCATCGCCATGTGCACCGCCGGCAGGCCGTGCGCGTGCGCGGTGACCGGCAGGCCGGCGGCGTGCGCCCCGCCCACCACGACCCGCAGCTCCTCCAGGATGAACTGGCAGAGCATCACCTGGGTGCCCGCCGTCGCGAACCCGCCGCTGGCCATGACCTTCACCACATCGACGCCGCGCTCGGCGCGCTCTTGCACCGCGCGCCGTAGCTGACCCTCACCAGCGGCTTCGCCGCCCATGTTGGCGCAGTGGCCGCCGACGCTGGTGATCGGCGGCCCCGCGGCCACCACGGCCGGGTACACGCCACCGCCGCTCTGGAGGGACGAGCGCCAGTCGAGCACGGCGAAGCGCCGGTCTCCCAGGTCGCGGACGGTCGTCACCCCCGCCGCCAGGTGGCGCCGCAGGCTCTGGCCGATGACGGCCGCCATGCCGTCCTCGCCCGGCTCCTCGATCCGGTCCAGGCTCCCGTCCGTGCCGTCCGCGCACAGGTGCACGTGCGCGTCGACCAGCCCCGGCAACACCGTGCCGCCGGGCGCCTCCAGCACCTCGCAGCCCTCCGGCGCCGGCGCGGCGCCCGGCTCCACCCCGACGATACGGCCCCCGTCGAACAACACCAGCGCCCCGCCCGGTACGACCCGCTCCCCATCGAACGCCCTGCCCGCCCGCACCCCAAACATCAGCTCTCCCGTCTTAGCTGTTCATCCGCACTGCCATCATCCGCGCTGTCACGCACGCTCGTCCACGCCGCCAAAGCAGAGCCGGCCCGCAGCGCCGACCAAAGAGCCGCCAAAGCCACGAGCGGCGACCGGCGACCACCCTGACCCTTGTCGGCGGCCGACCGTAGAGGCCAGACCACCCCTAGCGACATCCGAGCCGCAAAGCCTCCCAGGCGCCCGCGTCATGCCACTTGGACACAGGCAAGGCACAGCGTGCAGCACAACGTGGGGCCCTCGCAAGCTGCGCACCCGCCACCAGCGCGCGCCAGCGCAGGATGAGGCTGGTCGCGCAGCCGAGCTAACGGGCACGGAGCCCGATGATCCGCGCATGGCGACCCTGCGGCACCGGCCTAGCCTCATGCATTCAGAGTCGGCAACCGGTTGCACGGGCGCTACAGCGCTGGAATGGGAATCTGCGGACCGACGTGAGTGCAGCCGTAACGAGCTTGGATTTCATCTACCACCTGCTGGTCTGGGTCTCCGTCAATGCCCTGCATGTATTCGCGCATTTCCTGGAAGAGACCCTCAGCTCCGCCGGGAAGCCACATGATCATGATATGGAGTGGGTGGCCGGAGCGGTTGGCGACGATCTCGGGCTGCTCCGTCAGCTACACGGCGCAGGCCGTGCAGAAGCCGTGCCAGGCTTCGCCCGTACTGACGCCGAGCCGGACGGAGGGTTTGTGATGCCCCGACCAGCACCGAACCCGACGAGCACCGAATAGGTAATCTGCGCGCCTGCAGCGCCGAAAATGCGTCATAAGCGCCGCGCAAAGAATCGGCGATATGCACCGAATGTCCGAGCCGCCCGCCCGGCGGGTGTTCACCCTTCGTGACAGAAACCGTCTGGGGATAACCGAGGGCCTCCCTCTCGATGAAGTTCCGTTTTGACGTCCGCAGTCGGCACTTACGGGGTTCTGGGTCGGCACCGCGGGCAGCGGCCTCCGGCAGCATGCGTGTGGTCGTTCGCAAAGTGCCACCTCCGGTGATTGTCGGCACTTGCGTGTCGGTGGCCTCCGTAGCGTCAGCGCACTCAGCCAGCCCGATGCGGCGAAAGCCCGGGAGCCCCTGTGGTCGACGAAGACGAGCTCATTGAGGACTGGACGCTGGTCGGCGGGGAGCTGGCCGAGGTCGCCGGGAAGCGCGGGCCCACACGGCTCGCCTTCGCGTTACTGCTGAAGTTCTACACCCGCCGCGGCCGGTTCCCCGCGGCCGCGGCGAGCTTCCCGACGAGGCGGTCGCCTACGTTGCCCGCCAGGTGAAGGTGCCCGCGGCCGACCTTGGGCTGTACGAATGGTCCGGGCGGACGTTCGAGTACCACCGCGCCCAGATCCGCACGTTCCTGGGGTTCCGGGAGTGCACGGTCGCCGACGCCGACAAGCTCACTGCCTGGCTGACCGAGCATGTCTGCTGCAAGGAGCGCCGTCCCGAGCGGGTCCGCGAGCAGTTCCTGGAGCACTGCCGGGACGAGCGGATCGAGCCGCCGGCCGCGAGCCGGGCCGGCCGGATCATCGGTTCCGCGATGCGGCAGGCCGAGCAGACCTTGACCTTGCGGGTCTCCGCCCGAATCCCGCCGGAGGCGGCGGCGCGCATGGCCGCGCTCATCGCCGGTGCCAGCGACGATCCCGGGCAGGGCGACGGCCAGGAGGCCCGGAGGTCTTCGCCGTCATCAAGGCTGACCCCGGCAACCACCGGCAGGAACACCGAGGCGAGGAACAGCTGTACCCCGAGCACCGTGAACCACCAGCCCCACGACGTGAGCGGCAGGTAGCGGACCCGCCAGCAGTTGCGGATCGTGGAGCCGCGCATCCAGCGGATCCACTGCCGGAAATGATGGCTGAGCGTCTCCGGGTACATCGTGAGGGCGAACGCCGTCGGCTGCTGCACGGCCTTCCCCCGGCCGCGGGCGAACAAGGTCAGCGCCGCGTCGTCACCCAGCAGGACCGGGCCGAGGCCGAGAAACGTCTCCTCCAGGTATGCGGGCACGATGTCACGGATCATCGGCGCGCGGTAGAGCGCGAACGCGCCCGGTTCACCAGGACGTCACCTGCCGCAGACTGCGCCCCGCAGGCGACGACCTGGAAGGGGTGGGATACTGGTGACCTCGCGGATTCGACCGTCGCGTATAGCGTCTCAGCCACGTGGGCTTCGTTAGCGAGGGAACCCGTGGCGTCCGGCGGCGTGATTGATCGCGGTGAGCAGGATGTCTACGTTGCGGTCGTCGATGCCGGTGACGGCGTCGCCCAGGCTGACGGGTGCCCGGTCGGCGAGGCTGGCGGCGAGGCAGAGCATCCTGCGTTCCCCGGCTGAGCATGGAAGACCGCCTGCGTGCAGGGCGTCGATGGCGGCTTCCCAGTCGATTGCCGCCGTGCGGGCACCGTGGTGGATGAAGCGGCCGAAGTCGTTGGTGCGGGCGAGCCATGTGCCGTGGGCGATGATCAGCCCGGTCGCGGCCTCGAGCGCGTAGAGTCCTTCGGCTCCGGCCCGGAGCGCGGCCGGGAGCGGCGGGGCGGTCATGAGCTTCCCTTCCCTGTTCGCGGCCGGGCGTGGTCGCCGGGGGCGTATCGGCTCCACGGGCTGCCGGCCTCGGCGGCGACCTGGGCGGTCCCGTCGTGGCTGTAGCCGAGCATGGTGGCGATGACTGGTGCAGGGGCCTGGAGGACGAGCTGGCGCAGGGCGGCGGTGCGCCCGCGGAGGGCGGGGATCCCGGCCCGGCGCAGGCGCCTTTCGATGGTGTCCGGGGTCATAGGCTGGCCGGCGCGGCGGCCGGGGAACAGCCAGCGGGCGTCGGCGTTGGTGGCGGTGGTGAGGTTGAGCCGCTGTCCGGCGTGGCGGAGCAGCAGGCTGGCGAACGGCCCGGGAACTGGCGCAGGCGGGTCGCCAAGCTGGATCGTGACCTCGCCGTCGTCGTGGAGGACGTCGTCGAGGGTCAGGCGCAGGATGCGGGTCAGCGGCTGGGCGTAGAGCAGCATCAGGATGGCGGTGACGCGGGTGAGCAGGTCGGCCTCCTCGCCGTCGAGGAGCCGCTGGAGCAGGTCCAGGCGCTGCCGCTGGCTGATCGGCGCCGGGTTGCGGGTGTCTTGGTGGGGGACGGCGAGCCGGGGCAGGAGCTTGCTGCTCATCGCCCAGCGCAGGAAGGCGTGGGTCAGCTTGCGGGCGGTGTAGCCGCAGGCGTACCAGGCATCGACATCGGCCTGCCTGCAGCCCGCGAGCGCGCGGCCCCGGCCGTGCAGCCAGGCGAGGAACGCGATCGCCTGGCTGACCTCGCCGCGGGCCTGCTGGGTCTGCTTGCCGGTGACCGGGCCGGGGTCGGCGAAGCCGCGCAGGCGCCTCCGGACGTGCCAGGAGGCGAACCGCCCGACGACCTGGCGGTGACCGGGCTCGCTGATCCGGGCCAGGGCCTCGTCCAGCCAGCGGTCGAACAGCGCCAGGTTGCGGTCGGCGGGCGGCAGGACGCCGTGCAGCATCAGCAGGTCGCGCAGGTAGGCCGCCGACCGCCACGGCGACATGCCGCTGAGCGTCTCGTGCGTGACCGGCGTGCCCGGGTCGGCGAGGGTGCGCAGCATCTTCTGGACATGCGGGCGGCGGGTCCAGGTTATCCCGCCCCGGGGCCGTTTCATCTGGCAGAACGCTGCGGCGAACGGCGCCAGCTCGGGCCGGATGCGGCCGGTCCCGTCGTCGAGGAGGACGGCCAGCCGCTCGGCCAGGACGCAGTTGCCGCAGGCGTCCCGGCGGTAGCGGATCCCTTCCCGTCCGCACGCCGGGCAGGTGAAGTCGCCCAGCCCGCCGGCGCAGTCGGTGCACAGCCGCCCGCCATCCGGCGCGATGCCGGGGGTCAGCCGGTCGGCGCCGCATCCTGCGCACGGCCCGTAGGTTTCCAGCGCGTGCGTGCGGCACGTCGCGCAGAGGTAGCCCTCGGGCCAGTGCGCCCAGCTCCTGCCGATGGCGTGGCCGCAGCGGGCGCAGGGCGGCTTCGCGGGCGGGGCGGCGCTCATCCCTCGGGCCGCAGCCGCGCGCGCTTCGGCCGGCGCGCGTTCAGGTTGACCACCCCGTCGCCGGTGGCGGCCTTCCGCACGGGCGCGTCCTGGGCCCTGGTGGCGATCAGCTCGGCCGGGGTGCAGGCGAAGATGTCGCACAGCGCCGCCAGGACCGCCAGCGACAGCCGTTCCGGCGTGCCGGAGGCCAGCCGGTGCACCTGGGAGGCCGAGAGGCCGATGCCCCGCTCGTGCAGCAGCGGCACCAGCTCGGTGACGGTGAACATGCCGTGGGCGGCCATGACCTCGCGCAGCCGCCACTGGTAGCTGACCTCGCGCTTCACCGGCCCCTCCCTGCAGCCTGCCCCGCGGCGGTGGCCAGGGTCTCGTCCAGCGCCCGCCGCACCGTCCGGGTCCGGAAGTCCGACGACACGCAGGTATACAGCGACGTCGTGCTCGCGTGCTCGTGCCCGCACTGGAACTGGACGAACAGCGGGTCCCGTCCCGCCTCGATGAGATGGGTGACGTAGCTCCTCCGCAGGCCGTGGAAATCTAGACCGGCGTCGAGGCCGAGGGCGTCGCGGTAGGCGGCGAACCGCGAGTCGATCCGCTGGAGCCCGATCCGCTCCCCGCGCTCGGACGGCCACAGTGCCGTCGAGCCGGGCGCGGCCAGGTGGGGCCGGAACTCGGTGACCCATTCCTGCAGGACGTCCGACGTCCACGTCCAGACGGTGGCCACGCTGCGCCGCTTCGGCGGCGACCCCTTCTTGGCCTTGCCGTAGCGCACGTGGACCAGGCCGTAGTCGCCGAACTCTGGCCCGTGCGGGTTGCGGCCGGTGTCGGTGACGTCGAGCATCCTGGCCTCGTTCCTCCGCAGCCCGTAGCTGTAGGCGACCTTGAACAGGACCGCGTCCCGGAACGCCGGCAGCCATCCCTTGCGGCCGCTGTCGCGGGCCCTGGTGACCTGCTCGTCGGCGTAGTCGAAGAACTCCTGCAGCTCGTCGATGGTGAATGCGCGCTTGGCCGGGCGGCTCTCGTTGTCCTGGACGTGCACGGCGCTGTTCCAGTCGTGCACGACCTGGACCGGGTGCGTGCCGAACCGCCGCTCGCACTCCGCCGGCCAGTCGTAGGCCGGGTCGGACACGTAGGCGCAGAACGAGCGCAGCGCGTCCTGGTAGGACCGCATCGTCGAGTGCGCGCAGCCGCGCACCGACCGGAGGTCGCCGAACCACTCATCAGCGTGCTGCGGCAGCCACTCCCACGGGTAGGTCCCGGCGTGGACGAAGAACGCCCGCAGCCGGCCGGCCCGCTTCTCGATCGTCGACAGCGCCAGGTTCCGGGCCAGCTGCTGGTTCCGCCACCCGTCCAGCATCGCCTCGAAGACCTGCTCCTCCGGCCGCAGCAGCGGCACGTCCACCAGGTGCAGCCCCGCCGCCCCCGGCGCGGGCCGTTGAGAAACCACCACAATCCCCCCGGAATGCAGTCGCGTCCGATGCGAAAAAGTCGCATCGGACGCGACTGTAGCAGCAGTACCCAAGGTCACGACGGCTAACTTGAGGTAATCGACACGCCGCTGGCCTGCACTTCCGGAAACCAGGACAGGCAGTCGGCGGATCCCCTAAGCTCAGCGCATACAGGGTTCCGGCCCGTCGCGACGTGAGGCAGCAGCCCGTCGCGAGTTCGCGCCTGATGAGATTGGCGCTAGAACCAGAATACGGGAGAAAGGGGCCGCGAGGTAGCGTCGTCCCTGGTTCGGGGCCTGCTATTCCGAAGGTTTACGGCGAGCCGCGACCTGGCGGTTTGCTCATAGGTGTTCGACGAACCCGGCGGCGAGCTGGCTGCGTGAGGCGCTGACCCTCAACGCCCGTCAACGACGCCCCCTGACGACGATTCAGACGGCGAACTACTGCCCTGAGATGGTCCTTTTCGTTACGTGACGCGACCAGCCCGCTGATGGAGGCCGCACGCGTAGCCGTTCGGGCGCGGCAGCCTCGCGGCGTGCATGGACGTTCTCGTTGTACCCGAATGGGTGATCTGCGAGCTGGCGGCTTGTCATCTTTGCAGGCATCCGGCCATGCCGCCGTGAGGACGCAGAGGGCTCCCGGCCGGGGGGCAGTACCTCCCGGCCGGGAGCCTGGAGCGCGGTGTTACCAGGCGGCGGCGACCGTTGTTTGTGGCGCGGCACCGGGCAGTGCGGTGAACCGGCCGCGATCGAGCCTGCCGAACTGGTCGCAGCTCGCGAGCAGGTGGTTGCCTGTCGCGTCGAGGGAGGGCAGCAGGCAGCTGGTGATGTACCACCCGGCGTCGCTGGAGTGGGCAGCACGCTCGGCGAGCAGTGTCCGCAGCGGCCGGCCCGTCTGCGCGGACACTTCCACGATCCCGCCAACGACCGTGCCCTGGCTGACTTGTGTGGTCCCGTTATAGGTCACCGAAGCGATGATGGTGCGCGCATCCGGGCTGATCAGCGCGGACTGAACCTCATCTGGGCCCACCGTCTGCGGGAGGAGCCGCTGGCCCGACAGCAACCCGGTGCCCGGGGCGCTGGTGTCCAGTAGCCACAGCCCGGCCGCTGACGCCGCGCCCGTCCAGAAGAACGCCAGCCGCCGGCCGGCCGCGTCCCAGGACAGGGCTTCTGGCAGCCCGCCGCGCGTGGTGGTCCACGTCCGGACAGCGCCGGTGGCCAGCGTGATCACCTCGACCTTCCCCTGCTGGCCGGCGTTCTGGATGGCCACGGCCAGCCGGGCCCCATCGGGGGTTACCGCGATGGCGTCCGCCGCGTCCCGCGCCGGCAGCGCGGGGATGGCCAGTGGGGTCAGCCCGGCTGATTGCCCGGCAACGGTGATCCGCAGCTCATAGAAGCGGGTTCCGCGGGCGGGCGAGAAGAGGGCCAAGACGAACGTCCGGCCGTCCTGGGCCGCGGTGACCTGTGTCAGCTTCGGGTCGGTCCCGGCTGGCAGCCGGACCGTGCTGACGGGCTGTCCGGTCGCCGAATCCCGGACGGCTGCGACTGGCTGGTTGTGATCCGCCACGACATAGAACCGCGGCATGCCCTGCGCTGCGGCGGAGGCAGGCGGCGCCGCGGTCACCGCGGCGGCGAGCAGCAGGCCGGCTGGGCTGGCCACGGTGACCGGTCCTGGCGCCGGCCGCACGGCCGTGGTGACCAGCGTGATGGCGGCCGCGACAGCGGCCGCGGCCGCTATCACCGATCCCGCCCCTGCCGCCGCGCGCCTGCGCCGGTGCCGGATTGCCTGCCTGAACAGCGCGGCCGGCTCGATGGCCGTCCGGGCGATTGGGTCAGCCTGCTCGTGGAAAGCTGCGGTGAGCTCCCGCCGCAGGTCATCATCGGTCAGCATGCTGTTTCCTTCCTCCCTGTGCTGGACCGCCCGGTGCCGCGCTGACCGGGTCAGCCAGGACATCGCGCAACCGGGCCAGCGCACGGTGGGTATGGGACTTCACCGTGCCCGCCGTGCACCCGAGCACCGCCGCTGTCTCCTCCACCGACCGGTCCTCCCAGAACCGCAGCACGAGCACGGCTCGCTGCTGCAGCGGCAGCAGGCGGCAGGCACACAGCAGCAACTGCCGGTCGAGCACCGTAGCGGCGGCATCCACCGCCGACGGCACCGCCGTCAGGTCCGGGGAGAGCGTTTCCGCGTGCTGGCGCTGCTGGGCCCGCCACCGATCCCTGACGAGGTTGAGCAGGACGGTCCTGCTATATCCCGCCGGAGACTGCCGGGCTGCGTGCCAGCGGGCGGCCGTACGCAGCAGGGCCTGCTGGACCAGATCCTCGGCATCATGCCGGTTGCCGACCAGCAGGAAAGCGAAGCCGAGCAGTTGCCCGCCGTCCCGTGCCGCGAAGGCCGAGAACTCTGCATCATCCCCGCCGGCCAGCGCCCGGCTCTGTCTTCGTCGCCTCACACCGCATACAACGACGCCCGCCCCGCCCAGGTTGTCAGCGGACGGCAGCAGCCAGAAAGAGGATGACCTAAGGTGCCGGACGGGTATCTGCGGGAGAAGCAATAACGAATGAAGGCCCCGCCTGACCTGCCAGATGAGCAGCCTGCCAGTGGAGGCGCTGCCGCGGGGCACGGCACTGGCGAGCCACGGCTGCAGCGGTCCGGGCAGCGGCTGCTGGCGTAGCTGCCCAGATACCGGATCGCCACCTTCGGCGAGGGGAGCTGCCCCCGGGGAATGGAGGAAGCGCGACGGGCGGAGGGTGCTGTTCTGCGGGGAAGAGCCCTGGCTCAGCTACACCGAGCAGGCTGCGAGGCTGGTGGCGAAGATCTGGCCGCAGCGGAATCTCCCCTACTCGGTGTTGTCCGCGGTCGCACACGGCGACCTGCTCGGATTACAGCGCAACCTCGTTCAGTCGCCGCCCGGCACACCAGGCTTGCGTGTAGCTCCCGGCCCTGCGGTCCAGGTGAAGAACGCCGACAGGTGGGCCAGGTGGTTGTTGACGGTGGCCGGAGTCATCGTCACCGCCCGCCCATCCGCCAGGGTGCGCACCAGCGTCGCGGACAGGTGGTCGCGCCACAGCGCCACTTCCCGGCCGGTAACCGTCCCGACCCGGTCGTGGCCGAACCCATCGAGCAGGAACGCGGCGAACCGGTCCAGGTGCCGGGCGATCTTGCCGGCCACTTCCGCCGAGCGGGCCCCGTGCACCGCGGCGGCCAGGTACGCGCCGGCCCAGCCGGTGACCGAATCGTCATCGACGGGGGCGCCGAGGACCGCGACCACCTTTCGTGAAGCGAATTCGCGGCGATCCTGCCGCCCGCCTGGCAACCTTCCGCCGGCGATTCCGAATGGGGGGCGGTGGAGTAGATGGCGCAGTTCGATATCAGCTCGTTGAACTTTACGACCCGCTCCTGGTAGTCGGGGTCGTTGTGGCCGATGAGCCGCCCTCCGATCATCAGGTGGGCTGAGAACTTGTGGAACGCCTCGGTACGGTTGGTAATCGCGGTGATCTGATCGCGGAGTTCCGGCTCGGACAGGAACCGCAGCAGCGTGACCGTGCGGACCACCCGCCCGAGCTCGCGCAGCGCCTTGTAGATCCGGTTGCGCCGGGAGTGGTTGCCCAGCCGGCGCAACAGCGTCACCGAGGACAGCCGCCCCTCCCGGATCGAGATCCCGGTGCGCAGCAGATCGGGCCAGTGCTTCTCGATCAGGTCCCAGTCGATCACGTCGTCGCCGAACAGCGAGTCGATGTGCTTGTAACGGGCGCCCTGGCCGGGCCGGTAGAAGTTCAGGTCCTGCCAGTTGCGGATCCGCGGGAGCAGTTCGAAGCCCAGGAGCGCTGCCAGGCCGAACACCGGCAGCGACGCCCCTTGCGTGTCAGCGTGGATCGTGTCGGGCTGGATGTCGGAGGCGTTGCTCAGCAAGGAGTCCAGCAGGTACACCGCCTCCCATACCCCGCACGGGATGAAGTGGGAGAACAGCGCGATGTAGGTGTCGGACACCAGCCGGAACGCCAGAGCGCCGAACCCGCCGTAGCGGATGTGGGACTCGGCCAGCAGGTTGTTCTCCCAGGTGTCGATCTGGGAGCCGTCCACCGCGGCGGTCTGCCCGTCGCCCCACATCGCCGCGACGTCGAGCTTGGCGAAGGCGTTGACGATGTCGGCCGACGCCTTGTAGATCTTGCCGGGGTCGGCGTGCTTGTTTCCGGCGGTGTAGATCTCGTGGGCGCTGACCCCGCGCATGTGCCGGGCGACCTCGGTCGGCCCCAGGTTCCCACCGTAGGCGAACGCGGTCACCACGTACCGCCCGAGGCAATCGCGGATCTTCGGGTCGGATCCGGAGGCCGGCCCGAAGTGCCGGGGCCAGCCGGTCAGGTAGGCGGTGCGGGCCAGGATGTCCAGCAGGTGCCGCTCGGGCAGCCGGTCCAGGATCGCCGCCTCCAGCGTGAGAGCCGAGGGACGGCGCTCCGCGCCCTTGCGACGGGCCAGCACCGGCTTGCCGCCTTCCAGCCGCAGGTCGGTGTTCGCCGGGTACCCCTTGTCGGCCATCGAGGCTGTGCGGGTCAGCAGCGCGCGGTAGTGCGCCACGAGGGCCCCGGCATCGGCGGGGATCCCGGCCTGCCCGCAGAAACCCTCGACCAGGGGCTCGCACTGCTCCCAGCTCATCAGCTGCGCGTGCAGGTTGGCGTAGGAGTCCGACCCGACTACGGCGATGTCGCCGGAGCGCAGTTCCGCGGCCAGGTGGGAGAACACGCACACCTCCAGGTGGCGCCGGGCCAGCATCCCGGGCCGCCGCTTGTCCCGCAGCGTCCTGCGCCACAGGGGACCGGCGAAGGCGTCGATGTCCACGGCGACGGTGACCTTCTTCCCGTCGCGCTCGTGGACGGTGCACTCCTCGATCCAGTCCCCGCGCCGGTCCCGGTTGGCCCGGACGAACTCCAGCGCGTCCAGCACGGCCCGCTCGGTGGTGGTCGCCTCCAGATCGATGGCGTCCATCAGGGTGAACAGCACCGGGCGGTGGGATTTGTAGTACTGCTCCAGCAGCGGGAGGTAGTTGTTGCCGTGGTGCGCGGCCACGGCCTCGTGCGCGGCGCTCAGGTGCTCCACGCCCCCGCCTTCGGCCAGGGCCTTGAGTACCATCAGGCCCGTTCTGCGCGCCGCCTCGGCATCCGCATCCTGCCCGGCCTCGTCCTGCCCGGCAGCGTCGCCGGGTGCGGCATCGGGCCGGGCGGCAACGTCGTCAGCGCCAGCGGCCGGCCCTGCTGTGTCCTCGGACAGTTCGGTCGCCTCGCGGGCGGCGGCCAGCACCTCGCCGAACACCTCCAGCAGTCGCTCGGACTCGACCCGGTGCTCCTCGCGCAGCGCCTCCAGCCGGGCACGGCCCTTCTTGTGGATGACGGCCATGCGCTTGCAGAACATCTCCGTCACCTCGTCGCGGGCCGAGGTGCGCAGCACGTGGATGAGGCTGGCCAGCAGCGTGAGCTGCTTGTCCTCCCCGATCTTGCTGAAGTCGGCGGCGTCGGTGACTCTGGCCTCCCCAGCGAAGTGGGAGATCTTGCCCGGCGGGACGCCCTCCAGCCACGCCTCGGTCGGCCCGAGCGCGTCGAGGGCCGCGAGATGGGCCAGGCGCAGCTTGAACTTCCCGATGCTCGCGGCCTTCGCCGGGGCCTTGAGCCGGTCGAACTCGCTGCGCCTGCTGGACGGGTCCACCCGCAGCAGATCGGTCAGGCGCGCCGCCGGGGTGATCCTGGCCGCGACCGAGATGAAGACCTTCCCGTTGACCTCGGTGCGGATCCTGCCGACCATCTTGTCCAGCGTGGTGTAGCCGGGCAGCTCACGGCCTTTATGGACCAGCTCCTCCAGCGCCACGTTGATCAGGTCGGCCGGGTTGTCCTTGGTCTGCGCCGCCGACCGGATCGCCGCCTCGGCGATCCCGCGCACCTCCGCGGACTCGTACTTCACCCCCAGCCGGCCGCGCACTAACTCCCGGTGCCGCTTGGCCGTGCGGTTCGCCTCCACCTGCGCGGCGACGTTCTCGGACAGCCCCAGCCGCCCGCGTATGTGGCCGACCACCGAGTCAGGGACCTCATCCAGCTGCGGGAAGTAGCGAAGCCTCTGATAGCACTTCAACCACACCACCAGCGCCAGCAGATGTTGCTCGGTCGTCGTCTTCTCCCGCGCCCAGTCGACTTCGTCTCCTGCCGGGGTGAACGCGTCGGCCAGCTCCCGCGCCGACACCACCCGCGCGAAACTCGGATAGGCGGTGCGGTCGATCGACGTCAACACACACCTCGAAGATTCCGGGTCGGCAGGGCGACAGCAGCTTAGCGACGCCCACCGATCCGCTCTCTTTCGGTCCTGAACAGCGGAAGCACGGCCTCACTGCCCCTTTCTCCCGTATTCCGGTCCCACCCGTGGAAGAACAGCGACCGCGCCGACACCGTGC
>WNGB01010599.1_pt1 | contig 12753 bp, 11 predicted proteins | sample 5400681 | NCBI WGS metagenome assembly WNGB01 (sample SAMN13153367, study PRJNA577476) | soil metagenome | isolation source: 115 cm soil or saprolite under grassland replicate 2 | place: USA:California | collected 2016-06-15 | reverse complement strand
AGGTCGTGCTCTCGGTCGGGCCGTACATGTGCAGCAGCCGCCGTGGTTTCCCTTCCGCCAGGGCCTGGGCCACCGCGGCGGGCGCCGAGGCCTCGCCGCCGAAGAGGGCACAGCGCAGGCGAGCCAGCACGGCAGGGGCTTCCCGCGCCACCTGGGCGAAGAGCGCCGCGGTCAAATGGAGCACCGTCACCCGCTCGCTCTCCAGGCGGGCCGCCAGCTCCAGCGGCGCCAGCAGGAGGTCCTGCGGGATCACCACCAGGGTCGCGCCGGCGAGCAGCGTCGCCCAGATCTCGAAGGTGGCCGCGTCGAAGCTGGTGTTGGCATTGAACGCCAGCCGGTCGCCCGGCGCGAGCGTCAGGTAGCTCGTCTCCCGCACCAGGCGCAGGATGGCCCGGTGGGGGACGGCCACGCCCTTCGGGCGGCCGGTGGAGCCCGAGGTGTAGATGACGTAGGCGAGGGCGTCGGCTCCCAGGGCGAAGGACGGCAGGGACGGCGAAGGCTCCAGGAAGGGTTCCAGGGACACCGCCGGAGCGAGCACCGGCGATCCCGCCAACCCCGCCATCCGCTCCTGCGTCCGCTCGTGGACCAGCACGACGTCGGTGCCCGCGTCGTCCAGCAGATAGGCCAGGCGCTCGTCGGGATGGCCCGGGTCGAGCGGCACGTAGGCGGCTCCCGCTTCGAGGACCGCCAGGAACGCAACGAGCAAGTCGGCCGAGCGCTCCATTGCCACTCCCACCCGGGCTCCCGGCCGGATTCCCAGCTTCGCCAGGTGGCGCGCCAGGCGGCTCGACGCCTGGCGGAGGCGGCCATAGCTCCAGACCTCGCCGTCCGCTTCGACCACCGCAGGCGCCTCCGGCATGGACCCGGCCACGGCCGCGAACAGCTCCGGAATGCTCGCCTCCCGCGGATAGCTGCTGTGCGTGTCGTTGGCCTCGACCAGCACCTGCTGGCGCTCCGCTTCGAGCAGCAACGGAAGGTCTCCCAGCCGCCGCCCGGCATCTCCGTTGGCGCCGGTCATCGCCGGCAACACGCTCGCCAGCCGTTCGAGCATCCGGGCGACCGCCGTGGCCTCGAAGTGCTCCGTGCCCCAGCGCAGCGACAGGGTCAGGCCATCTCCCGGGATGGCCACGACCATCAGGGGGTAGTTGCTCAGCGAGCTCGCCGCCTCCTCGCGGATCTCCAGATCCGGCACCGGCCGCGCCCGGTCCGCCGGCAGCGCCAGGTTCTCGAACACCAGGACGTGATCGAACAGCGCCGTCCCGGCCGGGAGCCCGCTCCATCTCTGTACGTCGACCAGCGGCGCGTGCTCATAACGGCGCATCTCCACCTGGCGCCGCTGCAGGTCGGCGAGCCACTCCCGCAGCCGGCTCTCCGGCCGCGCCTCCACCCGCAGCGGCAGGGTGTTGATGAACGGTCCCACGATCGATTCGACGCCGGGCAGGTCCGCCGGCCTTCCGGAAACGGTCGCGCCGAAGACCACGTCCTCGCGGCCGGTCGCCTGCGCCAGCACGAGAGCCCAGGCCCCCTGGACCATGGTGTTCAAGGTCAGCCGGCTCTCCCGCGCCGCCTGGCGCAACCGGTCGCTCACCGCCGCAGGCAGCGCGAGGTCCCGCCGCTGCGACTCCCGCCAGGCAGCCCCTTCCGCCTTGCCGTTCCCGTTCGCGCCGTTGGCGATGAAGGTGGGCGCGGTGAAGCCCCCGAGGCTCTCGCGCCAGAACGACTCGGCCTCCCGGAGGTCCCGGCGCTGCAGCCAGGTGATGTACTCGCGAAAGCTGCCCGGCCGCTCCAGGCGCGGCTCCCCGCCGCCGGCGAACGCCGCGTAGGCGTCGATCAGCTCCCGGAGCACCTGCCCCTGCGACCAGCCGTCGACGACCAGGTGGTGCTGCGTCCAGACGAGCTGGTGCACCCCGTCCGCGAGCTCGATCAGCGCCAGCCGCATCAGCGGCGCAAGGGACAGATCGAAGCCCCGCTCGCGATCGGCCTCCAGAAAGCCGGCGAGACGGGCCTGCCGCTCGTCCGGATCGAGATCGCGCAGAGAGCCGATGGGATCTCGCGCCACCTCCAGCTCGACGTTCCGGAACACCACCTGCCGCGGCTGCTCCAGGTCCTCCCAGAAGAAGGCCGAGCGCAGGATGCCATGCCGGCCGAGGATGTGCCGCCAGGCCCGCTCGAACGCGGAGACGTCCAACCGGCCGGTCAGCCGCAGGCTCATCTGAAGGACATAGACGCCCGAGCCCGGGGCATACAGGCTATGGAACAGCATCGCCTGCTGCATCGGCGACAGCTCGTAAATCAGCTCGATGTCTGTGGGATTCACCGTCAACCCTTCACAGGACGGCAACAGATGCCGCCCGGATATGCCTCATGAACTGATGATCTTCTTCTTACGCCGTGGTTCTGGATCAGGCTAAGGAGAGAATCATAGCATTTCAGGCATGATCGCCGATCTACTTCCCCTTGTCCGGATCCCGAAAGAACGGCGGCTCCTGGAACAGGAGCTCTTCGGGGATCTCGGCGTCTCCCCAGAAGATCTCCGCCTCGTCTTCGGTGCAGATCCGCAGGATGCGCCGCAGCAGCCAGGTCTCCGCCCGGTGGATCAGATCAGGATGCTTGGCGACCAGCTCGGCCCGCGCCGCCGCGATCACCTCCTGGCGCTTGAGGAGGGGCACTCCGAAGATGTCGAACAGCGGGCTCAGGATGGGCAGGATGCGGCGCAGGGCCGCAGTGATGGGATCGTCAGGAATGTCTGGCGGGAACATAAGGAGGTGGAAGTGTACACGGGGTATCGAAAAAGGGGAATCCCTCCTCTCCAGTTGCGCTTGCGGATAGGATCGTGCCGCTGAGGAAAGGCAGGCCATGCGCGAAGAGATCCGCCCCTTCGAGGAGCCGTTCGCCCGCGTCCGCGAGGTTCTCGACGAGGCTGCGGCGACCGGCATCACCGATCCCCACGCCATGGTCGTCTCGTCGGTCGATGCCGCCGGCCAGCCGTCGTCGCGCGTGGTGCTCCTCAAGTCGTTCGACGAGCGGGGGTTTGTCTTCTATACAAACCTGGAGAGCCGCAAGGGACGGGAGGTCCTGGCGCAGCCCCGGGTGAGCCTGAGCTTCTGGTGGCGGGAGCTCGGCAAACAGGTGGTCGTCCTGGGCACCGCCGGGCAGGTCGACGATGCGGAGGCGGATGCCTATTTCGCCACCCGCCCCCGCACCAGCCAGCTCGGAGCCTGGGCCTCGCAACAGAGCCGGCCGCTGGCGGGCGGCCGCGCCCACCTGCTCGCCGAGGTCGCCCGGTGCGAAGCGCAATTCTTCGGCCGCCCCGTCCCACGGCCTCCCCACTGGTCGGGGCTCCGCGTCGTCCCCCACTGGATCGAGCTGTGGGTCTCCGGCCCCTTCCGCCTTCACGACCGCACGGTCTATGAGCGGGTCGGGGAGGCCTGGCGGGTGACGCAGCGGTATCCGTGATTGCACTCCCCCTCTCCCGGTCGCTCGGCCCAAAAAACAAAAACCCGGGAAGCTCCCGGGCGACAACCTCCATCCTCCTGTGGATCAGATCAGAACGGCGACAAATCAACACACCAGAATCGAGCTACCCTCCACGACAGAGCTACAAAGAAAACAAGAACCTTCAAACCCACCACACCCACCCGCGTTCCCTCCGACTGCTTCAGACCTGCAAAAGAAAAGAATCCGGCACCTCCCGCTCCCAACCACGGCTTCAGGTTAGCCGGAAGCTCCTCAAAGGTCCTCAGCGCCCGGCTCAAATCTCCTCAAAAAACCTAAAACCGTTTGTCTCCAAGAGTTTGCGGGGAGCGCTTTCAGGTTTTTTCAGCGTCCTCCCGCCGTGTAGTAGATGGTGAGGACCGCGCGGCGGTCGGAGCCGGAGCCGGGATTCTCGAAGGCGGCCGAGATGCTGGTGCCCGCCGCGGACCGGACGAGGGCGGGATCGGCCGGCCAGCGGCCGCCGCCGGGACAGTCGCGGCCGGCCAGGCAATCGACGCTGCCGCTGCGCTCCTGGATCTCGTAGCGATAGCCGGTGTAGCGGGAACCGGGCGGCAAGCTGAGCCGCAGGATGGCGCACCCCTCCGGGACGCCGGCCGGTTCGCCGCTCTGGGCCAGGAGCTCCCGGAACCCGGCGCCGCACCCCGCTCCGGCGGAGACGACCTGTTCGACCGAGAGCGACTCCTCGCCGGCCTTGCACTCATAGCAGGTGCGATCGGCGAAGGTGCGGTGCAGGACGGAGCCCCCCGGCGCAGGGGGAGCCGGAGGCGCGGGCTGGACCGGCTGGGCGGGTGCCGGAGACGGGACCGTGGGCGCAGGAGCCGAGGGTGCCGGGCGCTCGGGTGCGGGAGGAGACGGCTGAGGGACCGGCTGGACGGGCGCCGGTGCCGGCTGGGGAGCGGGGGCCGGAGCCTCCTCCGCCGGCGGCACGGGCTCGGCGGGAGGCCTCGGATGCTCGGCGATCTGCGGAGGCGGCGGCAAGGGTGCCGGTCCGGACGGCTTGGCGCGCGCGATCTTCACCTTCATCATATGGACCGCACCGGGGACGTTCTGCTGGAACGTGTCGACGAGCTCCGGCTTGTCGTCGCGGCGCACGTCCACCTCGGCCTGGTAGGTCATGAAGCCCTCGTGGCTCACCGACACGCGCCACTTCCCTTCGGCGAGCCCGTTGATCACGGCCCGGCCGTGGGAGTCGAGCGCGACCGGCGGCGGCCCGGCCGGAGGATCGAGGGCGAGGTACAGCAGCTCGACGCTCGCGCCCGCGACCGAGGCCCCCTTGGCGTCCGCCCGGATCTCGAGGGATGCAGGTCCCTGCCAGATCTGAGCGCGGGCGGCGGAAGCGAAGGCGCAGGCGCAGGCGAGGAGAACGAGGAGCGCGACGATGCGGAGGGGCGGATTCGAGATGGGCATGGCGACGGCCTCCTGGAGAGCAACTCTACAATGAGAGCCATGTGCGACACACCGCGCACCGCGCCCCTCCTCCTGTCTCTCCTCCTCCTCGCCCGCTCCGCCCCGGCCGACTACGCCTGGCCGCGGGCCGGGACGGACGGCGGCACCCTGACCGAGCGGATCGCGCCGCCGTCCGGCTTCCGGCGCGCCCCGGCCCCTCCGGGCAGCTTCGCGGCCTGGCTGCGGGGCCTGCCGCTCCACCCCGGCCGGCCGCCGGTCCGCCTCTTCGACGGCCGCCTCAAGGGAAATCAGGAGGCCCATTACGCGGTGGTCCTCCTGGACGTGGGTACGCACGACCTCCAGCAGTGCGCCGACGCGGTGATCCGGCTGCGCGCCGAGTTCCTGCGCGACCGTGGCTGCGACGGGGACATCGCGTTCCGCTTCACCAGCGGAGACCGGGCCGCCTGGACGGACTGGCGCAAGGGCCTGCGGCCACGCATCGCCGGCAGCCGGGTGACCTGGCGCCCCGCCGCCGCGGCGGACGCCAGCTACGCGAGCTTCCGGAGTTATCTGGAGACCGTCTTCACCTACGCCGGCTCCTCGTCGCTCTCCCGCGAGCTGGAACGGGTGGAGGACCCCGCGCATCTCGCAGCCGGAGACGTGTTCATCCACGGCGGCTTTCCCGGCCACGCGGTGCTGGTCGCCGATGTCGCCGACGACGGCCGGGGACACCGCGTCTTCCTCCTCCTCCAGTCCTACATGCCGGCCCAGGAGGTCCACGTCCTGCGCAATCCGGCCGATCCCGCCTCCCCCTGGTATCCCGTCCGGTCGAGCGGCGTGCTGGAGACCCCGGAGTGGACGTTCCGGTATGAGGATCTGAGACGATTCCCCGCGCCGAGGACCTGCCGATGAGCGACACGCAGCCGCGGGCGCGGCACGTCGAGGTCATCCCGGTGCGCTGGGGGGACATGGACACCATGGGCCATGTCAACAACGCCAAGTACTTCACTTACTGCGAGTCGGCCCGCATGAGCTACTTCGCGGCGATCCGCATGCTCGAGCATCGGGAGACCCAGAGCCAGGGGCCCGCCCTGGCCTCCGCCGCCCTCAACTTCCGCCGCCAGGTGCACTACCCGGCGGTGATCGAGGTCGCCACCCGGGTCAGTGAGATCGGCCGCAGCAGCTTCAAGATGGAGTACGAGCTCTTCCTCCAGGGCACGGACGACCGCGTCGCCGACGGCACCGGCGTCATCGTCTGGGTCGACTATGGGACGGGGAAGTCGACGCCGCTGCCGGAAGGGCTGAAGGCGGCGATCCGGGAGTATGACCTCACCCCCTGATCCCCTCTCCCATCGCACACCCCCCGGGTCCCCTATGCGTTAACCCGATTTCGACGCAAGCTCAGCGTTCCGAGGGGAGCCCTAGGGGCCGGGGGTGAGGGCCTACGGCAGCCGCAGTACCAGGACCGTCTGGTCGTCCTCGCGCGGCACCTGGCCGGTGAAGCGCGTCACGTCCTCCAGGACACCGTCGCGCAGGCCCTCGACGCCGCGGTGGGCGTGGCGGGAGAGGCTCTGCTCCAGCCTCTCGAAGCCGAAGGGCTCGTCGAGGCGCTCCGAGCGCGCTTCGATCAGGCCGTCGCTGCACAGGAAGAGCGTATCTCCCGGGTCCAGCCCCTTCACCCGGGGCTCGACCTGCAGATAGCTGCGGACCCCCAGCGGATAGGCCACGGACTCCAGGACCTCGACCTTGCCCGCGGGCGTCACCCGGTAAGGGAAGAGGTGGCCCGCGCTCGCCCAGATCATCTCGCGCCGCTGCGGATCGAGCACCAGATAGCAGAGCGTCGCGAGGAGCCGCTTGCGCGCCGTCTGGTGGACCATCCGGTTGAGCGTCGAGAAGACCGCCGCCACCTCGGGATCGAAGGTCACCTGCACCGCCAGAGCCGACTTGGCCATCGACATCACCAGGCCGCTCGAGACGCCGTGGCCCGCAACGTCGCCCACCGCCACGGCGAGGCGGCCGTCCTCCAGGGCCAGCACGTCGTAGAAGTCGCCTCCCACCTCGCTCGCCGGCAGGTAGGCGTGGGCGATCTCGACGCCGTGGAGGCGCGGCGGCAGCTCCGGCAGGATCGAGCTCTGGATGCGCCGCGCCGTCTCCAGCTCGACCCGCTGGCGCTCGCGCTCGGCGATCCGCCGCACGTGCGGCGCGATGTCCTCGTAGCGGTAGACGAACTCGCGGCCGCTCCCCAGGGCACGCAGGCTCGCGAGGAGAGGCAGGCCGCACAGAACCAGCGGCAGCCAGCCGTCGAGCCGCAGGTGGGAGTCGCGGGCGAGGACGAGCGGCCAGGAAAAGAGCAGCGCCTGCGCCAGGAAACCGGCGATGAGGGCGGTCAGCAGGTCATAGAAAAGGAAGAGGAGGACCGGCAGGACGCCGAACACCAGAGTGGAGAGCAGGCCCCAACCGAGCGGCGCCACGATGATCGAGGGGAAGAGGACGACCGACCCCACCAGGATGGTGAACAGGGCGCCGAACGGCCGGCCCAGGCGCTCGACCGAGACCGGTAGAAGGCAGAGCAGGACCGCGAGGAGCCCCGGAAAGCTGAACGCCAGGATCGTTCCCGCGAGCTGGATCCCCCGCCAGGTGCCATTGCCCTGCAGGAACAGCGAGATCAGCGGCGAGGCTCCGGCCGGTCGCATGGCCAGGAGCGCGGCCACGAAAAGACCGGCCAGCGCGGCGCCGGCCATGACGCCGCGCAGCGACGAGCGCGCCACCGTGGCGTTCGCCCAATCGCGCTGGAACAGCGCGTCGAACGCGGCCAGCTTGTGCCCCCAGCGCTCGCGGCAGACCGACTCCCCCACCGACCAGGCGAAGAAGGCGAGCAGACAGGTCGGCAGGATCTGAAAGACCACCGAGGCGACCATGAAGATCCAGGTCGTCTGCTGCCGGGTGGCGAAGCCGAACCCCGCCCCCTGGGCGTCGGCGCGGGCGCCCAGCCCGGCGGTCACCAGGGCGGCCAGGGCCACGAGCAGGAAGATCTGCCCGCCGCGGCGCACGCCGATCTCGCCTGCGTGATAGCGCTTCAGGAAGGGCGGAGCGAGCAGCAGCATGAAGACATAGATGACCAGCAGCTGGCCGAAGCCGGTGAACTGGAGCCCGCGCAGGGTCTGCTGGAGCTGCTTCACCTGGGGATCATCGGTCCAGGGCTGGAAGCCGGCCAGGCGGTCGCCCGCGAAGACGACCTCGACTCCGTGCGGGATGTCCCCCCCACCGCGGTAGGGAAAGCGGACCGCGAGATCGGTGCGCGCCGCGAGCTGCTGGCTGCGGATCTGCGGCTCGCCATAGAGAGACGGATCGATCCCCTGGGCGAGCAGGAAGGCGTCGGCCCGGTCGCGCGCCTGCTGGACCGGGATCGCCGCCCCCGCAGCCTGCGGATCGGGGCGGAAGCGCAAGGCGAGGAGGTCGCCGGAGAGCGACACGCGCGCCTGATAGGTCCAGTTCTCCCGCAGCTCGTCCCGGGGATAGACGTAGACCAGCCAGCTCACCACCTGGGCGCGGAGGCGCGGGTCGACCTCCGCGTCATTTCTTCGGGTCCGCAAGGTCGACAGCCGCCGTTCGACGAACAGGTCGGTGTCGAGGAAGGCGACGAGGTAAGGGTCGCGGACCGGCTCGCCCAGGTCGCGGAGCCGCTCGAGAGAGATCGCCACGGCTTCGTCGCGGGAGATCTTCCAGTGGCGGGGGAGGAGAGAGAAGGCGCGGGGGTAGGCCCAGGCGAGGAGCGCGAGACCGAGCGCGCCCGCCAGCACCCACACGAAGAGTCCGCGCCGCGTCCGCATGTCCGCTATTGTACGGTTCAGGCGGACGCGGAGTTTCGAGCCCTCACATCGCGGGCAGCTTGTCGACCTGATCGCGGACCGCGCCGGCGGACTTCTCGAGCGCCGCCGTCTCGTCCGCGGACAGCTCGAGCTCGATCACCCGCTCCATCCCCTTGCGGCCGAGGAGGCACGGCACGCCGACGAACAAGCCCTCGAGGCCGTACTCGCCTTGCAGATAGACCGCGCAGGGGAGGATCTTCTGCTTGTCGCCGAGGATGGCGGCCACCATCTCATAGGCCGACGCCCCAGGGGCATAGTAGGCCGAGCCCGTCTTGTAATAGTTGACGATCTCGATGCCGCCGTTTTTGGTGCGGTCGTTGATCGCCGCGATGCGGTCCTCTGCCAGGAGCTCCGGCAGCGGAATGCCGTTGACCGTGGCGTAGCGCGGCAGCGGCACCATGGTGTCGCCGTGACCGCCCAGGACAAAGGCGTCGACGTCCTCCACCGAGACGTTGAGCTCGGCGGCGATGAAGTAGCGCATGCGCGCGGCGTCGAGCACGCCGGCCATGCCGAGGATCCGCTCGCGTGGGAAGCCGGAGACCCGCCGCGCCACCTCGCACATGATGTCCAGCGGATTGGTGACGACGATCAGGAGGGTGTCCGGCGAATGCTTGACGAGGTTCTGAACCACGTCCTTCACGATGTCGGTGTTCTTGGCCTGCAGGTCGTCGCGGCTCATGCCAGGCTTCCGCGCGAGACCCGCGGTGATGACACAGATGTCCGAGCCGGCGCTCAGCGCATAGTCGCTGCCGCCCGTGATCCGGGCGTTGAAGCCCAGGACCGGCGCGGCTTCCATCATGTCGAGGGCCTTGCCGGTGGCGAGCTCTCCGGCCACGTCGAGCAGCACCACGTCGGCCACGTCCGCCTGGGCGACCAGCTGCCCGACGGTGGCTCCGACGTTGCCCGCACCCCCCACCACAGTCACTTTGTTCCGCATGTCGATCCCTTCTCCACTCTTAGATGTTGTCCACGATGGCCTGCGCGAGCTCCGAGGTCTTGAGCAGGGTGGCGCCCGGCATCAGGCGCTCCAGGTCATAGGTGACCCGCTTCTGCTCGATCGTCCGGCCGAGGGCCGCCTCGATGCCGTCCGCCGCCTCGGACCAGCCCAGCCAGCGCAGCATCATGCAGCCCGAGAGGATCAGCGAGCCCGGATTGACCTTGTCTTGATTGGCGTACTTGGGCGCGGTGCCATGGGTCGCCTCGAAGCAGGCGTAGCCATCCCCCTCGTTGCTCCCCGGCGCCATGCCGAGGCCGCCCACCTGGGCCGCAAGGGCATCGGAGAGGTAGTCGCCGTTCAGGTTGGTCGTGGCGAGCACGTCGTATTCGTCCGGCCGCAGGAGGACCTGCTGGAACATCGAGTCGGCGATGCGGTCCTTGACCACGATCCGCCCCTCGGGCACCTTGCCGTTGTGCTGGTCCCAGAGATCCGCCTCGGTGACCGTCTGATCGGCGAAATTCTCCCGCGCCTCCTCGTACCCCCAGTCCTTGAACGCCCCCTCGGTGAACTTCATGATGTTGCCCTTGTGCACCAGGGTGACGCTCTCGCGGTTACAGGCCACGGCGTAGCGCAGGGCCTTCTTCATCAGCCGGCGGCTGCCGAAGCGCGAGATCGGCTTGATGCCGATACCGCTGTCGGGGCGGATCTCCTTGCCGAGACTGCCCAGGAAGTCGATGAGCTTCTTCGCAGCGTCGGAACCCGCCGGCCATTCGATGCCGGCGTAGACGTCCTCGGTGTTCTCGCGGTAGATGACCATGTCGACCTTCTCGGGCGCGCGCACCGGCGAGGGGACGCCGGCGAAGTAGCGCACCGGCCGCACGCAGGCATAGAGGTCGAGCACCTGGCGCAGGGTGACGTTCAGGCTGCGGATGCCGCCTCCGACCGGCGTGGTCAGAGGTCCCTTGATGGCGACCCGGTAGTGGCGGATGGCCTCCAGGGTGTCGTCGGGGAGCCACTCGCCGGTCTGGTTGTACGCCTTCTCGCCGGCGAGCACCTCGAACCAGGCGATCGAGCGCCGGCCGCCGTAGAGCTTGGCGACCGCACCGTCCAGAACGTGGCGGGTGGCCCGCCAGATGTCCGGGCCGGTGCCGTCCCCCTCGATGAAGGGGATGACCGGCCGGTCCGGCACCTCCAAACGGTCTTGCTCCGCGTGCCAGCCGATCTCCTGGCCGTCCGCGGGGGGAGTCAGATTGTTGAACGTCGTGGGCAACGCCGTGCTCCTCTTGGAGACAGGATCTGGGATAGAGGCCGGCCCGCGCCGGCCGGAAGCGAGCGCTGGCCTAACCTATCACAGAGGGGCACGCACGCCCCTGCCCCGGAGGGTGGGGGCCGCGGCGCCGCGGAGCGTGTGCTTGCACTCCCGACTCATTAGCTGGTAGGCTAATTACGAGGTGAGATGGGGGGCGAGATGAACGACGTCTTCCGTGCCCTGGCCGATCCGACGCGACGCGACATCTTGAAGATGCTGCGTGGCGGCGCTCTCACCTCCGGCGAGATCGCCGACCGCTTCCCCTCGCGCTGGCCCACGATCTCGCGCCACCTGGGGGTGCTCCGGGACGCCGGGCTGATCCTGGCGGAACGCAACGGGACCTCCATCCGCTACGAGCTGAACACCACCGTCTTCCAGGATCTGATCGAGCACCTCATGAGCTGGATGACGCCAGGAGACTCCGATGAAACTGCTTGACCGCCGCTGGTTGCCGCTCGCCTTCATCGCGGGCGCCTACGCCTTCTCGCTCGCCGTCTACGCGCGCCTACCCGAGAGAATCCCGTCGCACTGGAACGCCGCCGGGCAGGTCGACGGCTGGTCGAGCCGCGCCCTCGGGGCGTTCCTGATGCCGACGGTGGCGCTGGGCATCTGGCTGCTGTTCCTCGTGCTGCCCCGGATCGACCCCCGGCGGGCGAACTACGCGCGCTTCGGCAGCACCTACAGCCTGGTGGTCGCCGCGGTCATCCTCTTCCAGGTCGCAATCCACGTCCTGGTCCTCGGTGCCGCGCTGGGCTGGCCCATCGCCATCGATACGGTCATGATCGTAGGTATCGGGCTCCTCTTTCTCCTCCTGGGCAACGTGTTGCCGCGCGTGCGTCCCAACTGGTTCATCGGCATCCGCACGCCGTGGACGCTGTCGAGCGACCGCGCCTGGGAGAAGACCCACCGGGTCGGCGGCTACCTGTTCTCCGCCGCCGGCCTGGTGGTGATCGCCGCCGCCGCGCTGCCGGCCGCCTGGAGAGTGTGGGTCATCATGGCCGCCCTCGCCACCTCCACGCTCGGCACGGTCGTCTACTCGTACTTCGCGTGGAGGCAGGACACAGCGGGCTCGTCACGGCAGGCGACCTGACTCAGGCCGCTGAAAAGCCCCGGGGGCGAGAGCCTCACCCCCGGGGAGGAGAGCTACAAAAGGGACAGGTTCATCAATCCTGCGGTCCGGCTGCGGCCTTTGCAGCGGCCTTGGCAGCCGCCACCTTTGCAGCCTCCAGCTCCGCTTCGAGCTTGGCCACCCGCTCCTCCGGCGTCAGGCGGCGGCGCTTCTTCGGCAGGCGCGGATTGGCGCCGAATTCCACCAGCACCATGTTGTCGACCCCGAAGACGCTCTGCAGGCCGGCGATCAACTTGTTGCGGACGTTGCGCCCGCGGCGCCGGATCTCCTCACCCCGCTGGGTCGTCTCGCGCAGTTGCCTGCGATAGACGTCCTGGGTGCTCTGGAGCTCCTTGGCCTCGCCGATCACTCCGTCGAGCTCCTGCAGGTTCGGACCCAGCTGCGGCAGCTCCGGCAACCGCGCCCTCACGTTCGCGCCCAGCGCCTCCCAACCGCCAACCTCTTTGGACATCGTGTCTGTAGACATGGTCATTCTCCTATTCAGAGTTTCTGCTTAATTCTACTTTGTCAGATTGTCGGGCAGCCCTCCTGTCGACCTGTAAATGACCACAGCATCCCGGCCAAGATCTGCTTCATAGGAGTTCGTTGTTGTCTTTTTGAGCTCCAGGGGTTTCTGGGCAAGCTCCCT
>WNGB01012743.1_pt1 | contig 12755 bp, 10 predicted proteins | sample 5400681 | NCBI WGS metagenome assembly WNGB01 (sample SAMN13153367, study PRJNA577476) | soil metagenome | isolation source: 115 cm soil or saprolite under grassland replicate 2 | place: USA:California | collected 2016-06-15 | reverse complement strand
GGAGGCGGCGGCGGCTCGTTCGAGAGCCGCCGCCTCCTCGTTTCTGTCAGCGGCTGAACCGGACTTCTATGGGCCCCTTGGCGAGGACGACGCCGCGCTGGTTCGTCATCGTCACCTCGAGATCCGCGTACGTGCTTCCGCCGGGGCCGGGGCGCGTCTGCAGGACGCGGCCGTCGAGGAAGGTCACGTCGCCCTCGAACGCCGGGCTGCGGTACTGGATGTTGCTGTGGGTGATGAAGCCGTACTCGCCCGCCCACGCCGCGACGTAGTCGAGGACCCAGGCGCCCATCGAGGCGCCGTAGCCGTACGCCTTCGGCATCGCGATCGTCTTCGCGAGCGCCGCGTTCGCATGGCCCTTCGCCTGCCCGGCGTAGAGCCCGTCGGCGAGCGCCGGGTCGATCTTGGCCTTCTCGAAGTCGGGCGTCATCTCGGGCAGCCAGCCCGCGTCCAGTGTCTTGTCGCCGAAGTCGTCGGGCCGGCTTGCGCCCCAGATGGTGAAGATGAAGGACCGCCACTCGGTCGCGAGCGTCCTGACCGTGTGCGGCCCGATCGGCCGGCGCGGCAGGTCGCCGACCCCGACCTCCGCGCCCGTCTTCAGGACGTGGTCCTCGAACGTGCGGTAGTAGTCGAGGCGCTCGCGCTCGATCGACTCCAGCTCCTCGTCCGTCCACTCGTAGTCCTCGGCCTGCGTATTCATGAACCCGAGGCGGCGCGCGTTCTCGACGAGGAAGCGGATCGCAGTCGAGCGCTGGATCGCGACGGGCTCCCCGCGCTGGTTGAAGTAGTTCGTGTCGCCGCGCTGGAACACCGTCGGTCCGGCGAAGCGCGTGTCGGCGACCTTGTAGTCGAACGTCATCCGCGTTGCCCGGATCTGGTCGCCGGGCTCGATCCTCGGCCCGAAGAACCACCACTCGTCGCCGCCGAAGAGCATGTGGCACCCCGGGATCCGGCCCTGGACCGCCGGCAACGCGCCGTGCCCGTAGATGCAGCAGACGGCGAACGACTGCGGCCCGACGATGCGGCCGAACTCGCTCTCGGCGGCGAAGTCCTCGTCGTAGTGAAGCCTGTTCGGGTAGTTCATGCCCTGCACCCAGCGGCGGATGTCGTTGACCGCGACGGGTTCCTTCAGCTGCTCGCCGGCGATCGGCCGGCCGAGCCACTGCTCGACGTCGGTGGTGTCCATGGGCTCGAGCTCCACGTCCACAGAGGTCTGGGTCATCACGTTTCTCCTTCCGATTGCATGCGTGTGGCGATGAGGCTCTTCACCTTGTCCAGGACGGGCTTGCCGGTGGCGGTCATCGGGAGCTCGGACTCCTCGACGAAGAAGATCCGGGCCGGGATCTTGTAGCTGGCCAGCCGCCCCTTGAGCTCGGCGCGGATGTCGTCTGCGCTGAGGAACGTCTCGGCGGTCGGGACGACGCACGCGACCACGATCTCGCCGTACGTCTCGTCCGGCGCACCGACGACGGCGGCGAGCCTGACGCGGGGGTTCTGGTAGAGCGCCGCCTCGACCTCACCCGGCGAGACCATCGCGGAGCTCGTGCGGATCACCTCGGACATCCGCCCCGTCCAGTGCAGGTACCCCTCGTCGTCGAAGTAGCCCGCATCCCTCGTGCGGTAGTAGCCGCAGCCGTCGAGGTAGGTCTCGGGGAACTGCTTGTTGTACCCCTTCATCAGCGTCGTCCCCTTGATCGCGATCTCGCCGTGCTCGTTCGGCGGCAGCGTCTCGCCCGTCTGCGGGTCGATGATCTTCATCAGGGTGCCGGGCAGCGGCCGCCCGTTCGTCTGCAGGCGCACCTCCACGGGGGTGTTCCATGGGATCGAGGCGGCGAGGGTGAGCGTCTCGCTCAGGCCGAGCGAGGCGCCGCCGAAGGGACCGTCCTCGGGCAGGCCGAGACGGTCTCTCAGCGAGCTGCGCGGCAGGATCCGGAGCGAGGAGACATCGGCCTGCCTGTGGGCGAGGGCTTCCTCGAGCTCCGCGGTCTGCTGCGGCGTGATGTGCGCGACGGTGATGCGGTGCTTCTCGATCAGGTCGAGCGCCTCGTCGGCGTCGAACCACTCCTGCAGCACGACCGTCGCGCCGATCCCGAGGCTGGGGCCGAGGAGCCAGCCGATGCCCGCGCTCCAGAAGAGCGGATAGCTCCCCCAGACCACGTCCTCCGAGTCGACGGTGAACTCGAGGTAGAGGCGGTCGAACTGGACCGCCGGGCAGCGGTGCGCGTGGATCACGCCCTTCGGGACCCCGGAGGTGCCGGAGGTGTAGACGATCAGCGCATCGTCGGTCGGGTGGATCTCGCGCTCGACCGAGTCGAGGTACCCCTCCGGGAGCGCGGGCGGGTTCCCCAGCGCGTCCTCCCACGAGAGCAGCCGGCCTCGCGTCGGGCCTCCGCCGAGCTGGATGACGTGGCGCAGGTACGGAAGTGCCGGGTCGAAGTGCGGCTCGGGGCCGGCGTCCTCGAGCCAGGGATGGTCCTGGAGGAGGTCCTCGAGGTAGGTGTGCCGGAGCATCTGGTGCTGCAGGATCACGACCGACGCGTCCGCGTGGCGCAGGAGCCGCTCCCGGGCGGGGGCGGGCTCGTACGTGCTGAGCGGGACGGCGACGGCGCCGATGTTCATCACCGCGAACGCGGCGACGACCCACTCCGGGCGCATCCCCATGACGATCGATACCCGCGCGCCCTTGGTGACGCCGAGGCCGAGCAGGGTCGCCTCGAGCTTCGTGACCTCCTCGGCCAGCCGGCGGTAGCTCCACGTCTCGTCGCCGAAGATCAGCGCCGGCCGGTCGCCGTACCGTTCGCAGGTCCGGCGCAGCCAGACCGGGACGGTCAGGTCCGGATCCTGATGGATCGGCTCCTGCGTTGCCGTCTCACTCATCGAACAGCCCCGCCGCGCGCTCACCGATCATCACCGCGGTCGCGGCAGGGCCCCGCCGGGTGATGTTCGGCATGATCGAGATGTCGACGACCCGCAGGCCCTCGACGCCATGCACCCTGCAGTGCTGGTCGACGACGGCGGTGGGGTCGGAAGCCGGCCCCATCCGCGCGCTACAGGTGGTGTGCAGGGACGTCCCCATGTTCGCCTTCATCCACGCGTGGAGCGACGCGTCGGATGCGAGGTCGTCGTCCGTCGGGGAGGCGCGTTCCGCGCGCAGCTGCTTGAACGCCGGGTGGGCCAGCAGCTCGGCGGCGAGACGCACGTTCGCGGTGAGCCGGCGCAGGTCGTCCGGTTCCGACATGTAGTTGAGCCGGATCGCCGGCGGATCGTTTGGATCGGCCGAGGTGAGGGTGATCTCCCCAGTGCTCTTCTCGGAGTCAAGGCTGACGAGGAACACGAAGTCGTCCTGCATCTTCGCGGTCGACAGCAGGAAGCGGAGCGGCAGCTTGCGCAGGGCCTTCATGGTTGCCCACGGCCGTGCGACGTACGAGGGGAGCCTGCCGCGCTTGCCCGTGGCGGTCATCGACCTGAACACCTGGCTGAAGGAAGCGGCGGCGCAGGTGATCTGGAGATCGCCGACGATGTCCGAATCGGGCGCCGTGTGGTTGAGGCAGGTCTGGAAGATCATGAAATCCGGGGGGAGCACACCCCTGTCCGGCACCCGGAAGTTGACGAGGACGGACGGGTGGTCCTTGACGTTCTTGCCGACCCCAGGGCTGTCGTGGACGACTTCGATTCCGTGCTTGCGGAGCGCGTCGGCCGGCCCGATCCCGGAGAGCAGCAGGAGGTGCGGGGACTTGAAGCCGCTCGCGCACAGCACCACCTCGGCGCCCCTGATCTCGACCCGCTGACCGTTCCGGTCGGCCTCGACGCCGACCGCCCGCGTCCCCTCGAACAGCACCCGCCGCACGAACGTCTCGCCGAGCACGGTCAGGTTCGGCCGGCTCCTCGCCGTTGCGAGGTACGTCATCGCCGTGTTCACCCGGATCCCGTCGATGGCGTTCCGCGGGATCGGCCCGACGCCGTCGACACCCGGCGCGTTCTTGTCGGGATCCTCGGGGAACCCCGAGTCCAGGCACGCCTCCACGAACGCTCGCGACACCGGGCGCAGCTGGTCGGGGTGCGGCCGCCGGATCGGCATCGGGCCGTCCTGGCCGTGAAACTCGTTGTCGAAGTCGAGATCGGTCTCGCTCTTCCTGAAGAAGGGCAGAACGCGGTCCCACGACCAGAGGTCGTTGCCGAGCGCGGCCCACTCGTCGAAGTCCTCGCGCCTGCCCCGGATCCAGTACGTCCCGTTGACGGTGCTCGAGCCGCCGACGATCTTTCCGCGCGCAAGGGGATACGTGCGACCGGGCAGGAGCTCGCCGATGAAGGACCAGTTGTTTGGATGTCCCGGGAAGGAGGCCGCCATCGAGTTCGACCTCGCCACCTCGGCCGGGAACTCCTCCTTCGACCGGTAGTCGGGCCCCGCCTCCAGCAGGAGCACACGTCGCGTCTCCTTCTCGGATAGCCGTGCGGCCAGCGCGCACCCTGCCGACCCCGCCCCGACGACGATCACGGAGTACTGCTCGGTATCCGTCATCGGGACGATCCTTCCTTCGTCGGGAGGCGGCAGGTTCGACTGCATTGAAACAATCCCGTATCGCGTTCGTCAACCAAGTGGTAGGTTGAAGTGTGCGTTACCAACCGCTGGGCGCGAGTGGGATCGAGGTCTCCGTCGTCGGCCTCGGCTGCAACACCTTCGGGATGTCGATCGACGCCGACCGGGCGCAGGCGGTGGTGGACGCGGCTCTCGAGTCCGGCATCAACTTCTTCGACACGGCCGCGTCCTACGGCGCCGGCGCGAGCGAGGAGATGCTCGGCAAGGCCCTTCGCGGCCGTCGCGATCGGGCCGTCGTCGCGACGAAGTTCGCCGACACCCTCCGCGGCCTGCCCCAGGACGCCCCGCCGCCCGGTCAGCGCGCCGAGGTCTTCAAGTCCGTCGACCGCTCGCTCGAGCGGCTCGCCCTCGACTACGTCGATCTCCTCTACTACCACATGCCCGACAAGGTGACGCCGATCGAGGAGACGCTCGGCGCGATGCAGGAGGTCGTCGAGGCCGGGAAGGCGCGGGTGATCGGCTGCTGCAACTTCAGCTCGTCGCAGCTGCGGCAGGCGGACGACGCCGCGCGCGCCTCCGGTAAGCCGGGCTTCACCGCCGTCCAGAACCAGTACAGCCTGCTGGAGCGCGATGCGGAGAGGAACGTGCTGCCGCTCGCGCGTGAGCTCGACATCGCGTTCATCCCGTACATGCCGCTCGTGAACGGCCTGCTGACCGGCAAGTACCGGCGCGGGCAGCCGCCGCCCGAGGGATCGCGGCTCGAGTACTTCACGAGCGTCGGCGTCGGCCGCGAGCTGCTCGGGGACGACCGATTCGAGCACGTCGAGCGGCTCGCGGAGTTTGCCGAGCGGCAGGGCCATACGCTGCACGAGCTGGCGATCGCCGCCCCGGCGTCGGAGCCGGGCATCACGTCCGTACTGGTCGGGGCAACGTCGCCGGAGCAGGTCCGGGCGAACGCCGCCGCCGCCGAGTGGCAGCTCGAGCCGGAGACGCTCGACGCTGTGCCGCGGGTGGAGGGCAAGGGAATCGAGTTCGGGTTCCCGCGCGACTGAGCGCGGTGTCGCGACGTCAACAAACGTTTGGTCGGAGTGTTAGAGTCGGCGCGACGTGGCGAGCTCCAAGGGCACCTTCGAGACGGTTGCCGAGGCGGAACGTCGCGCGCGCGAGCGTCTCCCGAAGTTCCTCTACGTCGCGGTCAAGGGTGGGGTCGAGCAGGGGATCTCTCTGGCGGACAATGCCGCGGCCTTCGGCGAGCTTCGGTTCGTCCCGCGGATCGCCACGGGGATCTCAGGACCGCGCGAGCAGGCGACCAGCGTCCTCGGGCAGGACATCTCCTTCCCCGTGTTCCTGTCGCCCACCGGGGCGCAGAGCAGCATCCGTCCGGGAGGCGAGCTCGCCTCCGCGCGAGCGGCGGCCGCCGCGGGAACCGCCTTCGGGGTGAGCTCCTTTGCGAGCACGCCGATCGAGGAGATCGTCCGGGTCAACCCCCTGACGTTCCACCAGATGTTCTGGCTCGGCGGCCGCGATCGGATGGCCGCGATCGTCGAGCGCGCGCGCAATGCTGGCGCGAAGGGGCTGATCGTCACGCTCGACTTCGTCTTCACCCATCGCAAGGACTGGGGTACTCCTCTCAGCATCGCGCATCTCCCCAACGCCACCCGCCTCCAGCTGGCCAGGTACTACGGGGGACAGGCGATCCGAAGTCCTCGGTGGTTGCTCCCGTTCCTCCGTGCCGGCGTGCTCCCGGACGCCACGGTCCCGAATCTCGGGTCGCCCGAGCAGCCGAGGCCGCCGTTCTTCGGCGCATTCGTCGAGTGGATGCAGACGCCGCCGCCGACGTGGTCGGACATCGCCTGGCTGCGCGAGCAGTGGAGCGGCCCCTTTGTCGTCAAGGGCATCGCGCATCCCGACGACGCCCGGCAGGCCGTGGACATCGGCGCCACCGCGATCGCCGTCTCGAACTACGGAGGCGGCAACCTCGACGGCACGCCGGGGACGATCAGGCTGCTGCCGGCGATCGCCGCCGCGGTCGGCGGCCAGGTCGAGATCATCCTCGACGGTGGCGTCCAGCGCGGCAGCGACGTCGTCAAGGCGGTCGCGCTCGGTGCCCGCGCTGTGGGGATCGGCCGCTCCTTCATCTGGGGCCTCACCGTCAACGGCGAGGCGGGCGTGTCGAACGTCCTCCAGATCATCCGCGCCGGCATCGACGAGACGCTGAACGGGCTGGGCCGCGCCTCGATCCACGATGTCACCCCGGAGGACGTCGTCGTCCCGCCGGGCTTCGCCGCCAGTCCTGTGTCCGCAGCGCTCGCAAGCATCAGTTAGTGGCGTAACCGGCAACATGGCCATGGTCCCGGGCAACGTCACCGGTCACACCACTAGCGCGCTGCAAAGCCGGTCGGCACGACGACGTCCGCGGCGACGACGTCGTGGATCGAGGCTCGCCCGAGCGCGTTCAGCGTCTCGTCGATGCCGGCCCGCAGGATGGCGAGAACGTTCTCGACGCCGGCCTCTCCGGCGGCGGCGAGCCCCCAGAGGTAAGGACGTCCGATCAACACGGCGCGGGCGCCGAGGGCGATCGCAGCGACGACGTCGCTGCCGCGCCGCACGCCGCCGTCGACGAGCACCTCGACCTGATCGCCGACCGCCTCGACGACGGCCGGCAGCAGCCTGATCGAACCCGGCGTGTCGTCGACGTTGTTGCCTCCGTGGTTCGAGACGGAGACGGCGTCGGCCCCGATGCCGACTGCCTGTCGCGCGTCTTCCGCGTGCGTGATGCCCTTGACGATGAACGGGCCGCGCCACTGCTCGCGGAGCCAGCCGATGTCGGACCAGGTCGGCGGCGGGGTCTGCATCCAGTCGACGTAGGCGGTGAAGAACGTGGGCGCTGCCTCGCCGGGCAACGCGAGATTGGGCGTCGTGAACTTCGGGATGCCGCCGTTGCGGAGAAAGTCGCGCAGCCAGCGAGGGCGCCTGACCGCCTGCGGCCCGTAGTACCTGGCCATCGTCAGCAGGCCGACGTCGGTGAGGCGTGCCGGGCTTGCGAGGCTGCCCCAGTCGCGGCGATGGGCGAACACGTAGTCGAGCGTCACGATCAGCGCCTTCGCTCCCGCACGTTCCGCACGGTCCACGACCGACAGCATCCGCTCGCGGCTGCCGAGCCAGTACATCTGGAAGAAGGTCTGGGGGTTCGCCTGGACGACCTCCTCGACCGTCTTGCTCCCGAAGGAGCTCAACCCGATCGCGGTCCCGGCGCGGGCGGCGGCGCGGGCGATCGCGACCTCGCCGTGCGGGTGGATGCCCTGCGCGCCGGTGGGCGAGGCGATCACCGGGAAGGAGATCTGCTCGCCCACGACGGAGGTCGCCTGCTCACGTGGGCCGGAGAGACCGGTGGCGATCCGCGGGACGAACCGGAGCTCGGAGAAGGCTGCCACGTTGTCGTCGCGCGTATGTCCCTGCTCGAGCCCGGCGCCCACGGCCGCGAAGACGGCCTTCGGCAGCCGCGCGCGCGCGCGACGCTGCGCTTCGGCGATCGACTCGAACGCGGCCGCGGAGTGCGCCACGCCGCGATCATATGACCAAACGGCCGGTCCAGTAGTATGAGACGCCGATGGACACCGCCTCGGAAAGCACCCTCAAAGCTGCCGTCCACGGCGGTTGCCCCGTCCTGGCCGGATACGACCCACTGGCGGTCGAGGAGCTCCGCAACCCGGACCCGAGTCTCAGGCGTGCGCGGCAGGAAGCGCCGGTGTTCTACGACGAGAAGTACGGCTTCTGGTCGGTGACGCGGTACGCGGACGTCCTGGCGGTCCTCGCGGACGACGAGCACTACTCCAACCGAATGGCGATCCCGATGCCGAAGCCGCCGGAGGATCTCCGGGAGCGGATGCCGGTGTACCCGTTCGAGACGGCGCTGCTCTTCATGGACGACCCGGAGCATCGGCCGGCCCGGACGATGGTGCAGGAGCCGTTCGTCCCCCGGCGTCTGAGGGCGCGTGAGCCGAGGATCTATGCGCGCGCCCAGGAGCTGATCAGCCAGCGGTCCGATCGCCACATCGAGTTCCTGAAGGAATACTCGCTCCCGCTGGCGCTGACGGTCATCGGCGACTTGGTCGGCGTGCCAGAGCCCGACTGGCCGATGCTCGAGGAGTCCATCTTCGGTGCGTTCGAGATCGCCAAGATCGCGAGTGGGGTCGTCAGCGATCCCGCGGAGATCCGGCGCTTGGCCGAGGGCCAGGCCGCCTACTGGGACTACCTGGTCGCGCTTGCCGAAGAGCGACGCCGGAGCCCGACCGACGACTTCTCCTCGGTACTGGCCGCGCAGGTGAATCCCGAGGACGGCTCCCACTTCTCGGCGCAGGACATCGCGGGCCACATCAACACGATGCTGGGCGCCGGATTCGAGACCAGCGCGCAGCTGCTGACGTTCGGCGTGCACGCGATCCTGAGCCATCGCGACCAGTGGGAGCTGCTGAAGTCCGACCGCTCGCTGCTGCCCGGTGCCGTCGAGGAATGCGTGCGCTGGCGCGCCATTCCCAAGCGGATCTTCCGGCTGACGAAGACCGACGTCGAGATCGGCGGCGTCACCGTGCCCGAGGGCGCGTTGCTCGCTCTCCTGCTCGGCTCGGCCAACCACGACGAGTCGGCGTTCGAAGACCCGGATCGCTTCGACATCCGTCGTGCTCCGGTTCCGAGCAACCTCACCTTCGGCCGGGGAATGCACTTCTGTCTCGGCGCGCCGCTCGCGAAGACCGAGATGCGTATCACGCTCGAGACGCTGCTCGATCTGGCTCCCGACGTGCGGCTCGACGAGACCCAGGAGCTCGAGTGGAACCCGGACATCCGCCTCGAGTCGCTGACAGCGCTGTACGTGGACCTCGGGCCCAGCCCGAGTTAGTGGTGTAACCGGCAACGTGGCCATGGCGGGCAACGTCAGCCGGCCACACCACTAGATCTCACTCCACGTCGTTGCCGCCGCGGCCAGCGGCGCCGCGGCGGCCGTCGCGTAGCGCTCAGCCCGCGATCGCGGCGATCGCGGTGGGGTCCTTGTAGTACACGTCGAGCTCGGCGATCTTGCCGTCGCGGACGTAGTAGAGCTCGACGACGTTCATCTCCACGGCCTCGCCGGTGGCGCGAGACGTGAACCGGCCCACGAGGTGGATGACGACGGGGTCGGTGGCGTCGAAGTACTCGACGGGCGACGCGAGCGAGGTCTCGAACTGCTCGTTGATACGCCCCATGATCTCGAAGAAGCCCGCCGCCCCGTGGTACTCGCCGCCGTAGGGGAGGCCCGGAGGCTCGTGCAGGACGAAGTCGTCTTGCATCATCGCGCCGGCGCTCTCGAGGTCACCGGCCATCACGAACTCGTACCATTGCCGGACGATGTCCACGGCTCCCTGCGTCGTGGTCGTCGAGCTCATGTCGATCCTCCTTCTCCCGGCTGAGCCAGGTGTGCGAGGTAGATTGACCTTGGACGGATGTTTGGTAGATTAGCCGGGTGGCGCCGTTGTCACCGAGTCGCGGACCGGGAGGCCCCGGAGCGAGGCAGCACGATGCCGAGCGCGCCGCCCCGGTGAGCGTGTCCCAAAGGACGAGGGAGCTTCGTCAATGGCATCCGGCGCAGCGCTAGCGACGCGTGACCTGACCGTTCGGTTCGGCGGCGTCACCGCGGTCGATCATCTCTCGCTGGCGATCGACAAGAGCCGCCTCACCGGCATCATCGGCCCGAACGGAGCAGGCAAGACGACGATCATCGACGCCGTCAGCGGCCTCGTGCGCTCGACGGGTGAGATCGAGCTCAACGGCCGGCCGATCAGCCACTGGCGTCCGTATCGGCGCGCGCAGGCGGGTATCGGCCGCACGTTCCAGGGCGTCGAGCTCTTCGACGAGTTCACCGTCCTCGAGAACCTCCTGATCCCTGCGGAGGCAGGACGTCGGTGGTCGTTTCTCCGAGATCTCGTTTTGCCGCGCGCGAACCGCGAGTCGCTGCGCCGCGCCACGGAGGCGCTGGACCGGGTGGGGCTTGCGCATTGGGCCCAGGTCAAGCCGCCCCAGTTGTCGCTCGGCGAGCGCAAGCTCGTCACGATCGCGCGGGCGCTCTCCGGGGGCGGCGACGTGCTCCTCCTCGACGAGCCTGCGGCCGGTCTGAACTCCGAGGCCACTCTCGAGCTCGGCGAGAAGCTGCGCGAGCTCGTCCGCTCCGATCTCAGCGTCGTCCTGGTCGACCACGACATGGGGCTCGTGCTCAACGTCTGCGACGTGATTCACGTCCTCGACTTCGGGAAGCTGATCGCGTCTGGTACGCCCGACGAGATCCGGAGCAACGAAGGCGTGATCGACGCGTACCTCGGCCAGGAGGGTCACGCGCAGGCCGTCGAGGCGGAGGTCGTGTGATGGCGGCGGCCCTGGAGTGCGAGAAGCTCTGCGTCGGCTACGCCGGCGTCCGGGTCGTCCACGATGTCGATCTCACCGTCGAGCCGGGAGAGGTCGTTGCGCTGTTCGGTCCGAACGGCGCGGGCAAGACCACGACGTTGCACGCGCTGTCCGGCCTGTTGCGCTCGCAGTCGGGCGCCGTGCGGATCTGCGGCCAGCGCGTCCGCGGCGGACGCCCTCATCTGGCTGCACGCAGCGGTCTCGCGTTCGTGCCCGACGACCGGTCCTTGTTCTACGGCCTCACGACCCGGCAGAACCTGCGTCTTGCAGCCGGGCGCCGCAACACGCAGTCCGCGCTCGACCAGGTGCTCGAGTACTTCCCCGCCCTGCGCGACCTCCTGGGTCGTCGCGCCGGCCTCCTGTCCGGGGGCGAGCAGCAGATGCTCGCCGTCGGCCGCGCGCTGATGGTCGACGAGATGAGCATGGGCCTGGCGCCGATCGTCGTGCAGCGCTTGCTGCCCGTCGTCCGGCGAATCGCGGACGAGCTCGGCACCGCGGTCCTGCTGGTCGAGCAGCACGTCGACCTCGCGCTGGAGGTCGCCGACCGCGCGTACGTCCTCGACCGCGGCCGCGTCGCCATCGCCGGTCGCGCGGAGGAGCTTCGCAACCGGCGCGACCTGCTCCGGGCGAGCTACATGGGAGAGCTGGCATACGAGCAGCTCGAGGCGAGCACGGGCCGCCCGGCCGCGGCGGCCAACGGAGGAGGCCGCAATGCCTAACGTCATCCTGTACCTCCTCCTCAGCCTGGGCGCGGGCGCCGCGTACGCCCTGCTCGCGAACGGCATCGTCGCCGTCCACAAGGGGTCGGGCGTTCTCAACTTCGCGCAGGGCGCCGTCGCGATGTTGGGGACGTACTGCTACCTCGACCTCGTCCAGAGCGGCGTCTCCAAGTATCTGGCGATCGGCATCGCCGTCGCCGGGTCCGCGGTCGCCGGCGTGTTCTTCTCCGTGGCGATCTTCCGTCCCTTGCGCGCGGCGCCGGCGCTCGCCAAGGTCGTCGCGACGCTCGGTCTGTTGGTTGCGCTGCAGGGGATCGCGCAGATCGTCTGGGGCGCCAACGCGACCATCGTACCGTCGCTGTTCCCGGAGAACGGCGTCCAGGTCAGCGGGGCGTTCATCGGCGTCGACCGTTTCTGGATGGCCGGCACGGCGCTCGTGATCGCGCTGCTGCTGTGGGCCGGCTTCCGGTTCACCCGGCTGGGGCTCGCGACTCAGGCGACCTCGCAGAACGAGAAGGGAGCCTCGTTGCTGGGCTTCTCGCCGACCGTGATCTCGGCGGCGAACTGGGCGCTCGGTTGCGCTCTGGCCACCATCGCTGGCGCGATGATCGCACCGATCACCACGCTCGACACGGGATCGATGCCGCTCCTGGTGCTGCCCGCCCTCGCCGCCGCTCTCGTAGGGCGCTTCGCGTCGTTTGGCATCACGACCGCCGCCGCGTTCGGAATCGGCTGGGCGCAGGTGTGGATGTTTCACACCTGGACGCTGCCCGGTGTGCAGACCGCCGCTCCGTTCGTCGTCGTCATCCTCGTGATGGTCGTCGCGGGAAGGGCGCTTCCCGGCCGCGGTGCGATCTCCGAAGGCCGGCCTCCCTGGGCTCCGGTCGGCGCGAATCGATGGATACCGATTGCCCTCTGTAGCGCCGTCGGCGCCGTGCTGATCGTGACCCTCAACTCGACGTATCAGTCGGCGTTCGTCACCACCTTGACGACGGGTGTCCTCGCTCTCTCCCTCGTCGTGCTGACGGGGTACGTGGGGCAGATCTCCCTGATGCAGATGACGTTCGCGG
>WNGB01010596.1_pt1 | contig 12756 bp, 14 predicted proteins | sample 5400681 | NCBI WGS metagenome assembly WNGB01 (sample SAMN13153367, study PRJNA577476) | soil metagenome | isolation source: 115 cm soil or saprolite under grassland replicate 2 | place: USA:California | collected 2016-06-15 | reverse complement strand
ACGTCTCAACGATCTTCACGGGAATCCCGGTCTGCTGATCGACCGTGATGGAGAGGTGGTCGGCCGAGACGCCGAGCTCGACGACGATGAGGTTGGGCGCCACGGCCATGTCGAGTTGCCAGGCCGGCCGGCCCCCGTAGGCTACCTCCTTGACGCGCGGGTCCTTCGCGGCGAGGAAGGCGCGCACGACCGCGCCGAAGTCGCGCGGGAGCGCCCAGTCGGAGGGGTGCGGGTCGGGCGGTCCTGGCGCCAGGCCGGTCGACTCGACGGCGAACTTGGTGCCGTCCTCGAGCGTCGAGTAGAAGCGCTCGACGCCGGTCGTGGCGTCGTAGGCCCTGTCGCTCGCGCGGTCTCGGGCCAAGAGGCGGAAGTCGCCACGGTCAGTGAGGACGTAGCTGAAGCGCGCCTCGTCGCCCTTGTCGGGCCCGTCCACGACGAGCAGGCCACTGAGGTTTTTCGCCGTGGCCAGCGCGGCGCGCACCTTAGCCTTGATCTCCGCGGCGGTTGCGACCTCGGGCCCAGCGATGCGCGGGGTTCGCTCCGTCCGCGGGATGCCGATCGCGACAAGGACGATCGCCGCCACCGCGGCCACGGCGGCGATACGCAGCCCCCAGCGGAGTCCAGTTCGGCGCGCCTGCCGCCTCCGTCGCCGCGCGGCGGACGAGAGGGGTTCCTCGGCCAGGCGGTGATGGAGGGTAGCGTAGAAGTCCGGCGCGTGCTCTGGGGTTTCGAGCTCGCGCAGGGCGGCGCCGAGCTCCTCGTCGCGTCTCGTGCTCTCGTCCGTGCTCATGCCCGCGGCTCTCCTTCCTCGACATGGCTGACGGCCCGGCGCAGCGCTGCCCGCGCGCGACTGAGGCGCGATGCGACCGTCCCGGCCGGGACGCCGAGCACCGAGGCGGCGCCCTTGTAGTCGAAGCCCTGAGCGTCGACAAGGAGCACCGCCGCACGCTCATCCGGAGGCAGCGCGGCAAGCGCCTGCGCGAGATCGTGTCGCTGCGCCATCGCCTCGCCGGGATCGGACCACGGGCCGGCCGGCTCGGCGATCTCCTCCAGCGGTAGCTGAACGACCCGCTGCGAGCGCTTGAGTTCGTCGAGGCAGGCGTTGTAGGCGATGCGGTAGAGCCAGGTGCCGAGCTTCGAGTGGCCTCGGAAGCGCGGCAGCGCCCGGAAGGCCTTCAAGTACGCTTCCTGAAGCGCGTCGTCCATGCGGTCGCGGTCGCCGAGCAGGCGGTAGGCGAGCGTGCGCAGTCCCGGGTCATAGTGGCGGATCACGGCGGCAAACGCCTTCTGGTCGCCGCGCCGGGCTCGGTCGAGGAGGGCGGCGCCGATCTCGACAGCCGGGCCAGGCGGGGCCATGGTGAGCATGCCTCCCTTAGACGACCGCCGCGCCACATTTATTCGGCGCGGCCGCTGCCCAAAAGGCAGCCATGCTTGGGACCGTCTCTGCGAATCTGTGGCGATGGCCCGGCTGGATGTCGTTCCCTTCTCGGACGAGTACCTGGAAGACGCCGGCCGGCTGCTCGCCGCCCGGCACGCGCGCCAGCGCGAGTCCGAGCCGCTGCTGCCAGCGCGCTTCGAGGAGCCGGAAGCGGCGCGGGACGAGCTCGTGGCTTGCCGAGGGCGCATCCGGCGCGGCAGCCTTCCGCAACGGCCGGCTTGTCGGATACCTGATCGCGGCGCCGCGCGACGTCGAGCTATGGGCGGAGAACGTCTGGATCGAGGCGGCCGGACACGCGGTCGAGGAGGCGGAGGACATCCGCGATCTGTACGCCGCCGCAGCCACGAAATGGTTGGAGCAGGAGCGGCCGCGCCACTACACGCACGTGCCGTCGATCGACACGGAGCTCGTGGACGCGTGGTTTCGCCTCGGCTTCGGCCATCAGCAGGCGCACGGGCTCCGAGAGGTTCCTGCGCATGTGGATGTCCGCATCCCGGACGGCTTCGAGATCCACGAGCCGCGCGAGGATGACATCGAGGCGTTGCTCGCGGTCGACATCGCCCTGCCAGCCCACCAGCGGAGCTCTCCCGTCTTCTCCGAGCGGCCGATGCCGACGGCCGATGCGCTGCGCGAGGAGTGGCGCTCGACGCTCGCCGGCGGCGAGGAAAGGGTGTTGATCGGCTGCCTCGCGGGCCGACCCGTCGCCTGCTGGTCTGTTTGCGCCGCTGACCGGTTGAGCCAACTCAGCGGGCTCGCGCGACCCGAAGGCGCGTGCTACCTAGCCTTCGCGTCGACGCTGCCGGAGATCCGCGGCTCCGGGCTCGGCGTCGCGCTCACGGACGCGTCGCTCGCTGCCGCGGCCAAGGAGGGCTATGCCGCGATCGTGACCGATTGGCGCATGACGAACCTGTTGGCCTCGCGTTTCTGGCCCAAGCGCGGCTTCCGCACCGTCTTCTTCCGGCTCTACCGATCGATTCTCTAGTTGGGCGAGCCGCGCGAACAGATGGTTTCGTCGGGAGTACCGAGAGCAGCTGGGGTGCTGCGCGTACGGGGCTGTCCAATCATCCAACGATGGTTCCGGAGGCCCCGCCCAAACAGACCGAGGAGGGGCTTGGGGCCGTCGGCGGGGGATGGTTCGTCCTGAACGCGCATGAGGCGCGCTGGAACCACCGCCTGGGACGGCAGAGCGTGAGTTTCACTGGTTCGACGGAGTTCGAGGCCGACACGTACTTCCCGCAGCTCGGGGTCAACCTGGCCGTCCTCGCGCCGGGCGAGCCCAATTCGATGTACCACTGGGAAACGGAAACGGAGGCCTTCCTCGTGCTCTCGGGCGAGGTGCTCCTGATCGTCGAAGGACAGGAACGTCCGTTGCGGCAGTGGGACTTCGTGCACTGCCCCCAAGACGGGACACGTGATCGTTGGAGCTGGAGAGGGCCCCTGCGTCGTCCTGGCGATGAGCTTGCGCGAGAATCAGGCCTACCGGCCGTACGGCGCGTACACCGTGGACGAGGTCGCGCTCCGCCATGGGGCAAGCGTCGAAGAGGACGTGCAAGACGCGGATGTAGCCGACGCGCGTGTCCCGCCGTCCGAGCCGACGCGATATCGCGACGGCTGGCTCCCGGATTAGCTACGCCGGGACCGCCGTGATTTCGTCGAGGAAGTCAGCGCTGGGAAGATCGTCGGGGATCAGGTGGACGTACGTCGCCAACGTGAAGGCTGGCGAGTGATCGCTGAGCCACATTTGGACCTGCTTCGCGTTTAGACTGCGACGGAAGAGCGTCGCGGCGCAGGCGTGGCGGAAGGTGTGATCGTTCCCGTTCCGAGGCGGACGGGCTACCGGTCTCGTTTGCCCGCCAAACCTACGCGGGACCATAGAGCGTTGCGCTATCTCCGCCCGCGGCACCCGCGGATTTGGGGGCGGAAGACCAACGAAGCACGGGGAGAGGTGACGGATTGATGAGGAGGCTTCCTATTCTGGTTGCGGCGTGCGTTGTCACAGCCGCGCTTGCCGCGACACCCGCGGTCGCCGGCTCGACAGAGCCGGAGCAAGTGCCGGCTAACGTGTATTTCAAGGACGGTGACTGCGGCTCGCTGCCGACGATCGACGTCGAATCGCAGGAGGGCGTCGTCTACACGCTCAACGGCAAAATCCTTCCGAAGACGAAGTTCACCGTGCCTTACGGCACGTCCGGCACGGTGATCGCAACCGCCGAAGAAGGTTTCGAGATTGTCGGGCCGAGCGAGTTTCCGTTCGCGTTCAACTTCAACCAGGAGACGTGCGGCGGTGAGACGACTGGTGGCGGCACGACCGGCACCGGTGAGGTGTCTGGAGGCGGCACCGGCGGCACGACCGGTGGGACGACCGGCGGCGTCGCAGGTGCGCAAACCGGCGGCGAGCTTCCGTTCACCGGACTGCCCGTCTGGGTCCCTCTTCTTGCTGGGGCGGCACTCTTGTCCGGCGGGGCTGTCCTCCTATACCGAAGGCGGGACGAGCTGTCCTAAGTTCTGAAGGAACTTCGTCCAGCGCTTCGGCGGAAGCGGCGCTACGGCGCGTCGAGGTCGCCAGCTAGCAAAGTAGGCCGGGGCCCGGTTCTACGGCTGCGGCTTGCGCAGAACCCTCTTTTCCTCGGGGAGAGGTGAGGAGAGGTTGCCCCGGCCTACCAAGAAACTCGGCAATACGCTCGAAAACTTGAACCCTCCAGCGGGTCGAAGGGCTCAGCTTTGTAATCGGCGGCACAAATTTGCGGCTATACTGGTGGAGCGCGTAGGCCGAGCGCGGAAGCCGCCGAGGCTCCAAACTCCTCTTCGAGCTGTTTCATCTGGCCTGAGTGCATCAGGAGAGCTCGTCCGAGTTCTCCGTCCTTAGATCCACTGTTGGGAGCACATATGCATGCCATCGTGAGACGCTACGAGGGAATCGACACCAAGCGCACGGACGAGCTGACGCGGAAGGTCGGCGAGAGCCTCACCCCCCGCCTCAGCAAGCTTCCGGGCTTTAGCGGCTACTTCCTCATCGAAGCCGGAAACGGCGTCATGAGTTCCGTCAACTTCTTCGACACCTCGGCCCAGGCCGACGAGTCGACTCGCATCGTGGCCGAGTGGCTGCGCGAGGAGAAGCTCGAGAGCCTCGTTCCGAATCCGCCGAAGATCACAGGCGGCAAGGTCATCGTCAAAGAGATGAACGGAGCAGCGCGGGTCTAGTAGCTAGCGCAATCGTTTCACCAAGGAGAAGGCCCGCGCTTGCGGGCCTTCTCTGTTTCTTGCGCTGGCATATCCTGAGCTGCATGCAGTACGAGGCCATTCTCGGACCGGAGGAGGTCCTTTCCGGGCGGCCGTTCACCAACGCCGAAAACACGACCCGCGAGGTGGACGTGATGCGTTACATGCTCGAGGATGAGCGCGAGCTGGCACGGGGGTGGTCGGAGGCCGCTGACGACGCTCCGCCGCACGTCATTGTCCGCGAGTACGACGAGGTGGGCCGGCGGCATCTGCTGGTCGTGCCGAGCACGCGGTCGATCATCGAAGCGGCGGACATGACGGCCATCGGCTTCTTCGGCCGCGTCCGCGAAGAAGTAGACCATTCGATCCTCTTCGGCCTCGAGGACCAGCTGGTGGAACGCATGGCCGGCTACGGCGAGGCCGGGCTGCTGAGCTACTACGACGTCGAGCTCGTGGCTCCCAAAGGGGCCTACGGCAACCTCATCCTCTTCTCGACGCCAGACGTTCCCGAGGCCTGGTACCGGGACGAGGTGCACCGCAGCGCGGTAGAGCTCGCCCCCGGGCACTACTACGAGGTCCGCCTCCACAAGGGCACCGTCGCGGGGCCTTTCCTCGACGGTGGTCAGATCGAGGTCGAACGAACGAAGTACTTCGACTTCAAGGAGGCCGACGTGTGGTTGGGCCTCCGGCGCTTCCAGGGCTAGCCCGCGCGGGTCTCCCTCAGGGCAGGCGATAGATGTTGAGAACTCCCTCGGTCTTGTGATCGTTCGCGCTGCCATCCGGAAGGGCGATCCGCCCGTCGATGACGATTGGGCTCGACCAGTGCCCGCCACCCGCCGGCAGGTTGGCAACCCGGTTCCCCGACTCCGGTTCATAAACGCTCAGGCCCCCGCCGTCCGGGTCGTACACGTAAAGGAGGCCGCCCGCGAGAACCGGGCTCGTCCCGGACGACTCATTCTCCCAGTGGCGCTCGAGCTTTGCGTTTTGGAAGACGTAGCCCGCGGTTCCGGCTGAGTTGGCGACGAACACCCACGTCTCGCCGGGACTCTCCCAGACAGCGGGAGCGGTGAAGACACCCGTGTCGCCGGGCGCGGAGGCGATGCTCGCCTCGCCTCCCTTTTGGCCGATCTCGAGCGTGGTGAGGTCGAGAACTCGCAGGAGCCCGTCCTTGCCCCCCTGGACGACGAAGTGGGGCGGAACGAAGGCCGGGGAGGCGCTCGACAGATCGACGTCGCCCGCGTCGAGTTCCTCCTCGTTCTCGGGCGTGTAGCTCCTCAGGAGCTCAGCGGCGTCGGGCGAGAGCTCGAGGACGCTGTCGCCCCAGTTCGTCGAGCCGTTCCAATCCCCGTTCCCGGTCGAGACGAGGAGGTTGCCGCTCCCCGGCTCGACAACGACTCCGCCCCGCCCCCAGATCGCCGAGCCCGACTCGTCGCAAGAGGACGGATCGATCACACCTTCGCGGTCGCTGCAAAGTGCGTTGAAGACGTTGACGATCTGGCCCGATTCTTTGTCGATGGCGACGACGTGACCCTGGTACGGCGGCGCGTCGCCGAAGTAGCCGCCGGTGGCGAGCAGAACGAGCCCGTGCGCGAGATTGAGCGGGGGCGCGGACTTTTCGTGACCGGCATCCTCGGTGACGATTGCCGGCCATCCCTCCGACCGAACCTCCCGGCCCGTGGCGTCCTCAAGCTTGTGTACGCGGCCGTCCGGCGAGTAGGAATAGAGATAGGGAGTGTCGGGATCATCGACCGGACCGGACTGGGTGATCTGGCTCGTTCCCTCCCAACGGTCGATGCCGTCCGGCACGAACGTCCACAGGATCTCTCCGTTCTCCGCGTCGACGGCGATCGTCTTCCCGTACGCGGTGTTGACAACGAAGCGGTTCGGGGGGATGAAAATGGGCGACGAATCGGCCGTCCCCGGCAGGCGCACCTGCTGTCGCTCCAGCCCAGAAACGTTGTTCACACTAATGCCCACCGCCCGTGGGTAGAAGTTGCTGCGCGCCGCGTCATAGCCGAACCGAGGCCAGCCTGGCCCTGTCGCCGGCGGACCGGTGATGTCGACCTCGGTGGTGGGCGCCGTCGTGGTCTCTCCGCTGCTGCAGCCCGCGAGCAGCACGACCAAGGCGACGGCACTGAGCATGCGCACGGTGATGATCGTACGTCGGTCCTCCAGCGGCGCTTCCAGGGCTAGCCCGCCCAAGTTGAGTTTGTCCCTGGCTGCGACGAGGAACTGACGCGAGCAGGTAGGTGTATGGGGGCCGTGCGGCGAGCTGCCCTCCTCCTGCCACTCGCACTGCTGGCCGCGGCCTGCTCTTCGGGTGGAGAGCCCTCGGCGACTCGAGGGGAGACGTCCCAGGCGCCTTCGGTTCCGAGCGAGACTTCGACGGACGAGTCTCCGCTGCGCCTGAAGCTGACCCGAGTCGCAACGGGGCTCGACGCGCCCGACGATCTCGCCTCGACGCCAGGCGAGCCGAACCGGCTGTATGTGGTCGAGCGGCCCGGTCGTATCCGCGTGATCGAGAACGGACTGCTCTCGCCCCAACCCTTCCTCGACATCAAGAGCGCTGTCCAGTCGGGTGGCGAGCAAGGCCTTCTCTCCGTCGCGTTCCACCCGGATTACGCGGACAACGGCCTCTTCTACGCGGACTACACGGACCTGGACGGCGACACGCGTGTCGTCGAGTTCGAGGCCCGCCGGGGCGAGGCGCCTGCCAGGAAACGCGAGCTCCTCTTCGTCGACCAGCCCTACGCGAACCACAACGGCGGGCAGCTCGCGTTCGGCCCCGATGGACGCCTCTACGTCGGGATGGGCGACGGAGGCTCCGGCGGGGATCCGGAGAACCGCGCGCAGAACCTGGACGAGCGACTCGGCAAGCTCCTCTCCCTCGATGTCGACCAAAGGGGCTCCGCCTGGCGGATCGAAGGCTATGGGCTCCGTAATCCCTGGCGGTTCTCCTTCGATCGGGAGACCGGTGACCTCTGGATCGGCGACGTCGGTCAGGGCGAGTGGGAGGAGATAGACCACACGCCCCAGGGCGAGCCCGGCCTCGAGAACTACGGCTGGGACGTCTTCGAGGGCAGCCACCGGTACGAGGACAAGAACCCGAACCCACGTGGCCGGCTCGTCATGCCGGTCGCCGAGTACAGCCATGACCACGGTTGCTCGGTCACGGGCGGCTTCGTCTATCGGGGTCAGGGCATCCGGGCCGCCCAGGGCCGCTATTTCTACGGGGACTACTGCAGCGGGAACGTGTGGAGCCTGGCTCTGCGCGACGGAAAGGCCACGGGCATCCGCCGGCACCGGTTCCGCGTCGCCGGCCTCAGCTCGTTCGGGGAGGACGCCGCGGGTGAGCTCTACCTCGTCTCGCTCGAGGGGAACGTCTTCCGGCTGGACTCGCGCTAGGAGGGTTTGGCGGAACGTCTCTCGCCGCCGGGACGCGCTGGTCGTTCCGAGGCAAGGACGCAGGGAGCCCCGTGTCATTCTGAAACGCGGATGCGTTGGGGGCGACCCGTCATTTGAACGCGGATGCGTTGGGGCGAGCGGCGCGCCTCCGACGGCACAGATGATGTTTCGTCAAGCCCTCCTGCTAGCCGACCCGGAGCCTCGTCCCGGCGGGCAGCGAAAGGCTGTTCACGCTCGGGTTGAGCGCGAGGACCTCTCCGAGATCGAGCCCGTGCCGGGCCGCAAAGGTGGCGACCGATTCGCCCTTCAGGATGGCGTCTGTGCGGGGCGCGACCGGCTTCGGTGCGACCGCGGGCGCCGCCACGTCGCGGAACGCCGGCCGGACGAGCAGAAGCGCCACGAGCAGCGCCGTCACGTAGAAGGCGACCACGGCAATCCGCGTTCCGCGGCGAAGCAGCGTCTCGAGCCGCTCGGTGTTTCGGAGGCCGGGGTCGATCGCGGCCATGATCCGAATCTATGTGCTTCCGGAGCGATTTGAAAACGCGTTGTCGGTACGCTGCTGCCGGTGCGAAGGCAGCGGACTCGCTGGGAGGAAGACAACGTAGCTCCGCTGAACCTCGCGGCGTTCGTCGTCGTAGGCGCGATCGTGCTCGGCATCGCCGGTCTCGTGCTTGCAGCGGCACTGACCTGATGGACACAAGGCTCGCCGGCAAGCGTGTCCTCGTCACGGGCGCTTCCGGCGGCATCGGCAGCGCCTGTGCCCGCGCGTTTGCGCAGGAAGGCTGCCGCCTCGTCCTCCACTACAACCAAGGACGAGAGCGGGTTGACCCCTTGGCATCCGAGCTCGACGACGCGGTCGTCGCGCAAGCGGACCTGACTCGCGAGGACGACGTCGAGCGGCTCTTCGCGGAGAGCCGGGAGGCGCTCGGCGGCCTGGACGCTTGCGCAGCCGTGGCGGGCGTCTGGCCGGAGCAGGACGTCCCCCTGTGGCAGCTTCCGCTGAAGCGTTGGGACGAGACGCTGAGGTCGAATCTCACCGCGACCTTCCTGACGGCGCGAGGATTCCTGCGCGAAGTGGAGCGAAACGGCCACGGCAGTCTCGTTCTGGTCGGCTCTACCGCCGGCGTGTTCGGCGAGGCGGGCCATGCCGACTACGCGGCCGCGAAATCGGCGGTCGTGGGCGGCTTGCTGCTCAGCATCAAGAACGAGGTCGTTCGCGTCGCCCCGCAGGCCCGGGTCAACGCGGTCTGCCCAGGTTGGACGATCACGCCGATGGCCCGCCAGGCTCTCGAGGACGCCTCGGTCCTCGAACGGGCCACGAGGACCATGGCGCTGCGCAAAGCGGCTACTCCCGAGGATGTCGCTCGCCAGGTGGTCGTCCTCGCATCGGACGAGATCTCGGGCCACGTCACCGGTCAGGTCGTCCTCGTCGCGGGGGGCATGGAGGGCCGCCTCCTGCACACGTCATGAAGGCTGCCCGCATAGAGGAGCTCGGCCGCCCGCCCGTGGTGCGGGAGGTCGATCCGCCTGTGCGGGGGCAGGGCCAGGCACTGATCGCTCCTTCGGCTGTTCCGCTCAATCCCGTCGATATCACCACCTCGACAGGCCGTTTCTACGGGGGCTCGCCTCCGACTCCCTACATTCCGGGCTCCGAAGGGGTGGGGAAGATCGTCGAGGCCGAGTCGCTCCCACCGGGGATGCGGGTCTACGTGACGGGCGATGGGCTCGGGAGGAAGCGGGACGGAACACTTGCGGAGCTGGCGGTCGCCGCCGAGGGGGTGGCAGTTCCCCTCACCGACGAGGTCTCCGACGAACTGGCCGGTGCCTGCGGGACGGCGGGCCTCGCGGGCTGGCTGCCGATCGTTTGGCGTGCGCGGACGAACTCCGAAGACAGGGTGCTCGTCCTCGGTGCCACGGGCGCCGTCGGCCTCGCCGCCGTGCAGGCCGCCCGGATCGTCGGCGCCGCTCGCATCGTCGCGGCCGGGCGCCGCCCCGAGGGGCTGGAGCTCGCCCGGGAGCTGGGTGCGCACGAGGCCGTCAATCTCGACGCCGACGACCTGCCGACTGCGCTGCGAGACGCCGCGGGAGGCGACGGCCCGACCGTCGTCATCGACCCCCTGTGGGGAGAACCCCTGGTGGCGGCGCTCGAGGCGGCTGCACAAGGCGCGAGGATCGTGCAGGTCGGCCAGTCCGCCGGCGCCACGGCCGAGATTGCCTCCGCGCTCGTGCGCGGAAAGCAACTCGAGATCCTGGGCTACTCGAACCTGGACGTTCCCGAGGAAGCCCGCCGACTCGCCTACCTCGAGCTGGTCGGGCACGCCTGCGAGGGCCGTGTGAGCTTTCCGATCGAGACCTACCCGCTCGACCGCGTCACGGAGGCCTGGGAACGCCAGGCCGCGGGCCCGGGAGGGAAGCTAGTCGTGACGATCTAGGCGCGATTTGGCGGAACGGGCGTAGACTCCGCCATGTCTCTGGTTGCGCGGATTCACAACCCGCTCGGGCTCAAGTGCGGCTGCCCGCCTGAGTGCATCTGTCAGCGAACCACCCTCGGTCGCGCGTTCCGGTGGTACATCCCCGGACGCTTCCACACGCCCGTTCCTTCCGGGGAGAAGGCCCGCCTCGAAGCGGACGGCTCGTAGCTGAGCTGGCAAGGAGAGAGGGCGGCTGAAGCCGCCCTCTCATCCCGGCCTGCTCGTTCGCTAGACGCCGGGCGGCCGGTCGTACGGGTCCTGCCGCACGTACATTTCGCGGCGCCAGGGGCCCCACGAGCCCACGCTCGACCAGAAGATGAGCGAGAGCAAGCCACCGATCGCCCCGACGACGACGAGGATCCAGCCGATCGTCTCCACGTCGATAGCGCCGTTCGTGTCCGCGTGGACAGCGAGAGCGAGGATCAGTCCCACCGCGATCAGGAAGATGCTTACTCCGATTCCCATGCAGTTGCCTCCTTGGGGTTCGCTCGTATCAACGGTCGAAACCCCGATGCGGATACGGTTTCCGTTAGGGTTCTGCCCGCTCGGTAACCGCCTCCGGTAGTGCGAAAACGCTCGATCATTCAGATGGTGCTCGTGGGCGTCGCGGTCGGCGGTGCCCTTGCCTTGGTGGCGGTCTTGATCCCGTGGCTGCCGTCCGCGGACTCCAGCCAGGCGCACAAGGTCGACGACGTCTATTGGTTCGTAACGATCATCTGCATGGCGATCTTCGCGCTGGTCGCGGGCGTGTCCGTGTACTCCGTCTGGAAGTTCCGGGCTGCTCCGGACGACGAGGAGGACGGCAGTCCGATCCACGGCCACACGGGACTCGAAGTCGTCTGGACAGCGGTGCCCGCGGCCCTCGTGACCGCCATCTCCATCTACAGCGGGGTGGTGCTGGTCCAGGTCGAGCGCATCCCGGCCGAGCACCGCGTCATCGAGGTCACGGCTCAGCAGTTCGCGTGGTCCTTCACGTACCCCGAGGCGAAGGTGACGAGCGGGCAGCTGGCGCTCCCGATCAACCAGCCGGTGGAGTTCAAGCTCACGGCCAAGGATGTGATCCACTCGTTCTGGGTGCCCGAGTGGCGGATGAAGAAGGACGCGGTGCCGGGAATCGAGACCCAGGTGATCGTCACACCCACGAAGCTCGGCACCTTCACCGTGATCTGCACGGAGCTCTGCGGGCTTGGCCACGCCGCCATGCGCGCGCAGGCGCTCGTACTCACGCAGGCGGGCTTCGAACGCTGGCTCAACAATGAGAAGCAGGCGGCGGCCGCGGCGGGGAGCGCGCAGGGGAAGACGCTCTTCACCCAGAAGTGCGGCACCTGCCACGCACTCGCGGACGCGGGCACGACCGCTGAGGTCGGCCCTGATCTCGACAAGGGTCTGGCCGGGAAGAACGCGGACTTCATCCGGAAGTCGATCGTCGACCCCAATGCCGAGATCGCGCCGGGGTTCCAGCCGAACGTGATGCCGGGGAACTTCGGCGAGCTCCTTTCGCAGCAGCAGCTGGACAGCTTGGTGGAATATCTGCTCGACACGGCAGGAAAGGGGTAGGGCTTGGCTGTGACGGTCCACGAGCGCGAGCACGGCCACGCGGTGACGCCTACGCCGCCCGAGCGCCGGGGCTGGAAGCGTTGGACTGCGGGGGGATGGCTCCGGGCGCTCTGGGTGATGCCTCTGTCGTTCGTACTCGGGCTGCTGCTCGTGCTCGCCGCGCGGCGCGCCCTCGGCTACGAGACCGCAGGCTTCGGCACGCTCAACCCCGCAGGCGGCCACTTCTTCCAGTACGGAGCGGTCGAGCTCCAGGTCCTGGTGGTCACCTGGCTCGTCGTCGTCCCGCTGGCCTTCCTCACCGCCATCGGCGGCTTCGACTACTGGGCGTACTGGATCTCGGGCCGGCCGAGCAGGCCGGAGGACCACTCAGGTCACGGCGCGCGCAGCTGGAAGGACTACTTCCGCGTCAACACCGACCACAAGGTGATCGGCATCCAGTATCTGGTAACGACGATCTTCTTCTTCGTCGCCGCCGGGCTGATGGCGATGTTCATGCGCGCCGAGCTGGCGAAGCCCGGGATGCAGTTCGTGGACAACAACACGTTCAACGGGCTCTTCTCCGTCCACGCCTCGCTGATGATCTTCCTGTTCGTCATCCCCGCCTTCGCCGGCCTGGGGAACTACGTCATCCCGCTCATGATCGGCGCGCCCGACATGGCCTTCCCG
>WNGB01022743.1_pt1 | contig 12760 bp, 12 predicted proteins | sample 5400681 | NCBI WGS metagenome assembly WNGB01 (sample SAMN13153367, study PRJNA577476) | soil metagenome | isolation source: 115 cm soil or saprolite under grassland replicate 2 | place: USA:California | collected 2016-06-15 | reverse complement strand
CAGTTCGTTTCAACGTCGCAGACGATGGCCATGGTGTTCCCGGTGACCTCGAGGGCTTCTTCGACCGAGTGTTGGAAGAACTGCTTCGGCTGGACGCCGTCGAGGACTCCACAATCTCAGCATCGCTGGCCAAGAAGACTGTCACCATCATGGTGACCATCGACGCGCCCTCACCAGAGGGAGCCGCGGCCATCGGCATGAGTGCCATTCGAGCGGCGTTCCACGCCGCCGGCGCGGCCACGCCAGACTGGCCACTGTTCGACGAGTTGTCCATCGGTACAGGCGAACTCATCGGCGCTTGAACCCATAGGAGCGAGACTGTCCGGCATGAACAGCCCAGGCCGTCGAGAGGCGGTATCGGCTTCGTGGGCCGCCGGTAGAGCCCAAGTGTTCGTCTGCTGTCCAGACGACTGCGGTAAACACGCAAGTCACAGGCCGTGGTGGTCTTGAGTTCCCACAATACGAACACCACGGCCCTGGTCGAAGGTCCAACGATCAGGCTGATCACCCCGTCAGGACCCGCTACAGGAGGGAATGGAACTCCGGCCGGAGACGACCGTCACCACGCTCCTGGCTGAAGACCGATCCAGTGTTGGGCCGTTGAGCGCGAAAATGAGTCCACCGCTGGGGTCGCAGAGCAGTAGAGTCCGCGGATGCGAGTCGGAGTCTACGTCGATGGCTTCAACCTCTACTATGGCGCCCGCACACTGTGCGGACGCGGTACGCCCGGCTGGCGGTGGTTGGATATACGAGCGCTAGCCAGCGCCCTTGTCCGCGAGCGACGCGACTGGAACGGCGCACGCCTTGCGAAGGTCATCTACTGCACCGCGCTTATCGACGGTGCGGAGAACCCTTCCGGCCACGCTGACCAGGATGTCTATCTGAAGGCCTTGCTCGCTGCTGGCAGCGTCGACCACATTGAGCAAGGCTACTATGTCTCGCGGGTTAAGAAGGCGCCGCTGGCCACAGCCGATGACAGGGGCCGCCCCGTACTTGCGAGGGCACAGTGGCCCGTCATGGTCCGGGGTTCGGCGGGGACGCCGGTGCGAGACGCCACCTTCATGGTCTCGTACGCCTACCGTGAGGAGAAGGGCTCTGACGTGAACGTCGCGTCGCATCTCCTCCTCGACAGGACGATCGACGCCGCTATCGTGGTCTCGAACGACAGCGATCTGCGCTTCCCGATCCAACAGGCCCGCATGCGTGTCCCGGTTGGCACATCAACCCCAGTCCGACCTATCTGGCTGGCGCATTGCGCGGGAGTTGGGCGGAAGGCGCCGGTCGCCACTGGTGGCGTCAACTGGCTGCGACGGACTTGAAGCAGTATCAACTTCCCAATCCGGCAGGAGGCTACCGGCGACCCGCAGGGTGGTGACTGCCGCAAGACCCCGACCGGCGTCAAGGATGACTCCAGCAGACCGACCGGCTATACTGACTTTCACATACCACCCGGCTCCTCGTGGGCCGGGTTTTCTCTTGTCCGGCAGTCTTGCGGCCCGCGAAGGATAGCTCAGCCCTTCATGGAACCTGCGGCAAACCAGCAGGTCAGGGGCCGTGGTGGTCTTGAGGTCCCAGAATACGAGCACCGCGCCGTTGGTGGAGGGGCCGACGATCAGGCTGACCACCGCGCCAGATTCCGCTGACGACCAGCCGGACCTGGCTGGCCAGGCCCTGCCTCGTCCGGGGACCCGGGTGATGACGGACCGGCCGGTGTCGGCGAGGTCCTCGGCCGTGCGGAGCTCGGAGAGCGGGTCATGGGTCACCTCGTCGCGGTGCTCGCGTCATTCCGGCATATGGCCTTGACCGCGTCGCGCAACCGCATTGGAACCTTTGAAGGTGGCCAGGTGGTCTACCAGTCGGAGGTGATGCCGACGTGGCTCGCGCCGAGCAGGAGGCCGCGTTCCAGGCGTTCGTGGCGATCCGTTACCACCGGCTGCTGCAGACCGCCTACCTGCTGACAGGTGACCGCGGTCGAGCCGAGGACCTGCTGCAGACGTCCCTGCTGAAAACCTGGTCGGCCTGGCACCGGCTGCATCAAGAGACGGCTGAGGCCTACGGACCGTGCTGGTCCGTACCGCCGCAACCTGGTGGCGCCGACGCTGGATCGGTGAGCGTCCGACCGCCGTGCTGCCGGATCGGGCAGCCCCGGACGAGCTGGCGCGGGTGTCTGAACGCGACGCGCTGTGGCACGCCCTGGCGCGCCTGCCCGTCCGGATGCGGGCAGCGTTGATCCTGCGCTACTTCGAGGATTACAGCGAGCGGCAGATCGCCGAGGCGCTCGGCTGCTCGGTCGGCTCGGTCAAGAGCCTCTACTCACGGGGGCTGGCACGGCTACGAGGGGTCCCCTCCCTGGCCCTTGAGGGGGACCCGAGGAGGTCTATGCGATGAGCCATGACGGCATCGAGCGGCGCCTGCGCGCCAAACTGCACACCCTCGCCGAAGAGATCCAGCCCTCCCCAGACCGCCTGGAGCGGCTGCCGTCGCGGCTACGGGCCGCGCGACGGCGCCGGGTCGCCGGCAGGCTGGTGGCGGCCTGCCTCACCGTGGCCGTCGGGGTGGTCGCGGTGCGCGTCCTGCCGCTGACCAGCAACACGCCGGCCGTCCAGCACCCCTCCGGCCCGCCGCGAACCTTCCTGGCCGACGACCCCACCAAACCCGGGCCCCCCAAAGACCCCGGGGGCTGGCGCGTGGTGCGCTACGACACCTCGACGGGGCGGCGCACGGCGGTCGTCTCCGACTGGGGCGTGTACAGGTGGCAGCTCCTCGACGACGGGTCGGTGGTGGTGGAGGCGCGACACCCCGGCTCGCCCGTCCCGCTGTGTGACACCGGCCTGGTCCGCATCCTGCCCGATGGCCGCCAGACCTCACTCGGCAACGTCGGCCTCACCAGAGGAGACGGCGATGGCGGCTTCGCCTTCTCACCGGACGTGAAGCTGGTGGCCGTGGCCGGCCTCTGCCCGACCGACACCACAAGGCCCAGCACAGGTTCGGTCGCCAGCCGCAAGAGCAGCTCCCGCCCCGTCCGCATCGCCGGCTCTCAGAAGGTTCCGCCGCTTGGCTCCCGCTTGGCCGTCTATCCGGTCGGCGCAACGATCGGCACGAAGCCGCTCGCCACCCTCACCCTCGACGAGGGTTGGCCGCACCGGCCCGTTGTCTCGACTGACGGCCGCCACATAGCCTTCCTGTTGACCACCACCAACACCAACCAGCCCAAGGAGGAAGCGCACCTGCTCGACCTGTCCGGCGCCCGGCCGTCGTGGCGGCATCTGATCCTGCGGCTGGACAGGGCTGACTGCTCTTTGAACGGCGCCGGCGCGGTGCTCGGCCGCGACCCGAGCCTGCTGCTGACCACCGAGTCCTGCGGCCCTGAGATACGCCTGGTCGTGGTGGACCTGCGCAACGGACAGGCCCGGACCGTGCTCCAGCTCGGCAAGGCGATCGACGCGGGGCTCGACCTCGACGCCAGCCGGTCCCACCTTCTGGTGACGACATGGTCCGTGAGCCGCGATGGCCGGCCCGTGTCCAAGCTCACCGCCTACCGGTGGGACGGTGGCTCGCGCCTGCAGCGCCTATTCAGCAGGACGCCGGCCCATGACCCGGGGGCGCGCTATGGTGGCACCCCCGCGCAGTGGTGAGCCGCGCCATCTGGCTTTCGAAAGGGCCGGGCCAGCCCAGCCTGTCGAGAGGACTCGCCTGGTCGAAGGGCCGACGATCAGGCTGGCGACCTGCTGATCCTCACCCCGAATGGAGACGCGAAGCTCGCTCGTCCCCGGAAGCCGGATGGCTGCCTACCATGTCCAGGACGGCGATCGGCGACTTGGGCTACGGTTAGGTCATGAAGCAGACCAGCGGTGTTGGGAAGTATCGAGCGATGACGCTCGCCGATCTAGCGGGCCTGCTCAAAGACGCCAACGGGTCGCTTCAGTGGCGACTGCTCGCCGAATTCCTGGAGGAGTACCGCTGGGAACCGGTCGAAAGCCGCTACCGGTTGCTGGCCGGCGAGCCGCCCAGCACCGGCGATGAGCGATGGGACGTCCTGCTCGCGGCGCTCGCCGAGCATCTTGCCGCTCAAGACCGCCGTGGCGCACCGGCGTGGAGCGAGCCTCGGCGACTGCAACGCTTCTGGTTCCCCTTCAACACCCCTGCCGCGCGAGTGGACGCAATCGTGCACGCACCGGCCGCGTTCCGGCGTCGGGGCGTGTTCGTCTCCGCTCACGAACTGGAGGTCGCGTGAGCGAGGCAGGGCCGCTGCTGGATCGTGGCCTGATCGAGGATGCGTTCCGCCGGCTCGGCGATCGACTGGTCCGTCGCGGCGTCGTGGCCGACATCTACGTATTCGGCGGCGCCGCAATGGCGCTGGCCTACGACGCCCGACGAGCAACCCGCGACATCGACGCCGTCTTTGAACCGCACGGCATCGTGCTGGAAGAGGCCCGTATCGTCGCCACTGAACTCGGCCTTCCCGAATGGTGGCTCAACGAGCAGGCGAGCGCATATGTCGCACCTGGAGAGGACGTGGCCGCCCCGCGCGTGTTCGACCATCCTGGGCTTCGGGTCGCAGCGGCATCTCCCGAGCACCTGCTGGCAATGAAGGTCCTGGCCGCCAGACATCGTGACGGCGATGACATCCGCTTCCTGATCCACAGGCTGGGCTTGACCTCAATGGACCAGATCTTGGCCGTGTGCGCCGAGGTGTTTCCCGACGAACCGGTGCCGGATCGAGCGCGTCTTGTGCTGGAGGACGCCCTCGAAGCACACAAACGAGACTCCTCCGAGGGGTAGCGCATGCGCATTCCCCAGCTCGGTGTTCGTATGCTGTCCAGCCATCTCCGGTAAACCCGCAGGTCAGAGGCTATGGTGGACATGACATCCCAACACGCGAACCACCCACTCCAGGTCCAAGCACCAACAATCAGCCTCTGACCAGCACCAACACGCTCGACCCGGAGTTTCCGACACCATCTCGGGCCACGATATGTTGGCAGCGTGTTGGCTTCGCCCTCTGCTGTTGGTCACCCGATCCGCCGGGGTCTGGGAAGAGTAGGACCCGCAAGCCAGGGTTCACCGTTCACCTCGGCCTGGCTCGTGCTAGCCGGTCTGGACCCAGATGTTGTCGCCGGTGTCGGCGTGGTTGAAGTTGATGACGCCGGGGACGTCGAGCGTCACGCCCTCCTCGGAGGGGTCGTTGTGACTGGTCGGGGCGTTCGGGCCGACGATGCAGAACACCGTGAGGATGCCCGGGTGTTGCCCGAGGGGGGTGTCCAGCACCACCCGCAGCTTCACCGCCCCGCCGCACAGGTTGTCGTCGCCCAGGTCCACGCCCAGCGCCGGGATGAAGCGGCAGCCGTAGAAGTTGAAGCTCAGCAGCTCGGTCGCCGTCCAGGTCCCGCCCCCGCGGACGTTGCCCGCAGGGTCGAGGTGGGTGAACTCGCCGCTTGCGGTGACCGACTTGGGATGCAGCGAGAACGAACCACCGCCGGTGACCATCACGCGGTCGCCGTTGGGAGCGCGGCCAAAGTTGGGTGCCTCCATCACCAGCAGAAAGGTCCCTCTGGTGTTCCCGGCCACGGCTGGGGTCGCCGCTAGCGCGAGCAACGCCGCCGCGACCATGACGATGAGCGCGAACCGTCCTCTCATGATGCCCCCTCCCCACACGACCACAGGCCACTCTTCGTGGCCCAGCGACCACGATAAGTAACCCCCTCCTGAGGCCTGCCGGGCAATCCCTCCTTCGCCGTAGCGGCGGTACGCTCAGCCACCGCCCTTCGTTGCAGAGCAGTGGTCGTGCTGGCGTCATCACGGACACACGGTGAGCCCGGCGGAGGGCTGCCATCTCAGAACGCGGGACTGGCTATCTATCTACTATCTTGGCGTTGGTAGGTTCTCCAGGTTGCAGTGTGAGGGCGTGTTGGGTGTGGAGGAGGGCGACCAGCTGCTGGTCGTCGAGGGGTTTGGCGAAGTAGTAGCCCTGGCCGGACTGGCAGCCCAGGTCGCGGAGCCGTTGGAGCTGGTCGAGCCGCTCGATGCCTTCGGCGACGGTGGCCAGCCCGAAGATGGTGGCAAGGTTGATGATCGCGTGGGCGAGCGCGGCGGCGTCCGGGCTGCTGGCGACCTCGTCGATGAATGCCTTGTCGATCTTGAGGATGTCGACGGGCAGGCGGCGCAGGTAACTGAGTGAGGAGTAGCCGGTGCCGAAGTCGTCGATCGCCAGTCGCACCCCCAAGCGGTCGAGTTCGGCCAGGGTGATGGTGGTGGTGGCGACGTCGGCGATCAGCAGGCTCTCGGTCAGCTCCAGGGTCAGGTGGTGGGGTTTCAGGCCGGTGGTGGTCAGGGTCTGGGCGACCTGGGCGGCCAGGTGGGGTTGGGCGAGCTGGACCGCGGACAGGTTGACGCTGATGCTCAGCTGTTGGCAGCCGGGGATGGCGGCCTGCCAGGAGCGGGTCTGCTGACAGGCGTGGTGCAGCGCCCCAGGCGCCGATGGCGACAAGCAGGCCGCTCTCTTCAGCCAGCGGGACGAAGCTGCCCGGGGCCAACAGGCCGCGGGTTGGGTGCTGCCAGCCGCTGAGTGGCGGCGACCGCGTCGGACGGGCTGGTGGCGTCCTCCACCAGGACGACGAACTCGTCGCCGCCGAGCCTGGCCACGGTGTCGCTGGGCCGCACGGCGGTGGGTAGCCGCTTGGCGACCATGGCGAGGAGCTGGTCGCCGACCGCGTGCCCGAGGGTGTCGTTGACGGTCTTGAACCCGTCCAGGTCCAGCAGCAGCACGGCCAGCTGCCCGTCGTGGCGGGCCAGGCGGGCCAGGGCGTGCTCGAGCCGGTCGTGGAATAGCGCCCGGTTGGCCAGGTCGGTGAGTGGGTCGTGGAGGGCCTGGTGGCGTAGCTGCTCGGCGAGGCGCTTGCGCTCGGTGATGTCGGCGGCCACGCCGATCATCCCCGCCGGCTCGCCGCTGGGGGTCTGTAGCGGCGCGGTCGCCAGCTCCACGTCGATCGGGGTGCCATCACTGCGGTGATGGCGCAGTTCCAGGTGGGCGGCCGGCTGGCCCCGGTCGCGGGTGGCGGTGGGCTGGATGGCCGGCCAGCCCGGCTCCAGGCTGGCCGGGTGGGGTCAGCCGAGGACCTCCTCGCGGCGCCAGCCGTAGATGCGCTCGGCGGCCGGGTTCCACAGTTGCACCCGGCCGGCCGGGTCCAGCTCGACGATGGCGACCGGGGAGGCGTCAATGATCGCGCCGAGCCGGTGCAGCAGCCGCGCCCGCTCGGCCTGGGCGGCCGCACCGAGACCGACGTAGGAGAGCAGCCAGCCCGCGTCCAGCGCGGCCCCGGTCTGGTAGGTGCCGTGCAGCTGCGCCAGCGCGTACTGGCCGTCGGCGGCCAACAGTCCGAGCAGGCTGGCCAGCAGCAGCCACCAGGCGGGGGGGCGGGCGCCGCCGCCCACGGCCAGGCGAGCCGCGACCGCCACCACCAGCAGATCCATCAGCGGGTAGGCCAGCGACACCGCCCGCGCCGGCAGCGACAGGCCGGCCGTGCGCACGTAGGGCCCGAGCACAAACACCCAGGCCAGCAGCCCGATCCCGGTGGTGACGATCAGCGCGTCCAGCAGCCCGTCGCGGTCCCGCCCGGGGCTGCGTCGGCGCAGCAGCAACACCAGCCCGGCCACAAACAGCGGGTAGTGGCTCAGGTACAAGCCGTCCGCAGGCGCCGGGAAGCGCGCGTCGTCGAGCAGCTCATGAGTTAGGTGTAGAAGGTGACGCCGCCGCGCTCAGCAGCTCATAGCAGCCGATCCTGCTGGCCAGCGGCGCCGAGCTGGCCACCGTGGGCAGCACCCATGCCGCCCCGCTGACCAGCAGCCCCACCACCACCTAGCCCTGCCAGGCGCGTGTCCGCATGCGGGTTGCATCGGAGGGTCATGCCGCAGCCTGAAGTAGGCCCGGCAGTCCTTCAGGCCACCGGGGCAGCGGTCGATAAGGCAGGTGACGCTCCACGACAACGGCAAACCCGGGGAAACCCGGGGACGCAAAGCCACGGGCCTACCTCGCCGGCCGGCGACAGGGCAGCCGGGCTGCCGAACGGAAGGTGCAAGCCTTCCCGAGCCGCGGCTTGAGGAGGCGACATGCATGCTGGAGCCACGGTGTGCGCTAGCGCCGCCGCCGCGCCGTTGCCGGGCACCACCAGCCGGCGGCCTGCCCCACGCCTGGCCGGCTGGGCGGTGCCCATCCCCCAACCATCGGGCAGAGCGAGATGAGCGTGCGGGTTCGGCTGACCCTGGCGTTTCTGGCCGTCTCGCTGCTGATCCCGCTGGTGGGGCTGCTGGCCGTCCGCGAGCAGTACGCGGCCAGCCAGCGCGCGGCCACGGTGGAGGCCCGCCACGTCGCCGAGCCGATCGCCGACACCATCGCCAACACCGCCGAGCTGAGCCAGGGCAGCCAGCGGCAGCTGTACCAGGACCAGTGGCGGCTGCAGCGGTACCTGGACGAGCTGCAGCGCGACCTCAAGCGCCACATGGAGGTCATCGACGCCCACCAGCACGTCCTGGCCGCCGCGCCCCCCCGCAAGGACCAGGACACGGCCGCGACTGGGCAGGACACCGATGCGGAGGTGGCCGCGACCATCCGTGACGGCCAGCCCCGCACCTTCATCGAGCACGAGTCCGAGTACCCGACCGGCACCCTGCAGGTGGTGGTCCCGCTGCGCAGCGACCAGGGCGGCATCGTGGGCGCGGTGGTGATGGAGTACACCCCGATGTACCGGGAGCTGCTGGCCGCGGGCGCCGGCACCCGGCGGGCCATCGTGGCCGCCAGCGCCGCGGGCCTGCTGCTGGGACTGCTGTTCGGCTACGGGCTGGCACGCGGGCTGGTCGCCGACCTGCGCCGGCTCGGCCGCGCCGCGGGCCAGCTGGCCGACGGCCACGACCACGTCCGCGCCCGGGTCCGCGGCCACGGCGCGCTGCGCGAGCTGGCCGCCGCGTTCAACGACATGGCCACCCGCATCGCCGCGCAGAAGGCGGCGCTGACCGAGGTGGCGATCAGCGACCCGCTCACCGGGCTGCACAACCGGCGCTCGTTCCAGGTACGCCTTGCCGAGGAGGTCGAGCGCACCCGCCGCTCCCAGGTGCCGTTTACCCTGCTGCTACTGGACCTGGACCACTTCAAGCAGGTCAACGACCGCTTCGGCCACCAGGCCGGCGACCGCGCCCTGCAGGCGGTCGCCGCCGTGCTGCACAAGCAGCTGCGCGCGGTCGACCTGCCAGCCCGCATCGGTGGGGAGGAGTTCGCCGTGCTGCTGCCCGACACCGCCGGAGCAGGCGCGTTGGAGGCGGCCGAGCGGCTGCGGGCCGCGATCGCCGCCCACCAGGTCCCCCACCAGCACGCCACCATCACCGTGAGCGCCAGCATCGGGGTGGCCTGGTGCCCGGCCCACGCCGACACCGGCGATGGCCTGCTGCGGGTCGCCGACCAGGCCCTCTACCAGGCCAAGCGAGCCGGGCGCAACCGCACCCGCAGCCCCACCGACCTCGAGGCCTTCCCCGAGCGGGCGTAGCCGCCCACCCACCTGCACCGCAGTCGCCTCAAGCCGCTGGTGCAGCCATCGCTCGGGCGACGCCGAGCCTCCTGCACGACGACTCCTTCGATGTCGGTCTCTTTCGTCCCTTTCTCCATGCCGGGTTATCCTGGCGCTCTAACTGTTCAGGATTCGGACCAAGCGGGGCGTTCGACGCCGTCATCGACTACGACGAGGTCATTCGCGACCCGGACGATCCACCGCGGATGCTTCCTCGCTATGACAGCGGGATCATCTCCATCCCAACAACGCTGGCTATGCTGCCATGGCCGACGCCATCGACCTCGCCCTGTTCAGCTTGTAGGTGGAGCCACCTTCGACGTCGTTTCGCCCCCTTCACTACGTATGGTGTGATAGCGAGGAGGGCGCCGTCGTTGGCTTCAGCGACGCCAACAGGTCACCAACAGACAATCTGTTGGTGACCTGTTGCTGTTGCTCGTGTTTCGCAGTTTATGGCTTGGCGCTTGGCGTGATCGGGGAGTGGAAAGGCAGGGTGTGGAGGTCCAGGGATTGATGTCCGATTCCGGGACCGCTCTCCAGTCGACAGGTAGTGTGAAACGACAGATTCCGGCACGGGACGCCCTGGCCGGGCACTTGCTCGAACGGGTGAGATCGGTAGCGGCGCAGGTACGCCTCAATCAGGGGTTGACGCTGGTCGACCGGGATCTCCACGGCGGTGAACTCCTCCATCCGACCACGGTGTCGCAGGCGTCCCGTGCCCGATGCCCGCAGGTTTCGTGACCAGTCGGTGTGGCCCGAGGGAGCGAGCAGGTACCGCTGCCCCTGATGCTCGAGGACGACGACTGCCACTGCCTGCCACTGCCCGCTGCTGCGGCCGCGCACCGACAGCACCCGCACGGAAGGGTTGAACAACGCCGCCATGCGGTTGCCGACGACGCGCGCGAACCAGGGGGGTCTCAGGTACGCGCCTTCAGCCATGTGCTACGCGCCTTCTTGGACTGGTGGTTGTCAGGTCTGGTTATCTACGGGACTGGCTTGGCGGGCGTGCCACTGCCGGTCGGAGCCTGGCGGTCGCTTTGTTATGGCGGTCTGCCGGTGTTGCTCATGATGGCGGCGAGGACGGCCGCCGCGGCGAGGATCGCTGGTTCCTGATGCGCTCGGGATGGACAGCCCAGCCTGCGGAGGCCGCGCATCGCGTACTCGATACCCGGGTCTCCTCAAGGTCGGTGCTGGGAGGGGCGCGTGGCGGCGAACACGCTTGCCGGGTCGTTGTTGTGGGGTTGGGCGAACACGGCGAGGAAGTCCCGGCCGGTGCTGGTCAGTCCCATGTAATCGCCCAGGAAGAAGCCGGGTGGTCCGATGGAGGTGAGCAGGTGTGCTTGGCGAATGTCGAAGGAGGTGAGAGTGAGTCGCGTCTCTGGGCGTGCCGGTCGCCGGGTGCAGGCGGGGTTGGCGGTGGGGTGGCAGCGGACCAGCCAGCGGTCGGTCGGCAGGGTGGCGGAGCCGTCGTTGTGGCGGAAGTCGAAGTAGCTGACACCGACGGTCCCGTCGGCTGCCACGGCCAGGTTTGGCGCGAAGGCCTGCTGGTTGCGCACGGGGATGGTGGTCGGTGTGGCGTTGACCTTTGCTGGCGTTGTCCAGGTCGCGCCATCGTCGGCCGACCAGGCCAGCGCGATGGCGTCGGCCTGCCCGTGGCTGAATCGGGCGTCCTGCCATGCCACGTGGACGCGGCCGCTGGCGGGGTCGACGGCCACGGCGGGCTGCAGGCGGGTGCCGCTGGCGACCGGGTCGCCGGTTTCGGGGTCGGTGACGCCCGCCGATCGGAGATCGGCGATGACCGTTGGTGGCGACCAGCTGCCTCCCCGGTCGTTGGAGCGCAGCACCGCGACCTGGAGCGTGGGCTGTCGCGGGTCCTGGCGAAGGTCGATGAGCACCAGGACGTCCAGCAGGGTCCCGTCGGGCAGGACCGCGAGCTGGTGGCCGGTGGTCAGCCGATCGGCCCCGGTGTCCAGGACGCCGCGCGGCGGCTGCCAGCTCGTGCCACCGTCAAGGCTGCGGGCAACGATCACCGTTCCCCGAAACGACCCGCCGGGCTGGGAGGGGGAGGAGAAGGTGGGTACCACGGCGTAGACCATGCGCGGGTCGGCCGGGTCGGCAGCAATGGCGCCGCCGGCGTACTCGCCGTCGCGCGATCCGGTCTGCACGGCGAGCGCGGCGGGCCGGCGCCAGGTCCGCCCGCCGTCGGTGGACCTGGTGGCGAGCAGGCCGCTGCGCTGCCGGTCGGCGTCGAAGACGTGTGTCGACAGGTGCACCACGCCGTCGGAGCCGGCCGACATCGACACGTCGTCGGCGTAGTCGAACGCGCCACCGGTACAGCGGGTGAGACCGGGCACGACCACGCTCCGCCAGGTCCGGCCGCGGTCGAGGCTGACACCGGCGACAACCCCACGGAAGCGGTCCTGGGTCCACGCGGCCACGACGTTGGCGCGGTCGGTCGGGTTGGCGACCACGACCGGTTCGACCTCGCCGGTGGGAAGCAGGGAGTCCAGGGCGGCGGCTGGGCAGCCGGTGAACGGGCTCGTGCCCGACACTCGTACCAGGCGGTTGGCGTCCGACGATGGGGCCGCGACAGCGGGCCCTAGCCCGAGCAGCACACCGACCGTGACCAAACCCACCAGCGCCGAGCGCATCTCCTGCCACATGCCCGATCACCGCTTCCCTGTCTCGATCCGCTGCTGCTTCCCGCCCCGTTCGGCGTGGGGCCGGGTCGGTCCGCACCGAAGCTGCAAGGGGTCCGTGCTTCTCGCCGACCGGCACCATGAACTTCTTAAGTTACCTCAATCGTATGGTTGGCACAAACTTGAGGTTTCTGTAGTTAGCTGCCAAAATGCTGAGATGGGCGCTGAGCTTGGATTACGGGAGCGCAAGAAGCAGCAGACGAGGCAGCTGATCGCCGAGACGGCGTCGCGGCTGTTTGCCGAGCGCGGCTTCGAGCGCGTGACCGTGGCGGAGGTGGCCAGGGCAGCCGACGTCTCCGAGGGCACCGTCTTCAACTACTTCCCGACCAAGGAGGACCTGGTCTTCGACCGGATGGAGAGCTACGAGACCGCCCTCCTCGAAGCGATCCGCCACCGCCAGCCAGGGGAATCGGTGCTGACGGCCTTCGGCCGTTTCGTCGTGGAGCGCTCCGTGCGGCTCACCGCTGAAAACGTCGGTGAGATCATCGCGACCGCGGCACGCATGAT
>WNGB01011234.1_pt1 | contig 12760 bp, 10 predicted proteins | sample 5400681 | NCBI WGS metagenome assembly WNGB01 (sample SAMN13153367, study PRJNA577476) | soil metagenome | isolation source: 115 cm soil or saprolite under grassland replicate 2 | place: USA:California | collected 2016-06-15 | reverse complement strand
AGATTGGCAAAAAAGCTATTCGAGAGAGCAACGAACGCTGGTCCGCTCGCCCAGGTGTCAAGGTGCTGAGTTACGTTCCAGAAACCAAGGACTTGACAATACTCAACGGCTGGGCGGTTGAGTGGGGCTACATCACTGGTTCGTATGTTGAGTCGCCCGGTGGTGAGGTGAAGCAGATTCGCGGCACTAGGCTGATGGTCCTTAAGAAGATGCCGGACGGCAGCTGGAAATGCTTCCGCGGGATGGGGGGACCGACGTTCACCGCCCCGCTGGCAGGGCTAGTGGTTCAGGCACCGGCCGCGTCGACTGGACGTACCACGGGGGGCAGAGCTGCGGACCGCGCCGCCATCCAGAAGCTCCGCCAGCAGGATATCGCCGCTACCTTTTCGCTAGATACTGTGGCGCTGACGGTCCGGCGGTCGTCCTCGTGCACGGCGGGCTGGTGGACAGCCGCCAGTGGAATCCGCTACGACCTGCGCGGCTTCGGTCGGTCGGCTGCCGCCCCGCAGCCCTTCTCGCACATCGAAGACCTGCGCGCGCTTATGGACTTCCTGAAGATCGAGCGGGCTACTGTCGTCGGCCTTTCCTTGGGCGGGATTATCGCCGCCGACTTCGCGCTTGAACACCCCGAACGGGTCGACCGTCTCGTGCTGGTCGGGGCGGGTCTGCGCGGCGACAAGCAGCCGCCGGACAAGGACGCAATGAAGGCTTACGAGGCTGCGAGCAAGGGCATCGCCGAAGAGTTCGTGAACGTGATCATGAAGTCGGGGCTCTACGCAACTGTGCGCGAGGGCACTCCCGCCTACGCGCGGCTGCGACAGATGATGCTCGAAAACTTCAAGGCGGTCTCGACTTTTGCTCCGGGATTCCTGAAGTACCCCGCGCAGCCGACCATCGAGCGGCTTGGCCAGATCAAAGCGCCCACACTCGTCATTATCGGCGGCGAGGACGCGCAGAGCCTAAAGAACGTCGCCGACACGCTCGCGGCCGGGATTCCTGGCGCGCGCAAAGTCGTCATCCCCGGCGCGAGCCACCACCCTCCCGTGGAAAGACCGAACGAATTTAACAAGGCTGTGCTGAGCTTCTTAAAGGAGAAATGAAACGCGGAAAGATTAGCGGTTGGAAGAAGGTGTCATCCGGCAGCGGGCTGCACACCTCTGTCCCACCCGACAAAGGTGTCAAACGTCAAGCACCGACGGCGCCCCTACCGAATACATATGCGGGCTTCATGATGGGGCGTCGGGTGCATGCCGTTGTTGTTAGCCGCTCAAGCGGTCAGCCAAGCTGCGAACGTCAACCACAGGTCCGTCTTCCCAATGGCCCGTCGGGCGGGGAAAGAAGCAACGAGCAAGAGTCCTCCCGAGATTGCAGTGGCAAAAACGAAGAGCGGCTCGCAGACCGCTCCTCTTTGACCATCGGTTTTCCGGAGCAAAGAGAACCAGTGAGTTTAGAAACGCGAATACGCGGGTCTTGTCGTTCGCCGAAAGTGACGAAAAAGCATCAAGCGCCGCTTGCGCTTCGCCGCCGTGACGAAAGATTACCTCTGCAAGATTGATGCTTCGGCCGTCGTGACCGTAAGGCGCTGTAGAACCGACACTCCAGAGCGGTATGGTCAGAAACTCCGTGCGTAGGATGCCGTCATAGTTTCGCTCGTAGAAGTTCGGTCCCAGATCGTGGCGCTTAAAATCCGTGAAAATGTTTTTGACGAGAAATGACCCCAGCTTAGGTCGCTTCAAGGTGGGAAAGCCCAGGTGGTCGTCAGTCTCGTTGAAGAAAGGCGTGGCCGTGGCAAACAAGTTGTTAAAGATGCCGTTGACCGGATCGTAAACGGTTTCGAGATCTGCGACGCGCCGGTCCTGGTTGATCTGCAAATCCGAAATGTGGCACTGCGCACAGCCGACTTGCTGGAAAATGGCGCGGCCCTTCGTCGTTTCATTGGTCTGCTGATAGCTTGCGGGCTTGAAGTAGTTCAGCAAGTAGAACTCGAAGTAATCGACGAGGCTGGTGGGAATCTCATTGACGACGCCGTCGCCATCTGAATCGGCCGCCGGGTTATCCGTCGGCGGGCCTTCGATCTGATCGAGCGAACCGTCGAGCACCATTCCGGAAGGCGTGACGATTCGCCCACCATTGTGCGCGGCCATCAGATCAGGGTCAACCGCTTGTAAGCCCATCTCGTTCTGGAGCGCGCCAACTACGAATTCGCGCATTGAGACCGTGCCACCATGCAGAAAGAAGGGGCGCACGCGCAGATCGGGATCGACGCCTTTGACCTGTGAAGTGTCAACCGTACCTTCGCTATTTGCGCTGATGGAACCATAGTTAATACCCTTGCTGACGAGCGGCTTGCTCACCGGATGGTGGCTGCTCCGCGCGTCCGCGACAGCTTGTGCACGGATCGCACGGAGGTCCCAAGTTATCTCGTCGGCCAGCATCTCCTTCAAGCCAAGCCCAAAGAGATGTGGCGCATCTCGGCTATCGGGCCTGGTCACCACGTCACCGCCAAATCCGGCTGCTCCGCGTGGCCTGCCGTGACAACCGGCGCAGCTGTCGACTAGTCCCGCGCCCAGTGCGAGGTTGGTATTAATGTCGCCCGAACCATCAGGGCCGGCAAGCGGCCCCTGGTCCTGTGCGCGTAGGAACTTGCGCTGGAAAAGCTGTCGTCCACGTCGAATAGCACGGAAAGGGTCACGAGCGATGATGAATGCGGATGACTCAGGCGTCTGCCAATCGCCGCGACCGGTACCAACTTCCTGCGCGAGCGACTTGGCGATGCCTGCGTTCGCAATATTGGGGGTCTGCGTCCGATCAATTGATTGAGAGAGGACTGGGTCCGCGGCCAGCCAGACAGTTACCGCTAACAATATGAGTAGCACCGCAAGATGGAGTCTGTGTGTTTTCATGTTTGGTCCTCCTCTTGTACTATGATTTTCTAACTGCGGTTTACAGTTCTGTTGCTAACGTGATTACCTCCTGACTGTCCCCAAATAAAGAGTCATCTTCTAAAAAAACGCCAACCTACGGCACCGGCCGGAAGAAGTTGTCGGTCACGTGCCTGGCAACCTTGCGGCCGACCTGGTCGCCGTGGCGCATTGAGTGACGCCAGTGCAAGCCGGCCCAAACACGCGCATCATCGATTTCGCGCATAAGAGCATTCATGTCGTAATAAGTGCGCACATTCTGCACCAGCTGCGGGACGGCCGCTTTACTAGTTATGAGAGTCCAGGTCACCTTGTTGGTGCCAAAGAACGCCGCCACCGCGTCCGTCAATGCGGTCGAGAAGAAGCCGTGCCCCGACGGGTATTCGGGATGGTTCACAGTTAGCAGCGGCGTCCAGGTCGGATCCGCGTCAGTGTCCGGGTTGCCGTCAGTGTCGGCTCGCGGTATCGCCGTGAGCGGGCGCCAGGATCGGTAGAAGTACTTGGCTTCGAAACCAGCAATCCCTGCGTCAGCAGCTGAGCAGTGTGCCATGGCAAACAGTCGGGCGGTCTCCCGAACGTTCAGGCCGCGCGTAATAGCCAGTCCGATGAGATTACGATTCCAGTGTACGTAGGCGTGTTCTGACCAGAAGTAAGCAACGTCGGTCTGCTCGGCTGAGCGGAATGTGCTGTTCGAGCGGCCATAGTCCCGCGTTTCGATGAAGTCCTCGGTGTAAGCTTCCGAAGTCAACGGGTTAGGACCGTCAGGCCTGAACTGCGATGGATCACTGAATGTGAACGGCATGACCTGGCCGACTTTGGCGTCGACCGGCTGGGTGCCGCACCCTCCGTTCGGCTCGAACTCGCCAGGCGGAGGCGGGTCCGAGCTGCACTGATACAGAACCACATTGTTGAAGCCGTCATTGGCTCGAAGGCCAAGCATGGTGGCTGCCGCAGACTCACCCACTTGAATACCATCGGTCTTGGCTTGGCCGTCAGGGATGTTCGCCATATAGGCGACGTACTGTGTGTCGAGGTAAGGGATCTGCGATGAAGCTACGCGTGCGCGAGCGGTGCGGTAGGCAGCGGTCGCGACAGCGGCTCGAACGTCAGCCCCAGCGGGCGCCGAGATGGACGCCGCGTAGGGCTGGTAGCCTCTCTCAATCGCCATGGCTGCGTCGTACATCGCGAGCTGGATTATTGTGTTTAGTACCTCAGAGCTCGTCGGCGGTCTCAGGGGACCCTGATCGTTGATCTTTATGACGGCGGGTTGAATGATCTCTGCCCAGTCGGTGACTACGTTTTGGGCCAGGCTGCTCTGCACATACAGGCCATAACAAAGCAGTAAACAAATTGAAGCCCAGATTTTTTTCGCCATAATATCCTCCCGTTAGAATGAAGCGGCCTCATGGGCGCTCTCATAACTTTTTCACTGCTGAAGAACTTGCCAATCTCAGCATTCTGCTGTTCTCAAATAAAGACGCGAGAATTCGGTTGCGGACGTCTCATGCTGCGGATTTTTTGCGGTAGCTAGAAGATATGAACCGGCGCTATAATCCGCCTACCCCCAATGCTTTCGGCAAGCAAACGAATTTATCGCCGTGGTTCCCTCTACCAAGGAAGTCACTGATTTACTCCTGGATTGGAGCAATGGTAGCCAAGCCGCGCTCGATCGGTTGACGCCTCTGGTTTATGAAGAGCTGCATAGGCTGGCCCATCGGCATATGAAGCGCGAACGTCGTTATCAACAAGCGCACACGATGCAAACGTCGGCTCTGGTGAATGAGGCTTATCTGCGGCTTATTGATCAACGGAGTGTGCGTTGGCAGAATCGCGCCCAATTTTTTTCGATTGCATCAAGATTAATGCGTCGCATCCTCGTCGACCATGCACGTGCTCATCACTATGCCAAACGCGGAGGCGGCGCCGTTAAGGTTTCATTGGACGAAGCAGCACTTGTATCGCGGGAGCGAGCCGCGGCATTGGTAGCTCTTGACGATGCGTTAACGAGCCTTGCCGCAATTGACTACCGGAAAAGTCAGGTGGTTGAATTACGTTTCTTCGGAGGCATGAGCGTAGAAGAAACCGCCGAAGCACTGGGAGTGTCGCCCGTCACAGTTAAGCGCGACTGGAGTACGGCGAAAGCGTGGCTTCATCGCGCGATGAAAGAGTACTCATGAGGCCCGAACGCTGGGAACAGATCGATAATCTCTTGCAATCCGCTCTTGCGCGGGTGCCACGAGAACGATCTGCCTTTCTCGCGCAAGCCTGCGCTGATGACGAGTTGCTACGCAGGGAAGTGGAATCGCTTATCGCCTCTCATGAGGACGCGAGTAACTTCCTCGAGACACCTATGTCTGAGATTGCGGCCGACTTGCTCATTAGCAGTCAAGCCAGGCTGAGGGCAGATCAGAAGATTGGCCAGTACAAGATTATTGACTCGCTTGGGGCTGGCGGAATGGGAGAAGTCTACCTGGCCGAGGACACACGGCTGCACCGTAAAGTCGCAATAAAAGTACTTCCTGCTGAGCTTGCTTCTAATCGAGATCGAATGCGCCGCTTCGAACAAGAGGCAAAAGCCGCCGCTGCCCTCAATCATCCCCAAATCGCTCACATCTACGAGATTAGAGAAGCCGAGGGCGTGCATTTCATTGCCATGGAATACATTGATGGCGAGACGCTGCACCAGCGAACCAGAACGGGAATGAAGCTCACAGAAATTCTCGATATTGCGACTCAGACGGCCAGTGCTTTAGCAGCCGCTCATGCCGCGGGCATCATTCATCGCGACATCAAGCCTGAAAACATCATGGTGAGGCACGACGGTTACATTAAGGTGCTCGATTTTGGTCTCGTCAAACTCACGCGGCCAAGCGGTTCTTGTACTGACACCGAAGTGCCGACCAAAGCGATGGTCAATACCGGCGCCGGCACTGTGATGGGGACTGCCGCTTACATGTCGCCAGAGCAGGCGCGCGGCCTTCCGGTGGACGAGCGCACCGACATCTGGAGCCTGGGCGTCGTGCTCTACGAGATGGCTTCTGGGCGCGCGCCGTTCGAGGGCGAGACGCCGAGCCACGTGATCGTTTCGATCCTGGAGAGCGAGCCGCCGCCGCTCTCGCGCGACACGGAAGTGCCGCCTGAACTCGAGCGGATTGTCTCGAAAGCGCTGCGCAAAGAGCGGGAGCAGAGATATCAAACTACAAAAGACCTGATGCTTGACCTGCAGAGCCTCAAGCAGCAGTTGGAGTTTGAAGCCAAGCTGGAACGCTCTGTACCGCCGGAGCCGAAGCGCACGACGGAAGCTGTAGCCAAGCCAGGTAGGGTTGAGACGATCACGCAGCGAACGGTGGAAAAGAGTTTTCCCTTTCTACAAACTCGCTGGAGATTCGTGACGCTGGCGGTAGCATTCGTTGGGGCGCTGGTCCTGCTGGGGTTTGGCATAAACAAGTGGCGAGCGCGCGCGCCCGTGAACGCGGGCCCTACTCAGATTAGATCCTTGGCGGTGTTGCCACTGGAGAATCTTTCCGGCGACCCTTCGCAGGAATACTTCGCAGACGGGATGACCGACGCGCTGATCGGCGATCTCGCCAGAGTCAAAGGGCTCCAGGTGATTTCCCGAACTTCAGCCATGCATTACAAGGGCGTGAACAAACCTCTGCGCGAGATCGCGAGCGAGTTAAGGGTTGATGCAGTGATTGAAGGTACGGTCCAACGTTCAGGTGACCACGTCCTAATACGTGCGCAACTCATCCAGGCAGCCACTGAGCAGCATTTATGGTCAGAGACCTATGAGCGCGACTTGCGCGACGTGTCGGCGCTGCAGAGCGAAATCGCTCATGCAATCGTCCGCGAGATTCAGATCAAGATCATGCCTGCCGAACGAGCTCGCCTGACAACTAATCGCCCGGTCAACCGCAAGGCGTTTGATGACTATCTGCAGGGCCGCTTTCTGTATTGGAACAGACGCACAGCCGAGAATCTGCATAAGGCGGTCAGTTTTTTCCAAAGCGCAGTCAACGCAGACCCTACTTATGCTCCGGCTTACGTGGGATTGGCTGACTGTTACAATTCTCTCGGCACGGAACAGATGGGCGAGCTGCCGCCTATGTATGCGAGAGGGCAGGCGGAAGAGGCAGCCCGCAAAGCCCTTGAAATTGACAACGAAATGCCTGAAGCTCACGTTGCCCTTGGTTTCGTGAAGCACTACAACTGGGATTGGGCGGGCGCTGAGCAAGAGTTCAAGCTCGCAATTGAGCTCAACCCTAACTACGCGTATGCCCACGACCGCTATGCCAGCCTTCTCGTTTCGGAGGGACGCGTGGAAGAAGCTATTGTGGAGTCGAATCGCGCGCAGGAGTTAGATCCATTCTCACTCGCCATAAGCTCGCAAAGAGGATTCATACTCGAGAACGCGCGCCGCTACGACGATGCCATCGAACAACTTCGTAGAGTCATTGCAATGGATCAAAACAATTATCAAGCGCACTGGTTCCTTGGTCATACCTATGCGGTCAGTGGGCGGTTTGCCGAAGCTATTGCCGCATCTGAAAAAGCCGCTGCTTTGTCGAGCAGCCCGGGGGCGCTCGGATTTCTGGGAATGTCTTACGGCTTGGCCGGGCGCAAAGCTGAAGCCAACAAGATCCTGAACGAGCTGCTCGAACTCAAACGTCACCGCTACGTGAGCCCGCCTGCGCTGGCAAATGTTTATATTGGCCTTGGAGATAAGGATCAGGCGTTTTTCTGGCTGGAAAAGGCATACCAGGATCGTTCCAACTACTTGGCTTATCTCAAGGTGTTTCCAGGGTGCGACTCGCTGCGCTCCGACCGGCGATTCGACGACCTTTTGCGCCGCCTGGGGCTCGCGTCGTAAACCTCGAGTTATTCCGCGAGCTAAGGCATCTCATCGAATCCAAAGCCTCACTCTGCCAAGGCACTTTCAAATGATTAGGCCACAGCCTTCAATCCGCTTTGGCGCGGTGGTCCATCCTCCGAGATGTCAAACGAATCGGCAACTCGTGTCAGTTGGCGAAGTTCGACAGATCAAGATTCCGTGGAACCCGAACTGCGGAAGCTTGCTGGTCTGTGACGGTGACGGCCTATAAAGCGTTGGGAGTTACAATAAAGGTGCGAAAGTAATGGCGCAACTCGAAATGCCGTTCACGAATCAGGAAGCTTTCGATGTGCGTTGCGAGTGGGGACCGGAAGGCGTTGCCGCACTCGCAGACTGTCGGACATTCATCGTCGTCGATGTGCTTTCCTTCTCCACATGCGTTGCGCTCGCTGTCGGGAGAGGAGCCGTCGTGTACCCCTATCGATTAAGGGACGGAGAGGCTGCGGATTTTGCCAACCATCATCAGGCTGTTCTGGCCGAGCCGCGAGGCGCAGGCTACTCGCTGTCACCTGGCTCCTTGTTAAGCGCTCCGCCCGGGTTGCGCCTGGTTCTTCCATCGCCGAATGGCGCGGCAATATCACTTGAAGCGGCGCGCCGCGGGCATGTCCTGGCAGGATGCTTACGGAACAAATCAGCCGTGAGCGCGCGTGCCGTCGTGCTTGGCGGTCCCTACGGTATTATTCCAGCGGGCGAGCGGTGGCGAAATGGAACCCTCCGACCGGCGTTTGAAGATCTACTCGGCGCGGGCGCGATCGCCACTCAGTTACCAGGAACGCGCTCGCCGGAGGCAGCGGCTGCGATCGCAGTCTTCGAGTCCGTGTCAAATAGGATCTTAGATGTTCTCGTTTCCTGTTCGTCTGGACGCGAGCTTGTTGAGCGCGGCTTTTTGGAAGATGTTCAGCTTGCCGCGCAGCTCGATGCCGAGATCTTGGCGCCGGAACTTATCGACGGAGCGTTCGTGGCATCACCTCTCCGCGGCAGCCACGCTTAATGTTGGATGGCTACGCGTTTCCGTGCTATTTCTGATGCTAATAGTTGTCGTGGAATTCAGCGCAATGAATTTCCTAGCGTATCTGTTATGGTTTATCGGTTTTGCATGGCTCGTAACTATCCTCCTTACACTCTACGGTTTTTCGCGGCAGAGGCCTCTCTCGCCGACGAATGATTTAGCTTTTAAGGCCAACAATGTGCCGCTGGTCTCAGTGCTCGTGCCCGCTCGCAATGAAGAAGATCGCGTATTGGCAGAAAGCATTTTGTCCGTGCTCGCGCAAGACTACGGCCGATTCGAAGTCATCGCTGTTGACGATCGCTCGACAGATGCAACGGGCGCAATTTTGAAATCCCTCGCCGCCACTGATAGTCGCTTGCATGTTATCGAAGGAGCAGAACCGCCTCAGGGATGGCTCGGCAAACCCTTCGCCATGCGACAGGCACTCAATCAGGCGCGGGGTGAATGGATTCTCGCTACTGATGCCGACATGATCTTCGATCCGGCAGCTTTGCGCACCGCAGTTGCTAACGCGCTTGAGCGCAAAGCAGACGCCATCACGTTCATTCCGCATTTTGAAGCCGGCTCGTTTTGGGAGCGCGTGATCATTCCCACGTGGGCTTGGGTGTTCTTGATGTACTCGATCTTCTATCGCATCAACAATCCAAAATCGCCCGGCGCAGCAGCGATCGGCGGATTCTTTCTGATGCGGCGCGCAGTCTTGAATCGCGTCGGAAATTACGAAGCCTTGCGCAATGAAGTGATCGACGATGTGCGCCTCGCGGAAATGATCAAGCGTGCAGGTGGGGCGATGATTGTCCGACATGCACCGCGCCTCGTCAGAACTCGCATGTATCGAAATTTTAGTGAAATGTGGGAGTGCTGCACCAAGAATTGGTTCGCCGGTATGAAGTTTTCTTTGCCGCTGGCCATGTCGGCCATTTTCTCGATGTATTTGATCGCCGTCGCGCCAGCGCTGATTGCAATAGTGTCTGCGATGGGCATCGCAATGGGAGCGGCAGGCCTTTGGCGGTTGTTCGTCCCCGCCGCTCTTTCATGGCTAATGCAAGTGTGTGTGATTGCGATCGCCAGCATAAGGTCTAAGGTTTCGCCAGCCTACGCTTTTACGGCGCCACTTGGATTAGGGTTGCTCTACGCGATGTTATTCGACTCAAGCATGCGAATCTCGCTGGGAAGAGGTGTGACATGGAAAGCGCGGAGGATTTATGACGAGGCGGGAGTTCCCACGCCGCATTTCCGAAGACTATCGTCTCGCGTTTCTGAGATTGAAAAATAGCAGGGTGCTATGCCGCGATGCCGCAACCGAAAATCATCTCAGGGTCGCATACCCCTTTTCATGAACAGGGCGGAGCGGTTAAAAGAAGTGTTGACGGAAGGATGCGCAATTCGTTTGGTCGAAGATGATATTTATTCGGCTCTTTCTGACGATTCAAACAGACATTTCTATGATCGAAGGGCAACAGCCTACGACTCCGTCGTAGGGACGCGCCTTTATAACCGGATCATGTGGGGGACCTCTCCGCTCGACTACATCGCATTTGCCAGTGAAGCTATTATGTCCGGCCTTTGCTAGTTGCGATTCGCGGTTGATCTGATTCATGTATCTTTTCTTCGATATAGACGCCACGCTCGTTGACCATAAAAAGGGCCTTAGAACTGGCGGCGGCAAAGTTTCTACAGAGTTTTGCCCATCTGCTGCCGTACTCCCAAGTTGAATTTCTCAGAATTTGGCACGAGGTTGCCGACCGACACAACGATTTGTACTTTCAAGGCAAAGTATCGCTTATAGCACAACGGCGCAATCGAATGCGTGAAATTTTCGCGCCGAGCGAACCGAACCTTTCTGATACGGAAGCGGATTTCCGATTTCAACTTTATCTTGAGCACTACGAATCCAACTGGACTCTGTTTGATGATGTGCTTCCATGCTTAGACCGCTTGGCACACATGCGTTTAGGCCTTATCTCGAATGGCGATCTGGAACAGCAGCGCAAGAAACTGAAGCAAACGGGATTAACAGAGAGATTTTCGACAATTCTAATCTCTTCCGAAATCGGTATCGGCAAACCTGCCCCAGAAATTTTCTTGGAAGCCTGTAGGCGATCGGCAGTAAGTCCTGAAGATTGCCTTTATGTGGGTGACCGCCTAGATGTCGACGTCTTTCCGAGCCGCGCGGTCGGAATGGAAGGTGTTTGGTTGAATCGATACAAAGCACCTATGCCAGATTCACCCGTGCCTGTAATTGGTACGTTGGAAGAATTAGAGCAGCTTTTGCCGACACTTGTGCAGGCTCGCTGAAGGCTAAAATTGCGCCAGAGGGCTGAGTAATTAGACTGAAAAATTATGGATGATAAGAGTGAACTTCTTCGGCATTTCCTAGCAGCGCTTGCTTACCGCACGCAGAAAGCCCTTCGCGACGCACCACAATCCTTTTACTCATTTCGCGCTGGTCCGAAAATTAGGACGCCGCTTGAATTAGTTCGACACATGGAAAGTGTCTTGGGCTACGCGCGGACTTTCTTCATCGGAGGACAATATGATCAAGAGCCGCTTCCAGATTTCCAAGCAGAAATTCTGAGGTTCCATAAAACTGTTGAAGACTTAGCTCATCATCTGGAAAGTGGCGCACCACTGATAGGTATTACACCAGAGCAGTTACTTCAAGGGCCGTTCTCTGATGCTATGACTCACGCCGGCCAGTTGGCGATGCTTCGTAGGCTTGCCGGTTCACCTGTGCCACCAGAGAACTTCATCTATGCTAACGTTGAACCGCACAATTTAGGCCCGAACCAACCGCCTCCAGTGAAGCCCGGCAATAAGCATGGAGAATGGCCTGAACGGGAATAAAATTACGGTGGGACCGGGCGGAATAAATCGTTGAATGCGAACCGCAGCGTGTTTCGTAACTAACCTTACCGAGCTGCTGCATCAATCGCTTGTTGCGGATCATGCGGTGCACATGGGAGACATTGGGCGGAATCAGCGACACGATCAATCGTTTGAAGAGATTTAAGGAGATGTTGCGATGAAAAGAAATAAGCTGGTCCGGACCCGCATCAACCGCCGTTAGCAAGGCAACGAGGTCCGCGACATGCGGTCTACGCTCTGGCGGTTTCAGGAAAACGCGAAGAAGCGCGAGCCGTACTTGAAGAATTAAAGGAACGTTCGGCGAACCGTTACGTTCCGGCTTATAACGATCTTTCTTTAGGGGAAGAGATGGGACACGAATATGCGCACACAAGGTGTAATACGATCTCATTGATTCACTCCGTGCAACCGCAACCCGTAATAGAATCGATTAGTTACAAATTGGAAGGAATTGGACCAACGGGATGGTCTGCATTCACAACCCCAAGGTCGGCAGTTCGATCCTGCCCCCCCCCGCTACCAATAACTCTCATGGAATCAATTAGTTAGTATCGGCTCACAATTGACGTTTCGCTCTCTGCGGGGGGAAAGATGGGACACGAAGTTTCCAGTGCGATGCAAAACGTAGCCTGCTGTTCCGGATCATTCAGTCGTAAACTCCACTAGAATCAATGGTTACATTTAGGAATCAAACACTCGGACTGAACGAAGACGAACTATCGGTCCCACGGTTCGAACCTGACAGTGATGTCAATCCACTCAATGCTTTGCGGAGACGGACTACTGACCGTGGGATCGAAAAACCCAAGGTCTCATCTCAAAGCTGCAATTCACAGGTCCAACCAACTGAGAAATTCTCAGCTGGGAACCTAAAGATCAGCTCGTCGCGCTTGTACGAGTTATCCAATCAAAGACCCTTAGGCCAGTGGATGCTGAAACTCCGATTGGCATGCCTTGGACCTTCAAAGCTTGAGGCGAAGCTTCACGGACGGATACCGAGCATTCTATGGCGGTTGGGCCATCGTATAGGCGTCGCGCCCTACCGCTGCACCTGCTGCAGCGCGGGATTGG
>WNGB01011706.1_pt1 | contig 12761 bp, 8 predicted proteins | sample 5400681 | NCBI WGS metagenome assembly WNGB01 (sample SAMN13153367, study PRJNA577476) | soil metagenome | isolation source: 115 cm soil or saprolite under grassland replicate 2 | place: USA:California | collected 2016-06-15 | reverse complement strand
CCGCGCCGCCACGACCTCTCCACCCGCGGCGCCGGGGGGCGGCTTCCCGCGCAGGAGGAACCGTTGGACCGTCTCGAGCGACTTCCGCTTGTTGTACTCGAGGATGCCTTCCGGGTGCTTCGCGTACGTGATCGCGCCCAGGCCGAAGAGGATGAACTGATAAGCGGGTGAGACGCCGAGGGACTTGAGAATCTCGGGCACGAACGCGAGCGCCAATCCCGACTGGATCGCACCTTCAACGGTGCGCGCTCCGATGGTCACGACGATCACGAGCCACAGCAGGCTCAGAAGCACGACGAAGTTCGCGGTGTAGTTCGCCTGCCGTTCCTGGATCGCGAGCAAACCACCGCCGAGGCCGGCAATACCCGCGGAGAGTGCGAACGCGACGACGCGCGCGCGGGCGGGATTGATGCCGATTGCAGTGCTTGCCGTCTCGCTGCCGCGCAGCGCGTCGAGATATTTCCCGGTCGTCCCGTTGCGGACCAGGATCACCATGATCCCGACGACCGTGAATATGCCGAGCGCAAGTAGGAGAAACGCGTGATCCCCCTCGAACCCCGCCGGCCGCGCGACGCGCGTCGGCAACACCCCACCGCTGACCCAATCGAGCGGCACGAAGATGCTCTCGAACATGAGCGCGAACGCGAGCGTCGCGAGCGCGAGGAAGATGCCACCAAGCCGCAACGCGGGCACCGCCAGCAGTGCGCCGACGAGCGCGGCCATCGCCGCCGCGATCACCATCGTCAACAGCACCGGGATGTCGAAACGGCTCGCGAGTTGCGCCGTCCCGAACGAGCCGACGGCGGCGAAGGTCCCTTGGCACAGGGAGATCTGCCCCGCCATGCCGGTGATCACGGTGATCGAGAGGAAGATCAGCGAGAAGATCACGGCACGCGTGACGATCAGCAACCAGAAGTCGTTGATGACGAACAGCGAAACGGCCAGCCCGGCCACGACGACCACGGCGCCGAGCCCCCAGGTGAGATACGTGAGCGCGCGCATGCGCTGGGCGGCCGAGAGCCCGGGCGGCGGCGGGTCCACCCCTGAGAGCGGATCGACGACCTCCCGCCGTTGGCGCAGCCCTGGCCAGAACAACAGCAACAGGAACAGCACCACGAACGGAAGCGACGGGCGCAGCCCGTTGGCGAGGATGCTGTCACTCGGCAGGTAACCGCCCAGGACGCCCTGCGCGACGCCGAGCAGGAGCCCACCGAGAAACGCCATCGGTATGTTCGTCAGCCGGCCGAACGCGGCCGCGGCGATTGCGGCCACGATCAGGATCGTGAAGTTCGGCGCCGCCAGCTGCGCGAACAGCGGCGCGAGCAAGACGCCGGCGAGGCCGGCGATGGTGCTCGAGAGCATCCACGAGAAGGCGCTCACCCGATCGGCGTTGACCCCCGCCAGTTCCGTCATGCGCGGGCTCTCCACCACCGCGCGCATCTGGAGCCCGATCGTCGTGTACCGGAACAGCAGGGTGAGGAGCACCACCGCCGCACCGGTCGATATCAAAGTGGCGACCTGGTTCCCGTCGAGCACGTAGTCGCCGAAGTGGTAGTAGGCGAAGGGATTCGGCCAGATCGTGGGCGGGTTGAACACCGACTTCTGCAGGAACTCGAAGTCGGGCAGGAGCTTGACGATCTCCGGGATCGCGATGAGCAGGCCGAGCGATGTCACCAGCTTGGCGATCGCGGGAGCGCCGCGCAGGTAGCGGAACAGCGCCCGCTCGAGGATGAGCCCCACGAGCGGCGCCACGATGAACACCGAGAGGATGAACGCCGGCAGCAGCGGCCAGTCGTGATTCGTGACGGTGTTGTAGAACACCGCCGCCGACACGAAGGCCTGGGCACCGAACGCCAGGTTGAACACGCCCGACGTCTTGTACGTGAGAACCAGCCCGACGGCGACGAGCGCGAAGACGCACCCGAACGGGATCCCGAGGATGATGTAGTTGAGGAGGTCGCTCACGCGGGCGGTCTCCCGTTCGCGCGACTCACGATGCTATTGACCGCTGAACCCCGCGAGCCCCGACGCGGGGACGAACTTCGCCGGCAGCTTGTCGGGGTGCTCTGGATAGCAGGCAAAGGGCTTGCCCGGCGCCCCGAAGGACGGCACGAACTTGCCGTTCTCGATCTTCGAGATCACGATGCAGCTGTTGGGCGCCTGCTCCGAATGTGCTGTCTGCCAGTCGATGCCCCCGAGCAGACCGCTCGCCGTGTAGTCGGTCATCTGGTTGATCGCGTCGACGACCTTCTGCCGCGTGAAGTCGGGGCCGGCCGCCTTGAGCCCCTGGTAGAAGAGGTCGGCGTTGATCCAGCCCGTCATCGCGTTCTCGTTCGGCTCGAAGCCACCCTTCTTCATCCACTTCTGGAATTCCTTGAGGCCCTTGGGCTTGTCCTTGACCTCGAACGGCGTGAAGAACGTCAGTGCGTACGAGCCCTGGAAGAACGGAGCGTTCTCCGAGATGAACTTCTGGTTGTAGGCGTTCGGGAGGTACTGGATGGCGTCCAGGCCCTGCTTCTTCATCTCCTTGGCCAGCGTGAGAACCCCGTTGTTGTCCATGCACGTGGTCACGAAGTCGACACCCTTGTCCTTCATCTGCGAGACGTCATTGCTCAAATCGGTCACGCCGAACGAGAGGCTGGTGTCGATGAACTCGATCTTCGCCGATGGGTACTTGTCGAACGAGGCCTGCAGGCCCTTCGCGCAGTCGGACGATGCTGCGATCTGGTAGGCGAGCACGCCGACCTTCTTCTTGTGCAACGTCTTGGCGAGCAGGGGCACCAGCGAACCAGAGCACGTGAAGCACAGGAACGAGCCCTTCTCGCCGAACATATTCGGCGCTCCTGCTCCCTGTTCCGAGCCCCACTCGGCGTTGATGTTCCACCCGAACGTCGGGACCCCCGACTGCGCGAGTGTCTGGGCGCCTGTGAACACCAGCGTCGCGACGGGCAGGACGGCGAACACGTTGTCCTCCGAGAGGAGCGCCTGCGCCTCCTGCTGGTTCATGCCGACCTGGTCGTCACGCTCCGAGCTGAGCTTGAGCTTGCGGCCGTAGATGCCTTTGGCCTTCGAAGCGTTGACCATGTTGAAATAGGCCTTCACCCCATCAAAGGTCGAGGCGTAGTCGCCACCGAGCGGGTTCGTCTTCGAGACCACGCCGCCCACGTCGATCTCGGTGTCGGTTACGCCGGGCTGGTCGACCTTCGGGAACGGCTGACGCGGCGCGCTTGCCCCCGCCGACCCGGGAACGATCGCAGCCGCCAGCACGCCGGCTGTCACCCCCACGCTCACCAGTACCGCCATCGCACGACGACTACGCATCGGCTACCCCCCAGAGCACCAAGGCGAAACGAGAGTTTCCTAACTCTAACGTCAGGTTCCGCGAGGGACCATAGCGGGGCCGCGCGGGGGTCGGCTCGCGGGCCCGACTGGACCGGTCGGTCAAGCGCGAGCGACCCGTGCGCAACGCGCGAGGATTCCCCCGTGCCGCGCACGCTCGTGACCTTCCACGCCCACCCGGACGACGAGGCGATCGCGACCGCCGGGGTGATGGCGAAGGCCGCCTCCGAAGGACATCGCGTCGTGCTCGTCGTCGCGACGCGCGGCGAGCACGCGGGCTACGGCCACGAGATGCTCGAGCCGGGTGAGGCCATGGCGGAGCGGCGCGTCAAGGAAACGCAGAGCGCGGCCGCGATCCTCGGCGTCGGACGGGTCGAGTTCCTCGGCTACGTCGACTCCGGGATGATGGGCACCCCCGAGAACGACGCCGACGGGTCGTTCTGGACGGCCGATCGCGAGGAGGGGGCAGAGCGCCTGGCGAAGATCCTCGACGAGGAGCAGGCCGACGTGCTCACCGTGTACGACGACCACGGCGGGTACGGGCACCCGGACCACATCCAGGTGCACCGGGTCGGCGTGAGGGCGGCTGCGCTGGCGGGGACGCAGGTCGTGTACGAGTGCACGATGAACCGCGACCACATCCACCGCCTGCTGAAGGAGCGCATCGAGCAGGGCGAGACCGAGTTACCGGGCGACATCGACCCGAACGACCTGCCCGATCCGAACGACGAAACATTCGGATCGCCCGAGTCCATCATCACCACGACCGTCGACGTGCGCAGCTTCCTGGATCGCAAGCGGGCGGCGATGGTGGCGCACGCCAGCCAGATCCAAGAGTCGTCCTTCTTCCTCAAGCTGCCGCCGGACGCGTTCCGAGAGGGATTCGGCTACGAATGGTTCATCCGGCGCGGCGCGCCGCCCGGAACCCACGAGACGGACTTGTTCGCGCCGCTGGGCTGACCGCTACCGATTCTCCGCGGCCTTGTGGAGTTCGGCAAGCGCATCGGGTACGCCGGCCGCGATCTTTCCGATGTTCGGGACGATCTCGCGGCATCCGATCAACCCGAAACCGACCGTGTCGAGGTAGCTCACCACCGTGATGTTGAGGCCAGTGCCGGCCAGGAGCGGACCGAGCGGGAACAGCCCGACGAGGCGGGCGCCGCCGCAGAACAGTGAGAACGACGGGCCGGGAACGTTCGAGACGATCAGGTTGATGATCGGCGGATGACGCCCTTCGAGCACGCGCTCATAGAGCTGCATCCCGCGTGAGAACAAGACGGGCGCCGCCACCTCGGCCCATTCGTGCAGCGTGTTGCCGCCGATGTCCTCGTGCACGAGCTTGGCGCCGCTCATGACGTCTCGGGCGGCGAAGAGGCGTTCCACCGGGTCGTCGAGCTGCGTGGCGAGAGTCGCGAACATCGCCGACACCCGATTCCCCATGACGCCACGATCGTCCGGCGAGCGCACCGATGCCGGGATGGCTGCGAGCAGCGCCTTGTCGGGCACCCACGCACGGAGCTCGAGATACCGGCGCAGCGCGCCCGCGCACACGGCGAGCACGACGTCGTTGACCGTGACGCCGAACGCCTGCTTCACCTGCTTCACGTCCGCAAGGGGCACCGACGTGAACGCGACGCGCCGGTGAGGTGTGAGCACGCCGTTGAGCGGGCTGTACGGCGCCGTCAACGGCACCCCGGCGCTCACCGGCCCGGACCGGACTCGCTGCACCACGCGTGTGGCCGAGCGCGCCAGGTTCCGGACGGCCCGCACGGCGCGTAGCGGCTGCCGCGCCATCGAGGTCACCGCCCCGACGAGCAGCTCGACGTCGGACGGCACCCGGTCGGCGGACGGTGTGGTCTCGGGCGGCGGCTTCGGCTGCGGATGCGGTTCGAGGTCGAAGATCTCGGTCATGAGGTCGACACCGAGCACGCCGTCGATCGCAGCGTGGTGCATCTTGGCGATGACCGCGACGTGGCCGTGCTCGAGGCCTTCGACGACCCACATCTCCCACAGCGGCCGGCGGCGGTCGAGTTGGCGTCCGGCGATCTCGGCTGTGAGCTCGGCGAGCTCGTCGAGGCCCCCAGGCGCGGGCAGCGCGGCCCGGCGGACGTGGTAGTCGAGGTCGAAGTCCGGGTCCTCGACCCACACCGGATGATGCAGGCCGAACGGGACGTCGACGACCCGCCGGCGGAACGGATCAAGCCGGGGCAGGCGTTCGGCGATGAGGGTTCGCATCGACTGGACGGTGAACCCACCCGGCACGTCGGAGGGGTCGAGCACCATCGTCGCCATCACGTGCATGTGCGTCGACGGTGTTTCGAGCGCGAGGAAGGCCGCATCGAGACCGGTCAGCCGCTGCATCCGCGCTTCACCACCGATCGCACGCCCAGGACGCCGACCCGACAGAATGGACGGATGGGTTGGGCGTTCCTGGCCGTGAGCCTCGTCGGCGCGTGGTTCACCGTCAATGCCTACCGGCCGTCCCGGCGCTGGCAGCTCATCACTCTCAGCTTCTTCGCGGGCTGGTTCACGTCCGAGCTCGCCGTCTTCCACATCGCCTGGCAGGTGGTCGCGACGGTCCTGTTCGTGTGGCTGGGCGCGCTCGAGTCGTGGGCCGGGATCGCGGGGCTGGTCATCGCGCTGGCGTCGTGGTGCGGTCTCCTGGGGCTCCAGCTCGTGTCCGGCCGTTCGGCAGCCGCCATGGAGAACGCGCTGCGCGACGGCTTGGGACCCGACTACCGCTCCGAGATCGCGCCCGGTCTCGCCGAGCGCCTGGCGCGCGGGGTGTCACGCCGGCACCTGCTCCTCCCCTTCTACCTGCGCGACCGTCGCGTCGAGCGCGTCAAGAACATCCAGTACGCCCCGGGCGCAGGGCGCCGGCACCGGCTCGACGTGTGGCGACCACGGAGCGGCGCGCAACGCGCGCCCGTGTTGTTCCAGCTGCACGGCGGCGCGTGGATGGTCGGCGACAAGGGCCAGCAGGCGCTCCCGCTCATGCTGCACCTAGCGGCGGAGGGCTGGGTCTGCGTCGCGGCCAACTACCGGCTCAGCCCCCGCGTCGCCCTTCCCGGGCACCTCCTCGACTGCAAGCTCGCGCTGCGCTGGATCCGCGAGCACATCGCCGAGTACGGCGGCGATCCCGATTTCGTGGTCGTGACGGGCGGCTCGGCCGGCGGCCACCTCGCCGCGCTCCTCGCGCTCACACCGAACGATCCCGGGTACCAGCCCGGCTTCGAGGACGTCGACACGTCGGTCACGGCGTGCGTGCCGTTCTACGGCGTGTACGACCTCGTCGAGGCGTTCGGCCAGCACGGACCGGGAGAGTGGGTCGGCCGCCAGATGGCCCGTCGCATCGTCGGCGCCACCATCGACGCGGACCGCGAGCGGTTCGAGCAGGGGTCACCGATGTACCACGTCGGTCCGGAAGCACCCGCGTTCTTCGTGATCCACGGCACGAGCGACAACCTCGTCCCCGTCGAGCAGGCGCGCCACTTCGTCGACGCGCTGAGGGCCGTCTCGCGGCGACTGGTGCTGTACGCCGAGATCCCCGGTGCGTCACACGCGTTCGAGATCTTCCATTCGGTGCGCACCGAGAACGTCGTCAACGGCGTCGACCGCTTCCTCGCCTGGATGCACAGCGCGCACCGGGCGCGTCACCTCGACGTCCCGGCCGACCCCGTGCAAACGGGCTCAGGGGAGGCGACGGCGACGGCGCGCGATTGGCGGTAGCGGCACGCGCCGAAGCGATCGGTCGGACGACCACATCGCGTACGGCGCCATCGTGAGCCCGGCCAGGCCGACCAACACGGAGTCGTAGTTGACGCGCCAGCCGTTGAAGTCGATCCACGCCTGATCGAGGTCGGCCTTCAGCGGGACTCCGGCGGCGGCGAGCTGGCGACACGCGTCGTCGAACTCGTCCCGCGCGATGCTCGTCGGATCCGTCTGCTGCGGGTCCGGATCGTACGGGATGCTGAAGAAGTCCGAGATCGCCCGCAGCGCCGAGTAGCCCGCGCGCACGCACAACGCGGCGTAGGGCGAGTGCGGGATGTCGATCGTCGAGTTCGCGAACGACGCCGCATCCAACACGACCCCGGCAGCTGTGATCCAGGACCGGTCGTGTCGGGGCGAGCGAAAGAAGCTGAGGGCCGCCTGCGACGTGTGCGTCTCCTCGACCTCGGCGAACCAGTCCTGCCACTGCTGCCATACGTTGTCGAGTTGGCCGAGCTCGTCGATGCTGCTCACCCGGATGAGGAACTCGATCGACGACGGGGGCGTGCCCGCGCGGGCCGAGAGCTTCGCGACCAGCACCTCGCGTCGCGAGAACGCGTTGTAGATGTTCGGCAGGTACGCGATGAAGAGCGCGAGGACACCAAGGCCGATCGCAGCCTCCGCGAACGCCAATGAGGTCGTCGGTAGATCGCGCGGGTGCACGAAGCCGAGCGTGAACACCGACGAGCCGCTCTCACTGAATGCCGAGCGCCAGCTCGAGACACCGAGGGCGTGGAACATCATCATGAAACCGGCCATCACCATCGCGAGCCAGACCACCGGCTGCACCAGCAGCGTCAGCGGCGCGTACAGCGCCATCACACGGTCGCGACCCTCGTAGGTCTTGCTCATGCTGGCGGCGAGGTTGAAGACGCGCCGGGTGCTCACCCAGATGATCCGCGTGAGCGCGACGACCGAGCCGCGCGGGAGCACGAGCGAGCGGACAACGGAGTCGATCACCGCGAAGACCAAAGCGAGCCCCGCCACGAACCACGCAACCTTGACCACCGCGTCCACCCTCGTCAGTCCTCCGAGTCGGGGCGTGTGCGCCGCTGGCGCTTCAGGTCGCCTCGCCGTCGCTTGGCGTCGAGGCGTCGGCGTCGCGCCGCCGCCGTCGGCGCGGTGGCGCGGCGCTTGCGTTGCTGGCGAAGGGCGGCGGCGAGCCGCTCGCGGAGCCGGGACAACGCCAGCTCGCGGTTGCGGGACTGAGATCGTGTGTCGGCGGCGACCACCCGCACCGACGGCCCCAGGCGCTCCAGGAGGCGGGCACGCTGCCGAGGGCCCAGCGACGGTGATCCTGCGACGTCGAACTGCACCTCGACGCGCGTGTTGGACGTGTTGGCGTGCTGACCGCCGGGCCCTCCGGGACCAGAGAAACGCCATTCGAGCTCGTCCAGCGGGATCGCGCACGAGCTCGTCACCCGGAGGCGCGCCACGCCGGCACGGTACCCGCGCGTCCTCGCGAATCGGGTGAATCCCCTCGTCAGAGGGCTGTCAGGGGCAGCTCGGGCCATGTGCCCGCGGTTGACATCGGCCCGAACGCACCTAGAGTGGCGGCCGTCACACTCGACTGGCCGGTCAAGCCGGCTGGGGCTTTGTGGACGGGGCGGGGCGGAAGCCCCGATGGATATGGGGGGCGAGACGTGCGCGATTCGTACCGACGCGTGACGCGCAAAGGGTTGCTTCGTGTTGTGGCGCTGGGAGCAGGCCTCGCCCTGCTTGCCGCAGCGTGCGGCGGCGGCGGCGGTGGCGGCGGCGGCGGCGGCACGGGCGCCCAAACCAACATCCCCAAGGACACCGGGAAGCCCGTCCAGGGCGGGTCGATCACCTACGGTCTCGAGGCCGAGACGCTGGGTGGCTGGTGCCTCCCCGACGCCCAGCTTGCTGCCGGCGGCATCCAGGTCGAGCAGGCCATCTACGACACGCTGACCGTCCCGAACGACAAGGGCGAATTCGTCCCCTATCTCGCCAAGTCGATCTCGCACAGCGATGACTACAAGACATGGACGGTCGAGCTGCGCGACGGCATCCAGTTCCAGAACGGTGAGCCGTTCAACGCCGACGCGGTCAAGCTCAACTTCGACCGCTACCGCAAGGGCGTGCTGTTCGGGCTGTTCTTCGACGACCTCGCAGACGTGCAGGCCACCGGGCCCACGACGGTGACGTTCACCACCAAGGTCCCGTGGGTGAACTTCGCGGCCTTCCTGTGGGGCAACCCCGCTCGCGTCGGCATGGTGGCGCCCGCGCAGCTCAACGACAACGACACCTGCCCGCGGAACCTGATCGGCACGGGACCGTTCAAGTTCCAGGAATGGGTGCCGAACGACCACCTCACGGTGACGAAGAACGAGAACTACTGGCAGAAGGACAAGGACGGCAACAAGCTGCCCTACCTTGACCAGATCACGTTCCGTCCGGTGAATGACACGTCGCAGCGCGTGAACGGGCTCAAGGGCGGCGACCTCGATCTCATCCAGGTGAGCGACGGCCAGCAGATCACCGGCCTGCGCAGCGACGCCAAGGCCGGCACGGTGAAGATGCTCGAGACCGACCGCTCGGCCGAGATCGCGCACACGATGCTCAACGCGAGCAAGGCCCCGTTCGACAATCAGAACGCCCGGCTCGCGGTCGCGTACGCCACCGACCGCAACGCTCTGAACCAGCTGTCGCAAAACAGCGTGAGCCAGACGTGGGACCAGCCGTTCGCGCCGCAGACCCTCGGCTACCAGAAGGACCCGGGTTTCCCGAAGTACGACCCGAAGAAGGCCGAGGACTACGTCAACAAGTACAAGCAGGAGACGGGCCAGAGCGGGCTCAGCTTCACGGTTCGCTCCACCCCCGACCCGGCGACGCAGCAGCTCGCGGCGGCCATCAAGTCGCAGCTCGAGAAGGTCCCTGGGATCTCGGTCGACATCGCGCCGCCGACCGAGCAGAGCCAGTACATCAACCTCGCCATCGGTGGCGACTACCAGGCGATCCTGTGGCGGAACTTCCCCGGGCCCGATCCCGACACGCTGCTCATCTGGTGGCGCAGTCAGCTGCCGAACCCCAATACGGGCCAGCTGGGGAACAACCTGGTCAACTTCGGGCGCATCAACGACCAGCAGATCGACTCGGACCTCGACCAGGCCCGATCCGAGACCGACCAGGCCAAGCGCCAGGCCCTCTACCAGGACGTCGGCAAGCAGTTCGCCAAGGGCGCGTACAACATCTGGGGTTGGCTGACGCTGTGGGCCTTCGCGGGGAAGCCAAACCTCAACGGATTCGCCGGGCCCGACCTGCCCGGCCCGAACGCGGCCGGCGACGGTGGCTCACGCGGTTTGCCGATCGCGAGCGTCCAGCCGGAGTTGGGGCTCTGGATCAGCAAGTAGGAGCGCGCGAGGAGGACGAGAGAACGAGACAGAGCGAGCTGGACCCGACGGCGACGGAAGATCCGGTCTGACGATGGACCTGCTGGAGAAGATGCTGGGGATCCTCCTGATCCTCATCGTTGTCGTCGGCGTCCTCGGCGTGCTCGCCCTTGCGGTGGGGACGCGTGCCGGGCGGAGGAAGCTGCTCCAGCTCGTCGTCGTCCTGCTGGTCGTCACGTTCTTCTCGTTCTCACTGCTCCATCTCACGCCCGGTGACCCGGCCCGGACGCAGAAGCCATTCGCATCCGAGGAGCAGCTCAAGCCCATCCGTGAGGAGATCGGGCTCAACGACCCGTTCCTCGTCCAGTACAAGGACTGGCTCTTCAACTTCGTCGAGGGCGACTTCGGCCGCAACTACTCGACGAACCTGCCCGTCCAGGACTCGATCGGCAAGCAGCTGGGCGTCTCGCTCCAGCTCATCTTCTACGCCCAGTTCCTGGCGTTGGCGATCGCCATCCCGCTCGGCATCTTCGCCGCCTACAAGGCGGGCACGTGGTTCGACAAGATCGCGAACGCGACCGCGTTCGGCGCGATCGCGATCCCCTCGTTCGTAGTCGCTTTCATCCTGATCTTCTACTTGGCGGTCCAGGCCGGGTGGTTCCCCACGCAGCAATACGTCCCGTTCGCCACGGACCCGTTAGAGCACTTCAAGCACATGTTCCTCCCCGCGTTGAGCTTGGCCATTGCTCAGATCGCGATCTACATGCGCCTCCTGCGCAGCGACATGATCCAGACGCTCCAGGAGGACTTCATCACGATGGCCAAGGCAAAGGGCCTGACGAACAAGCGCATCCTGTGGCGGCACGCCTTCCGGCCGTCGAGCTTCACGCTGCTGACTGCAGCCGCCCTGAACTTCGGCGCGCTCATCGGGAACGCAGTCGTCATCGAGTTCGTGTTCAAGATCCCCGGCATGGGACTCGGGCTCATCACGGCCGTCAGCACGCGCCAGTACACAGCCGTCCAGGCCTACGTCGCGCTCATCGCCCTCGCGTTCGTGTTGTTCAACGCGTTCGTTGACGGCGTCTACTCGGTCCTCGACCCCAGGATTCGCCATGCCCGAGCCGCCGCCTGAGTCCGCGGGCACCGCCCTCGCCGACGAGCTGGAGACCACCGGGCTCGTCGCCGATGCCGTCACAGTCGAGATCGCCGGCGTCACGGCCGGAGTGCAGCCGCGACGCAAAAAGGGTCTCGGCGTCGGCTCGTGGCTCGCAATCGCGTGGCTCGCCGGGTTGGTGCTCGCCGCGATCGTCGCTCCGATCCTCCCGACAATCAGGCGCCGTTCGCGAAGGTCAACACTCCTGTTGGCTGCAATGGGAGTGCTTGTACCGGGTCGATCGTGCCGTTTACCGATGGCCACCCCCTCGGCGGAGACAAGAACGGCCATGACCTGCTCTCCCGCGCTATCTACGGTGCCCGCGACTCACTGATCGTCGGCTTCGGCGCCATCGCATTCGGCATCCTCGCCGGTGGGCTGCTCGGGCTGATCGGCGGCTACTACCGAGGGAAGATCGACACGGTCATCGTCGGGTTCCTCGACATCATGCTGGCGATCCCGGCGCTCGTCCTCGCGCTGTCGCTGACCGCCGTGCTGCGCGGTCGTGTCGACGACCTCTGGATCCTCGTCATCGCGCTCGGGATCATCTCCGTCCCGATCCTCGGGCGGATCACGCGCGCCAACACGCTCGTGTGGGCCGAGCGCGAGTTCGTCACCGCGGCGCGAGCTCAGGGCGCCAAGAACTGGCGCATCATGACCCGTGAGGTGCTCCCGAACGTCCTTCCGGCGATGTTCTCGATCGCGCTGCTCGGCGTGGCGGTCGTGATCGCAGCGGAAGCCGCGCTGCGACTCCTCGGCGTCGGCCTCTCGATCACCGACCCGACTTGGGGCGGCATCATCAACGACGGCCGCGACGCCCTGACGCAGGGCCAGACAGCGCACGTCGTGTTCGTGGGCTCGGCGTTCATCTTCTTCACGATCCTGTCGCTCAACTACTTGGCTGACGTGGTTCGGGCGCGGTTCGACGTGCGGGAGGCAGCGATTTGAGCCTCCTGCGGCGACGGCAGCGCGACACCGTCGAGACGACCGCCGAGCGCTTTCCTGCCGAGCCGCTCGAGGGCCCGCTGCTCGAGGTCACGAACGTCAAGACGCACTTCGATTCGCCGCGCGGTGTCGTGCACGCCGTCGACGACGTCTCGTTCTCGCTGGACCGCGGCCGCACGCTCGGCATCGTCGGCGAGTCGGGCTCG
>WNGB01010593.1_pt1 | contig 12761 bp, 11 predicted proteins | sample 5400681 | NCBI WGS metagenome assembly WNGB01 (sample SAMN13153367, study PRJNA577476) | soil metagenome | isolation source: 115 cm soil or saprolite under grassland replicate 2 | place: USA:California | collected 2016-06-15 | reverse complement strand
CGTTCGACCCGGTGACGTCCTCGTTCGCCTGGTGGCCGAGGATCAGCCGCTGCATCAGCACGATCAGCACGCGCCGATCGTCCTCGGCCAGCGGGGCCAGCAGGCGCTGGCCCACCCGGGCCACATCGGGCAGCAGCCGCTGGTGCAGCTCGCGGCCGGCGGGGCTGAGGCGCACCAGGTTGCGGCGGGCGTCGGCACGGCTCCGCCTGCGTTCCACCAGACCCCGCTCGACCAGCCGGTTCACCAGGTCGGCGGTGGTGGACCTGTCGATGCCCGCCGCTCGGCCCAGGGTGATCTGGTCGACGCTGCCCTGGTTGGCGAGCACGTCCAGCACCGCGAACTGGGGCGAGGTGAGGCGGGGGTCGCCGACCTCCTCGGCGAAGACGGCGGTCTGAATCTGCGCCAGCCGCCGTAGCAGGTGCCCTGGCGCGCTCATCAGCTCGAATTCCACGACGACGTCACCCCTTTGCTCCGGGTTGCCCACTGATGGTCGCACATGTCAGGTGTGTCCGTCGGTCTCCGCGCTGATCCAGCCCAGGTACTCAGGACTGCCGCCGGTGATCGGGGTGGCCGTGATCTCGGGGGTGTCGTAGCTGTGCTCGACCCTGATGTACGCGGCCACCGCGTCGAAGCGATGGGCGGTGGTCTTGAGCAGGCACATCCACTCGGCCGCGGTCTCGATCGCCCCTTGCCACCAGTAGGTGCTGGTGATGGGGCCGACGACCTGCGCGCAGGCGGCGAGTCGCCGCTCAACGGCGCCGCGCGCGATCTGCCTGGCCTCCTCCTCGGTGGCGGTGGTTGTGGTGACCTGGACGTACGCGGCGGACGGCGCGCCGGGCTCGGGATAGCTCACGATCGGCTGCCACCTCCTCGGGAGGGGTCGGCGCTGCGGTAGTGGTAGGTGTAGACGGGACGGAAGCCCGCGTGCCGGTACAGCGCCATGGCGCCCTGGTTGTGCGTCTCGACCTGCAGGTAGAGCCGGCTCGCGCCGGCGCGCTCGGCCACGGCCCTGCCCCCACCGCCTGCACCACGGTCGCCCCCAGCGCATTGCTCGCGAGCTCCTGCAGCGCCCGCGCCAGCTCCACCCGGTCCTCCGCCATGCCGAAGAAGATAGCGTGCCGGACACCCGATCCAGCGCATACGTCCTCATGACGAGGTCGTCTACGGCATTGCCCGCAAGCGGATTAAGCTGTCCGTTCGCGGCCGAAGCTTGCTTCTCAAGCACTTCGCGCGTTTGACTTCCTACGCTATGAGGTAACGATTTGACAGACTGGTGCTAACAAGGCATATCGTCTGGGTATCATCAATTGGCTCGAGCCGCCCGGCCAGCTCAAGGCGACAGCTCGACCGTCCAGCGGAAAGGGGCTCTCGTGTCGGAACAGCCGCGACACCCAGGGCGCCGAGACGTGGCGGTTGCGGCGTTGCTCGATGACGATGATCGGGTGTTGCTGGTCCGCACGCGCCGCCTGCCCGGTTACTGGCAGCCGGTCGGTGGGGGAGTCGAGCCGGGAGATCGGTCGTTCCTCGACGCGGCGACCCGCGAGCTGCGAGAGGAGCTTGGGCTCGATCTCGCCCGTGAGGCGTTGCGGTTCGAGCTCCGCACCCCGTACGACTTCGGGCAGGGTGAGGTTCAGTTCTTCAGCGCGCGGTTACCACGTCCGCGCGTCCACGAGCTTGCGCCAAATCAGGACGAGATCGAGGAGCTGTGCTGGTCCCCTCTGGCAGCCGCCCTCGAGCTTCCCGGCAACCCAGCGGTTCCTCCAGTATCTCAACGCCCGGATCGAGGGGCGCTCGCTCTCCATCGCACGTTCCAATGGCTTCGGCTCGGAGTAGCCGTCCACAGCTCCGAGAATCGGGCACAAAGCGCTTACCTACCCTCAGGCGCTGAACTACGGGTAAGGTCTCTAACGCTCCTCCTTGACAGAGGGGCAGGAGTACGCCTTATGGTCCATAACTAGATATCCTGCCAAGCTGCTTCCTCGGCGCGAAGCAGCGGCGGGACCGCCGAGTGGAGGGGGCTCCGGTGGTGGACCAGCCAGGCGAAGCAACCGCTCTGGAGCAGCCTCTCGCATCACGATCAGTCGCTCAGTTGTCCCGCCACCTCGACGGGTCGCGCGCCACGGCGGCGCATCCCTGGCGCCACACCTTGACCCCGCTCCGGCTCGGAGCGGTCACGGCGATCAACTCCGCCCTGTTCGAGCATGACGGCAGCATCCATGACCTCCACCTACGCTTCTACACCCGCTTCGCCACGGAAGGGCTCGGCCTGCTCTACGTCGGCGGCGTCGCCGTCTCAGAAGCCGGGCGGTCCAATCGTGGGTCCCTGGTGCTGGACAGCGGCGAGCGGTCGCGCGGGCTGGCACGCGTTGCCGCACTGTGCCGTCGCGCCGGTGTGGCCTTGGTCGTGCAGCTCATGCACGCCGGACGGCAGACGCGGTCCTCAGAGATCGGGTACCAGCTCATCGCCCCGTCGGCGGTTCCCTGCCCTGTCGCACGAGAACGTCCAGCAAGCTTGCTACGAGCTGCGCGCGGGCCGAGTGTTCTACGCGCCGGACAAGGGGAACCGCAGGCAGACCGTGGCCGAGAACGCCGACCTCCTGATCAAGCCGAAGCAACTCATCGTCATCATCACAATGGAGTCGCTCGATCTTCCCGCGGACATCCTCGGCAGGGTGCTGCTGAAGGGGAGGATGTTCTCGCTCGGTCTGATGCCGATCAACACCTACGCGGATCCCGGCTTCTCGGGCAAGCTGGGGATCGTGCTCTTCAACGCGTCGAACAACTACCTGCGGATCCAGCCAGGCGAGCCCATCGCGAAGATCGAATTCTCCCGGCTTGCCCGGCCGGTCGTGCGGCCCTATCGAGGCCAGCACGGCTACCGCAGCGAGATCTGGCCGCTGGCGGAGCACATGATCCTGTCAGAGCAGGAGATTGCGGGCGACCGACGGGTGGGCGACACGGTAGAGGAGTTGACGCGCGCGTACGGCCGAGATCTCGGATCGGTGCTGAGCAGAGTCTTCCACTTCGAGCGGTACCTGATCCTGTCCGCCGGTGCCTACGTGCTGTTCTCCCTGATTCTTATCGCGCTGACGCAGACGTCGACCAGCAGGCAGCTGTCGGTCTTCACGGCGATCGGCCTCGGCGTCGCGGCGAACGCCGTCACTTCGATCCTCACCTACGCGGCCACTCGCCTTCGCCGGCAGAGGAGGGCCCGAGGTCCGGCATAGGTGGACGGCAGATGTGCGAATGGCCGGGTGATGGCGCGGGGCCCGACTAGAATTGCGGTATGAGCATTGCCACGTCGCCGCGACCCAAGCCGGACGCGATCCCCGACCACCCTGGCGTCTACCTCTTCCGGGACGCGGGTGGGCGGGTGATCTACGTCGGCAAGGCGATCTCGCTGCGCAAGCGCGTCGCGAGCTACTTCCAGCCGCTGCGCAACCTGCACCCGCGCACCGCCGCGATGGTGGAAGCCTCCGCCACCCTCGAATGGGTCCTGGTGCGCAGCGAGGTCGAGGCGCTACAGCTCGAGTACAACCTGATCAAGCAGCATCGTCCCCGCTACAACGTGCGCTACCGGGACGACAAGTCCTACCCCTGGCTGGCCGTCACCGTCAGCGAGGAGATCCCGAGGCCCCGGGTGGAGCGCGGCGTCAAGCGCAAGGGCACCAGGTACTTCGGCCCCTACGCCCACGCCTACGCCATCAGGGAGACGCTCGACCTGCTGCTGCGGACCTTCCCCATGCGCACCTGCTCGCAGGGCGTGTTCGAGCGCCAGCGGCGGCTCGGCCGGCCCTGCATCCTCTACGACATCAACAAGTGCTCCGGGCCCTGTGTCGGCCACATCTCGCCCGAGGAGCACCGCAAGATCGTGGAGGAGTTCATCTCCTTCATGGAGGGCCGCAGCAGGCCCGTGCTGCGGCGCCTCGAGGCGGAGATGCACGAGGCGGCGGAGCAGCTCAACTTCGAGGTGGCCGCGCGCCTGCGCGACCAGCTCACCAGCCTTCGCAAGGCGATGGAGCGCCAGCAGATGGTGTCGTCCTCCCCGGAGGACTTCGACATCGCCGCGTTCGCCGAGGACGACCTGGAGGCGGCGGTGCAGGTGTTCTTCGTCCGCCGCGGCCGCGTGGTTGGCCAGCGCGGCTTCGTGGTGGACAAGGTCGAGGCGCTGGACACGGCGGCGCTGGCCGCCACCTTCGTGCAGCAGCTCTACGGAGCGCGCCTGGACGAGGTGCCGCGCGAGATCTACCTGCCGGTGGCGCCCGAGGGCGCCGATGCGCTGCGCCAGTGGCTGGCGGGGCTGCGCGGTGGGCCGGTCGACTTCCACGTGCCCCAGCGCGGCTCCAAGCGCGTGCTGCTCGAGACGGTGACCGCCAACGCCCGCGACGCCTTCGCCAACCACAAGCTCAAGCGCGCCTCCGACTTCGACGCCCGGGCGCGCGCGCTCAAGGAGCTGCAGGAGCAGCTCGACCTTCCGGTGGCGCCGCTGCGGATCGAGTGCTACGACATCTCCAACCTGCAGGGCGACCAGGTGGTCGGCTCGATGGTGGTGTTCGAGGACGGCCTGCCGCGCAAGTCCGAGTACCGCCGCTTCGAGGTCCGCTCGGTCGACGGCCAGGACGACTTCGCCTCGCTGCGCGAGGTGCTGTCGCGTCGCCTGGCGAGGCTCGCCGCGGAGCAGCAGGAGCCGGTGGAGGATGGGCGGCAGCGGGAGGAGGGTCGAGGGGACCCGGCGGACCGGGACCGGCGCAAGTTCGCCTACCCACCCAACCTGATCGTGGTGGACGGCGGGCGCCCGCAGCTCGGCGCCGCCCTGGAGGCGCTCGAGGAGGCCGACCGCGGCGACCTGCCGGTGATCGGCCTGGCCAAGCGGATGGAGGAGGTCTACCTGCCCGGCTCGCCTGACCCGCTGGTGCTGCCGCGCTCCAGCGAGGCCCTCTACCTGCTGCAGCGCGTGCGCGACGAGGCCCACCGCTTCGCCATCACCTATCACCGCAAGCTCCGCGGCCGCTCGATGACCTCGAGCGCCCTCGACGGCATCCCGGGGATCGGCGAGGCGAGGCGGAGGGATCTGGTGCGCCGCTTCGGCTCGGTGCGCAAGCTCGCCCAGGCCAGCGTGGAGGAGATCGCCGCCGTGCCCGGCTTCGGCCCCCAGCTCGCCAGGACCATCTGGGACCACCTCCACGGGGCGTCCGGCGGGCGCGCCGCCCCTCCGCCCCGCGAGGCGGAGCCGGAGCCTGAGCAGACCACCGAGGCGGCGGGAGGCTCCCGATGACGCACGAGCTGCGCACCGAGGACCGGCTGCGGGCGGCCATGGTCGACTTCGTGGTGATCACCGGGCTGTCGGGCGCCGGCCGCTCCGAGGCTGCCAAGGTGCTCGAGGACATCGGCTACTTCGTCATCGACAACCTGCCGCCCTCGCTGATCCAGCGGGTCGCCGACCTGGCGCTGGTGGGCCGGGAGCGCTCCCGCGTCGCGCTGGTGGTGGACTCCCGCGGCGGCGCCCTCGGCGGTGGCTCCCTCGGCGGTGGCGACGTCTCCGAGCTGACCCGCGCGCTCGACAGCCTGCGCAACCGCAACGTGCGCCTTCGGGTGGTGTTCCTCGAGGCCTCCGACAGGGTGCTGGTGCGGCGCTACGAGCAGACGCGCCGGCGCCACCCGGTCGGCGCCGAGCGCGTGGCCGAGGCCATCGCGCTCGAGCGTGACCTGCTCCGCGACCTGCGCGTCGCAGCCGACCTGGTGATCGACACCAGCGACCTCAACCCGCACGAGCTCCGGGTCAAGATCCTGGTCGCCTTCGCGGGCGAGGCCGCCGGCCTGACCGTGAACGTCGCCTCCTTCGGCTTCAAGTACGGCTTGCCGCTCGACGCCGACATCGTCATGGACGTGCGCTTCCTCCCCAACCCGCACTGGGTGCCGGAGCTGCGGTCCAGGACCGGGCAGCACCCGGCCGTGCGCGAGTACGTGCTGGCCCAGGAGGGGACCAAGGTCTTCATGGAGCGGCTGGAGGGCCTGCTCGAGGTGGCGCTGCCCGGCTACGTCGGCGAGGGCAAGCACTACCTGACGGTGGCGATCGGCTGCACAGGGGGCAGGCATCGCAGCGTGGTGCTCGCCGAGGAGCTGGGCACCTGGCTGAACGAGCAGGGCTTCCGGGCGAACGTCACCCATCGCGACATGGAGCGGGAGTGAGCCCGGGGACGGCCTCCGCCAGGCAGGTGGTCGCGCTGGGGGGCGGACATGGGCTGTCGGCGACGCTGACCGCGCTGCGGCTGCTGGGCGCCGACCCCACCGCGGTGGTGACCATGGCGGACGACGGCGGCTCCTCCGGCCGGCTGCGCCGCGATCTGGGCATGCCCCCGCCCGGCGACCTGCGCATGGCCCTGCTCGCTCTGGCCGACCCAGAGGTCGAGGCGCGGGAGCTGTTCGCCTACCGCTTCCAGCGGGGCGACCTGGCCGGCCACAACCTCGGCAACCTGATCCTGGCTGGCCTGGCCGAGCTGCGCGGCGACTTCCTGGAGGCGCTGGACACGGCGTCGCGCTGGCTGCGGGTGCACGGCCGGGTGCTGCCATCGACCCTGGTTCCGGTCCGGCTGCGTGGACGGGTCGACGGTCAGGTGGTCGAGGGCCAGGTGGCGATCCGCGACGCCTGGGGCCGGGTGGAGCGGGTCTGGCTGCAGCCGCGCCGACCGTTGGCGCTTGCCGAGGCGGTCGCGGCGGTCCGCACCGCCGACCTGGTGCTGCTCGGCCCCGGCTCGATCTTCACCTCGGTGATGCCGAACCTGCTGGTTCCCCAGCTCGGCGCGGCGATCGCGGCCGTCTCGGGCCGGGTCGTGTACCTCTGCAACCTGGAGCCGCAACTGGGGGAGTCGAGCGGCTTCTCGCCCGAGGCGCATCTGGCCGCCGTGCTCGCCCACTGCCCGGGCCTGCGCGTCCCGGTGGTGCTGTGCCAGCGGCCCGCCACGGAGACGGCCGTGCAGCGTGAGGCCGCGGCCTTCGCCGAGCTGGGCGCCCGGGTGCTGCACGCCGACCTCGCCGACCCCACCAACGCGGGCCGCCACGATCCGACCCGGCTGGCCGTGGCCCTCAAAGAGCTGGGCTGACCGGTGCCGGCACGGAGAGGGCAGTTCACCGTGCGGGTCAAGGAGGAGCTCGCCGCGTTGCGCCCAACCACCCAGGCGGAGCGCCGCGCCCTGCTCGCCGCGCTGCTGCGGTTCACGGCCACCCTGCACATCGAGGGCACCGCGAGGGAACCCAGCTCGGCCCCCGAGGCCGACTCCCCGGGCGGTGACGAGCCCCGCTCGGCCGGGGAGCCCCGCTCGCGTTTCACCCTGGTGCTGGCGAGCCGCTCCGGCGGTGTGGCAAGGCTCGCCTTCTGGCTGCTGCACGCGGGCTACGGCGTGCGGCCCGACTTCCGCGTCCGCAGACCAGCGCACGCGCTCGCGCCCGGCGCCCGCTACGAGGTGGTCCTGGCCGAGCGGGTCGAGCGGGTGCTGGCCGACGCCGTCATCCTCGACGGCGCCAGCCGCCTGTCCCGCGGCGTCCCGGGCAACCTGGTCCGCGGCCGCGACGCCGCCGCCTGCTACCTGCGCGGCGCCTTCCTCGGCCGTGGCTCGGTGTCATCGCCGACCCGCGAGCCGCACCTGGAGATCGGCGCTCCCGACGAGCGCACCGCCCGCGGCCTGGCCGCGCTGCTCGGCCGCCTCGACCTGCCAGCCCGCAGCGGGGCCCGGGCCGACCAGGAGCTGCACCGGGTGCTGCTGAAGAGCGGCGAGGAGATCGGCAGGGCATTGGCGACCATGGGCGCGACCAGCGCCTATCTCGCCTGGGAGGACGGCCGCATCCGGCGGGAGGTGCGCGGTGACGCGGTGCGGCTGGCCAACGCCGATCAGGCAAACCTGCGCCGCAGCGTCGCCGCGGCCATGGCGCAGGTGGCGTTGGTGGAGGCGGCCGTGGCCCGACTCGGCTGGGACGCCCTGCCGGCCGACGTGGCCGACGTGGCCGCGCTGCGCCTCGCCAATCCGGAGGCGACCCTGGCCGAGCTGGGCGCGTCGCTGCAGCCGCCGCGCTCGAAGGGGGCGGTGCTGGCACGCCTGCGGCGGCTTCAGGAGCTGACCGAGCGTGCCGAGGAGCGCATGTAGGCACGGGTGGCACCCCCTGTGGACGATGCGTGGCGACCCGCCGCCCGGTGGGGAAGAATGGCCGTGGCCCGTGGCCCGTGGCCCGTGGCGCGTGGCCAGTGGTCGCCCGGGAGGCCGGCACGGCGGGTCGCCACGAGCCGGGTTCGGTCGGCCGCCGCAGATGAGCATGATCGAGCACTCGCCAACAGGAGGACCGAGATGACCGTCCATGTCGGAGTCAATGGCTTTGGTCGCATTGGCCGCAACTTCTTCCGCGCCGCGCGCGAGCTGGCCAGGCAGGGGCACGACAGCGGTGTGGAGGTCGTGGCGGTCAACGACCTGACGGACAACAGGACACTCGCCCACCTGCTCAAATACGACTCGACCTTCGGGCGCCTGGACGCCGAGGTGGGCTATGACGAGGGCTCGATCACCGTGGATGGCACCGCGATCCGCGCGACCGCGGAGCGCGACCCAGCCAAACTGGCCTGGGGCGACCTCGGCGTCGACCTCGTCATCGAGTCGACCGGTCGCTTCACCGACCGTGACAGTGCCTCGCTGCACCTCAAGGCCGGCGCCAGGAAGGTGATCATCTCCGCCCCGGCGAAGGGCGAGGACGTCACCATCGTGATGGGCGTCAACGACGACACCTACGACCCCGCCAGCCACGACATCATCTCCAACGCCTCCTGCACCACCAACTCCGTGGTCCCGATGGCCAAGATCCTGCTCGACGAGTTCGGCATCGAGCGCGGCTTCATGACGACCATCCACGCCTACACCAACGACCAGGTCATCCTCGACTTCCCGCACAAGGACCTGCGCCGCGCGCGCTCGGCGGCCACCAACATCATTCCCACCACCACCGGTGCCGCCCGCGCGGCGAGCCTCGCCATCCCCCAGCTGAAGGGGAAGCTGGACGGCATCTCCCTGCGCGTGCCGGTCGAGGACGGCTCGCTCACCGACCTGGCCGTGATGCTCGGTCGCGAGGTCACCGTTGAGGAGGTCAACGACGCCTTCAAGCGGGCCGCCGACGGCAGGCTCAAGGGCATCCTGAGCTACAGCACGGACCCGATCGTCTCCTCGGACATCGTCGGCGACCCGCACTCGTGCATCTTCGACGCCCCCTTGACCCAGGCGAACGGCGACCTGGTAAAGGTCTTCGGCTGGTACGACAACGAGTGGGGCTATAGCAACCGGCCGGTTGATCTTGCCAGCATGGTCGGTGGGCAGCTGGCGTGATGTCCCTGATCCATTCTGGGGGGAGCGAGCTCCCCCCACGGCCCCCCAGGAGCGGGCTGTGCCGTGGTCGGGGTGGTGCTGTGATGACGGTGGTGCTGTAGATGACGGTGGAGTTGCGAACGGTCGAGGCGGCCGAGGTGGGCGGCAGGCGCGTGCTGGTCCGCGACGACTTCAACGTGCCCCTGGACGACCACGGACGGGTCACCGACGACCTGCGGGTGCGGGCGGCGCTGCCGACCCTGCGCCACCTGGTCGAGCGGGACGCCAAGGTGATCTGCTGCTCGCATTTGGGGCGGCCCAAGGGCAGGCGGGTCGACAAGTACTCGCTCGCGCCGGTCGCCGGGGTGCTGGGCGAGCGGCTCGGGCGCGAGGTCGCGTTCGTCGACGACGTGGTGGGGGAGGCAGCCAAGCGCGCCGCCTCCGGCCTCACCCCAGGCCAGGTGCTGCTGCTGCAGAACCTGCGGTTCGAGCCGGGCGAGGAGGCGAACGACCCCGGCTTCGCGGAGCGCCTGGCCGGTCTTGCCGAGCTGTACGTGGATGACGCCTTCGGCGCGGCGCACCGCGCCCATGCCTCGGTCGTGGGCGTGGCGGAGCGGCTCCCCGCCTACGCCGGCTTCCTGCTGGCCAGCGAGGTCAAGGAGCTCTCCCGCCTGCTGGAGAGCCCGGTCAGCCCCTTCGTCGCGGTGCTCGGCGGCAGCAAGGTCTCGGACAAGCTGGCCGTGCTGTCCAGCCTGCTCGGCCGGGTCGACACCCTGGTGGTCGGCGGGGGCATGTGCTTCACCTTCCTCGCCGCCACGGGGTACGGCGTCGGCGACTCGCTGTTCGAGCAGGACCAGGTCGACGCCGTCCGCGACCTGCTCGCCAGAGCCGAGCGCGAGGGCAAGCGCATCATGCTGCCGACCGACCTGGTGGTCGCTGACGCCTTCGCCGAGGACGCCAGCCGGCGCACCGTGCCGGCAAGCGCCATCGAGCCCGGCTGGCGAGGCCTCGACATCGGGCCGCAGACCGCCGCCGCCTTCGCCACGGCGGTCAACCAGGCCAAGACGGTGTTCTGGAACGGCCCCATGGGAGTGTTCGAGTGGGCGCCGTTCGCCGCCGGCACCCGGACAGTGGCCGAGGCGGTCGCCACGACCGGCGCCTACACCGTCGTCGGCGGGGGCGACTCGGCCGCCGCCCTGGCCCAGTTCGGCCTCGCCGACAAGGTCGACCACCTGTCCACCGGCGGCGGTGCCAGCCTCGAGCTGCTCGAGGGCAGGACGCTGCCGGGCGTCAGCGTCCTGCAGCGACCGACCCGCTGACGCTCACCCACGACAAAGGAGCTGAGCCGTGGCCGTGGCCCGCCGACCGCTGATCGCCGGCAACTGGAAGATGCACAGGAACCACCTCGAGGCCGTCCAGCTCACCCAGAAGACGGCCTGGGCGCTGTCGAGCGACGACACCGCCGCGGTGGAGGTCGTGGTGTGCCCGCCCTTCACCGCGCTCCGCAGCGTCGGCACCCTGATCGAGGGGGACAAGCTGCCGCTCGGGCTCGGGGCCCAGGACTGCCACCCGGAGCCGCAGGGCGCCTACACGGGAGAGATCTCCGCCCCGATGCTCGCCAAGCTCGGCTGCGCCTACGTGATCGTCGGGCACTCCGAGCGGCGCCAGTACTTCGGCGAGAGCGACGAGCTGGTCAACCGCAAGGCCCGGGCCGTGCTCGGAAACGACATGACCCCGATCGTGTGCGTGGGTGAGTCGCTCGAGCAGCGGGAGGCAGGGAACACCGCCGAGGTGGTGCAGGGCCAGGTCCGCGGCTCGCTCGCCGGCCTCGGCGCCGACCAGGTGGGCGGCCTCGTCATCGCCTACGAGCCCGTCTGGGCGATCGGCACCGGCCGGGCGGCGACCGCCGGTGACGCCCAGGAGACCATCGCGCTCATCCGCGGCACCGTCGCCGACCTGGTCGGCGGGGCCGCCGCCGGGACCGTGCGCATCCAGTACGGGGGGAGTGTCAAGGCCGGCAGCATCGAGGACCTGATGGCGCAGCCCGACATCGACGGCGCGCTGGTGGGCGGCGCGAGCCTCGACGCGGACGAGTTCGCCCTGATCGCCAGGGGCGCCGGCCGCCGTGGCCGCTGACGGCAGGCCGGCGACGAGCCGGGCACCGTCGCGCGACGGCCACGCCGACCGGCCTGAGCTGCTAGACTTCGACGAGTCTGGTCCCAAACCCAACAAGGATCTCGCACGATGGTTCCCCTTGTCGTCTCCATCAACGTCATTGCGTCGCTGACGCTGATCCTGTTCATCCTGCTCCACGCCGGACGGGGTGGCGGCCTGTCCGACATGTTCGGCGGCGGGATGAGCACGTCGCTCGGCGGCTCCACCGTGGTGGAGCGCAACCTGGACCGGCTGACCGTCGCTGTGGCCACCGTGTTCGGTCTGACCAGCGTGCTCCTGGCCATCTTGCTGGCGCCCACATAGGTGTCAGCCGTCGGGCAAGCGGGCTGGCGCTGGAACCGGGTCCGCCTTCTCGCCCTCGTTCTCACCGGCGCGCTGGTGCTCGTCGGCTGCACCGGCGGATCCAGCGGCCGGGCGGGGAGCTCCAATGGATCCCGTAGCGGCGCCAGCGGCTCAGCAGCTGGCGCTGAGCCGCGCCGCGGCGGCACCCTCGCGATCGCCCTCCTGGCGCCCCGCTCCCTCGATCCCGCCAACGCCTCCCGGCCAGAGGAGCAGCTCGTCGTCGCCAACCTGTTCGACGGCCTGACGGCCATCGACCCGAGCGGCGCGGTGCGGCCCGCTGTGGCGGCCTCCTGGTCGAGCGATCCCTCGCTGCGGCACTGGCGCTTCCAGCTCCGCCCGGAAGCCAGGTACTCCGACGGCTCGCCGGTCCGGGCGGCCGACTTCAGGTTCGCCTGGGAGCGCCTGGCGAGCCCCAGGACCAGACCTCGACCGGCCTCGCCCGCCGCCCTGCTCGAGGCGGTCGAGGGCTACCAGTCGTTCGCGTCCGGTCGCGCCGGGCACATCGCGGGGCTCTCCGCGCCCGACCCGACCACCCTGCTGGTGGACCTCGGCGAGCCGCTCGCCGACCTGCCAGCGGTGGTCGCCAACCCCCGGCTGTCGCCGCTGCCCCGCGCGGCGGTCGCCCCCGGCGGCGCCTTCGCCGCCAGGCCGGTCGGCAACGGACCGTTCTCGCTGGCGGCCGGGTACACGAGGAACAGGCCGTTCGCGCTGGTCCCCAGCCCGGCCTATGCCGGGCACCGGCCGGACCTCGACCGGGTGCGCGTGATCACGGTGCCTGACGGGCAGACCGCCTGGCTTTCCCTGCAGTACAACCAGGTCCGCTTCGCGCCCGTGCCGCTCGAGCAGGTAGCCGCCGCCCGAGCCCTGTACGGCCTGTCGGCTGACGGCCGCGGCCGGCCCGGCCTG